>Ga0116157_10007149_pt1 | contig 9957 bp, 13 predicted proteins | sample AD_UKC048_MetaG_FD_89882 | JGI IMG/M metagenome (GOLD analysis project Ga0116157, IMG submission 89882) | Active sludge microbial communities of municipal wastewater-treating anaerobic digesters from USA - AD_UKC048_MetaG | ecosystem: Engineered > Bioreactor > Anaerobic > Digestate | place: USA... | reverse complement strand
GTGGTTGCTCTCAATATTGGTTATGACCCACTCATCGCCAAAATCTAGCAACAAATTGAAAAAATCTTTTGTGAAATCCATGTCCCAAATTTAAAACTTTCCACTAAATTTGCAGTAGAACCAAAGTTTTGTTTACCATCATGCTATTTCATTTAATAGATATTCTCAAAGGTAGAGAATCCTATTAAAAACAAAATGTGTTTTCGCGCAAAAATGATCCGCCTTTGAAACGGTGTTATAAGAATTTCCCTAGATTCAACAGTAGGGTCTCTTTCTGCTGAAAACCAACGAATCGTTCAGCTTCGCGCCCGTTTTTAAAGACAATTAAGCATGGAATGCTTCGGATATTGTATTTGGCAGCTAGTTCATTAGCATTATCGATATTCACTTTAAAAAATTTGATTTTACCGCTTGTTTCAACAGCCAGTTCTTCTAGAACAGGATGCATCATTTTACATGGTCCGCACCAGTCGGCATAAAAGTCCACAAGAACAACTCCCTTTTTTGTGTTTTTCGTGAAGTTACTTTCGTTGAGTACTTTAATACCTGAGCTGTTGTTTTGCGCAAAACTTTCTCCCAAACCTGAAAAGATCACAGCTAGTGTAATTCCAATAATTTTAATTATATGCTTCATATTTTATTTGATGTTGAATTAATTATGTAACGTAGAATCTCATGCAAATTGTCTGCCTCAATTGGTGTAAAATCTTTTTTTGACCTGAACCAGGTTAGCTGTCGCCTTGCAAGATGGCGTGTGTTGCGTTTGATAAGTCTGATTGCTTCATTTCTATCAATAATTCCGTCGAAGTACATAAAGAATTCGCGGTAACCTATCGTTTTTAGAGGCACAAGCTGCTTGAATCCGTACAAATTACGAGCTTCCTGCTCCAGTCCGGCTGCAAGCATAGAGTCCACACGCTTGTCGATTCTCTGGTACAATTCATCTCTGTTGCGTTGAAGAAGGATTTTAACCATGTTGAAGGGACGCACTTTATGCTGTTTTACACGATATTGCGAATAAGGAATCCCTGTAAGTTTTTTCACTTCAAGGCCTCTTAATACACGTTGAATGTTGTTTTTATCGACTTCCCGATAATACACTGGGTCGGCTTTTTCGAGTTCGTTAAGCAGGTACTCCAACCCGTAGGTTTTAAGGGTTTGATTTAGTTCATCACGCACTTCCTGATTGTATTCCGGCATAAAGTCGATTCCCTGCATGATGGCATCGAGATACATTCCTGAGCCAGCTGATAAAATCAACACACTGTGCCGATGAAACAAGGACTCAATTAGCTCCATAACATCGGTTTCGTACCTGCCGGCATTGTAGTAATCGTGAACAGACAGATTCCCAATGAAATGGTGTTTTACAATTTTTAATTGGTCCGGGGAGGGGCAGCCTGACCCGATCTGCATTTCACGAAACATCTGCCTCGAATCGCAATTAACAATTTCGGTATTGAAATGCTTCGCCAGATTTATGCAAACTTCGGTTTTACCAACGCTGGTTGGACCGGCGATTATAATCAGGCTGCAATCCTGAATCATAAATCATAGTTTTCGATGTCGTCGAATTCACTGGGGTCAATGTTGTCCAAATCGTCAAAATCATCAGTGATTTCGTCTTCGTAGCGCATTTCGCTGATCTCTTCTACTTTTATTTGTTGGGGAGGAATACCACTGCAGAGAGTACATATCGGAAATTCCAGTGATTCATCGCTTTTTTCGAATTCCCTAATGTTAACTACTTCGAGAAGGAAGAGGCGTACCGAGAAAAAATCGTAGATATAAATTAACCGTTGCCCTTTGTGATTGAAAAAGCGATTCAAAGGAGTGCTATCCATTAGCAATGATTCTTTTTGCTCTTCTTCATCCATTATTTGCATTACAATTTCTTCTTTTTTCTCCCAGCGCTCATTCGAAACGTAAAACGAAGTCATGATGGAAGGATCGTAGTCGCACGACAACTGAATTGCTTCATGCAACTCTAAAAAACTGCTGTCGTCGAAAATTTCGATATCTCTTGCAAAATTTTCTTTTTCCGGCGATATTATTCTGAATTTTAAAATCATAATTACAAATTTAATAAAAAATTAAGCGTATCAATACCATCGGCATATTCATTTAATTTCGGCTGCTGCGTTTGCCCTAAAGGCGTGTTTTCCAGCCCGGTGTTTTTGCCAACAATACATTGCAAAATTAATGAACGTGAGCTTAAAGCGTCCTGCACTTCTTGCAAATTTTTGTAATACGTGTAATGAAGCATGGATACAGGTGATGCGGTTTTATCGTTTTCGGTAAGCAGCAGATTGCCGGAATCGAAATAGCTAACACGATTGAATTGAAGTATCGCTTTTTGATATTCATAATTATTAAAATATTTATGATGGTACGATACAACAGGGTAGCTTTCTGCACAAACCTTCAGCAACCGGTCGAAGCAATATCCCTCGGGTACGAAAATATGACTTACACTCCGGCAACCCAGGCCAAAAAAAAGAAATATATCATCAGCGAGTTTGGCCAGATCTTCCTCGTCTTCATTTCCGGTAAGAATGGCAGTCGAATTTCGGTTTCGGCGTATTATATGCGGATATTTTCCAAAATAATAGTCGAAGTATCGGCCTGTGTTATTGCTTCCGGTGGCAATAACAGCATCAAAATCTTGGAAATAATTGTCGGTAAATGTAATTTTACTGCGCAGGAAAGGGAATTCTCCAATGATTTGATCGATGTACCATTTGGGCAGTAACTTGTCTTTAGAGCTCATTTTAATCTCAATATTCATCCCGCAAGCAATGCAGCACAGCAAATCGTGAAATCCAACAAGGGGTATGTTACCTGCAAAAACAAGCGCAATATTTTTACCGCCTGATACATTATCTATTCCAGGGTATTCAGCCAGCCAACTTTCGGTGTTTTCTCCTGTGAGAAGGGTGCTCCAGTGCTGAAGCGCATATTTAACATTTTCAGGGGTAAACCAGTTGTTCGCGAAGAATACCTTTTCGAATCCATCAAAACGATGTTGATATTCGTCATTAAGTATTGCAGAAAAAAGCTCACCGCTATAGGTTAATACTCTTTTCCGATATTCGAAATTCATAATGTTGTCAATAATTCATATTGTCCCATAGCTGCATATACATTTCTTCAATTTTATCGATCTGTGGGTTATGTGCGCCGGTTAAGTAATTAATTATCCACATGGTAAGCACAAAGGCACCAATCGACAAGCCAATAATTGCACAGATTTTTCCGGCTTTTGTATTACCATACGAAGAGCCTTTGTACATGTCGGGATTCTCACGATACAACTTGTTTGCTCTGGCAGCAAGTGCCAATGCTATAATGGCAAGTACAGGACCTATGAAGGGACCGCAGCAACTTATTGTTGCAATCGATAGAATCCCAAGGGTAAGAACTGCACCGGATCCGGGAAGTTTAACCTGCATTGGTTGAGGCGGTTTCATCGCATTTTGCGCATCCTTTATCTGTTGTTGCTGTATGAGTATTTCTTCAGGGCATGCATCATTGTTACCCATAGTATCTGCAGGCTCCGGCTGAATTATATTTTCGCTTACCGGGTTTTCATTTTCCGTATTCTTCTCGGTAGAACTTGGCGATTCGGGAGAATTGTTTTCTAAATCGGTCATAATAAATCGAAATTAAATATTTTACAAAAATAACTGATTATAATTATCGCAACATTAATTATGAAAAAGAACTTCAATACTATATGTCCTTTTTTGAACTCAAATTTTAGGTGCAGCATTAAAAACACAAACATTGCAACGAGCGGAAACAAAGCAGGATATAGCAAGATGCTTTCGGCAAGGTTGCCGTGGAGTAATTCCATTATTGAGCGTTGCATCCCGCATCCGGGACAATCGTATCCGGTAATAGCCTTAATAGGGCAAGGAATCAGATGATATGCCAGAATACCTGTCATTTGATTTCAAAATTATGTAAAATTATATAGTTTTGACTATGGCTGTTTATTTATTAAATGAAGAAATAGTTTTTCCAGACCCCAGGCTGGCTGATAGTGACGGATTGCTTGCAGTTGGAGGCGATTTGAGCGCTGAAAGGCTGTTACTTGCATATTCAAATGGTATTTTCCCATGGTACAATCCCGGCGAAGAAATTATGTGGTGGGCTCCTGATCCGCGCTTTGTACTCTTTACGGAAGACTTTAAAACCACAAAATCGTATCGAAGCCTAATTAGAAATCACAATTTTGCCATTTCCTTCAACCAAGCGTTCCCCAAAGTTATTAAGGCATGTAAAACAAGAAAGCGGCAAGGTCAACCAGGTACCTGGATTACAGAAGCAATGAGAAAAGCATATATTACATTGCATAATAAAGGATTTGCTGTTTCGGTAGAAGTGTGGGATAACGACTTACTTGTTGCCGGTTTGTACGGAGTGATAACAAGACATGTTTTTTGCGGTGAATCGATGTTCCATACTGTGAACAATGCAGGGAAAGTTGCTGTATATCATTTGGTTGAGCTTTGTAAAATAGGAAAAATCAAGCTCATTGATGTGCAAATGCATTCCGTATTTTTTGAACAAATCGGGGCTGCTTATATACCATTGTCGGAATATCTTCATATCTTGCAAGATGAATTATGAGGAAACATAAATCAAATATTGCGGAGAGGATTTCGGATTTTGTTACCGGGCATGAAATTGGTTACAATGCTCGTTTACTTTGTGCTGTAAGCGGAGGTGTCGATTCTGTCGTTATGCTGGAAGTACTATTAAAAGAAGGTTTTAAATGTGCGGTTGCTCACTGTAATTTCAAACTCCGTGGCAATGAATCGGATGGAGATGAGAACTTTGTGCAACACCTCACAGAAACGCATAAACTTGATTTTCATGTTAAATCATTTGCTACTTCCGATTACGCTCTGGAGAAAGGGGTAAGCATACAAATGGCTGCCCGCGAGCTGCGTTACCAATGGTTCAACGAGTTAATGAATAATTTTGGTTACGATTATCTGGCACTTGCCCATCATGCTGACGATTGTGTGGAAACCGTGCTGATTAACCTAGCCCGTGGCACCGGCATCAGTGGTATTGCAGGAATTCCCGAAATAAGTGGAAAAATGATCCGGCCAATGATTCAGCTCAGACGGCAGGAAATACTGGCCTATGCAAAGAAAAATAAAATAAAATTCCGAATCGACTCTTCGAACAACGAAGTTAAATATCACCGCAATTTAATACGGCATCGCATTGTACCTTTATTCGAACAAATCAACCCTTCATTCACCGAAACAATGCTGCAGAATATTGAACATTTTAAAGCGGGTAATTTATTATTTGCAGCTGCTTCGAATGAGCTGCTCCATCGTTGCGTACGAAAAAACGAAGAGGAAACCATCATAGAAATCGATAAAATTCCGGAAGAAGCAGTCAGAAATGGTACATTTTTCTCACTGCTAAGGGAGCTTCACATTTCGGCAAACGCATCGGACGAAGTAATTAAAATATTGTCGGGCCAATCCGGGAAAATGGTATTTGATGGTAGCAAGCAAATTCTTCGTGACAGAAATACTCTTATTATTCGTGAAAAAGCAGTACACGAAGAAACCATATGCTATATCGAAAACGATACCCGATTTATATCTGAACCCGTTGTGCTTCAAATAAAGCTTATTCACAGAAATCACTTGCCAAGTATTCCTGACGATTCAAAAGTAGCCTGTATCGATTACGCCAAAATATCTTTTCCGCTCTCTATACGCAAATGGAAAAAAGGAGACCGGTTTATCCCTTTGGGAATGAGCGGTTATAAAAAGCTTAGCGACTTTTTTACCGATAATAAGGTAACAAGGTTCGATAAGGAAAACACATTTTTGCTGTTATCGGGAACTGACATTGTATGGATAATCGGAATGCGGATTGATGAAAGATATAAGATTGCAAAAACGACCGAATGGATTTATTTACTTAGTTTATAAAAATTGTTAGAAATGAAATGGTTAAAAATCATACTTGTGTCGATTGCATTTTTGGGTGCAACAGCAATGGTATTATTATTTTCAGGTTGTAGTCAGCAAAAATCAGGAGATAATTTGCAGAAGCACCGGTACCAGAGTGTTTGTATTGATGCGAAAGCAATGCCGGTGCGTGCAGAAGTATATGTACCTGTGTACTCCGACATTTATCATATCGATGGAACGCGGAAATTTGCCCTTACAGCAACACTAAGTATAAGAAACGCAAGCACTACCGATATTTTTTATGTGTATTCAATAGAATATTATGATTCAGATGGGAGACTGCTCCGAAATTATCTTGATTCTGCTATTATTGTTAAACCGATGCATTCAGTTGAATTTGTAGTTGAGAATAAAGAATCGGATGGAGGAGCGGGAGCTAATTTTATTGTGAAATGGGTGGCTGAGAAAAAAGTGACAAATCCTGTAATACAGGCTGTTATGATAGGTACTGAAAGCAAACAGGGTATTTCTTTTGCAGTGGATGGAATAACTACAAACTATGTGTGCAACGACAGTGCAGCAATAAAATAGTTAGGAATGGCGAGAATTTTAAGTATATGTTTGGCAGCTTTTATCATTCTGACGTCGTGCAATAATCATAAAACCGATAAATCTGAACAATCGGATTCAATGAACATTGCTTCTCAAATTTCACACGATGACAGCAGAGTTTTTCAGATTGAACATGGATATATTAAGTACGAATCATCAAAAGGGCAAATACGAGAAATTTGGTTTGACGATTTTGGCAGGCTTCAGTATGAGGAATCGTACCGGATACAAAAAGGAGTAAAAAATGGAAGTTGTTCTTATGTGATAAATGGATATAAATACGATATGCACCTGGGTTCTTCCGAAATAGTGCGGAGTCCTTATAAAGCTGAGCCTGCTACTGAATACGATAAGCTTTCTGATGAAATAAAACAACAATATGAGATCACAAAAATTGGAGATGAAAGCGTTAATGGTAAATATTGTTCCGTAATCAGCTTTAAAAAACCAATACCCAGCACGGTGTGGCTTTACAAGGGTATTCCGATGAAATCGATAAGTAGTAATGGAGTTGAAGAGCTTACTATTACTGCTATTTTGTTCACGGAAGATGAAATAAACCCGCAAATGTTCGTCTTGCCACAGGGCGTGAAAATTGTTGAATACTGAGCTTAGAAATTGGTATTGCATAAATCTCTGACCATTGCTTAATTATTTCCTTTATTTCTGTTGTGTTTGTAAATTATATTTGTATATTTGCCGAGTTTTACATGTGTAAAGCGAGTAATTATAATTATTAAACAAATTTAGAAGAAGAAATGAACATTTATGTAGCAGGAATTCCTTTTAAAGCTTCTGAAAACGAACTTAAAGGATTATTCGAAGAGTATGGCGAAGTTGTATCTGCAAAGATTATCATCGACAAATTTACTCAAAAAAGCAGAGGTTTTGGTTTTGTTGAAATGAGCAACGATGAAGAAGCCCAACAGGCTATCAGCTCGTTGAACGGGTCAGAATTTATGGGTAAAAACCTAATTGTGAACGAAGCTAAACCCAGAACCGAAAACTCATTCAATAACAACCGGAACAGCGGCGGTTACGGAAAAAACCCTAACAAACGTTATTAATATTGTTATTGAAACCCCTCGGAAAGCCTCAGTGATGAGGCTTTTTTTTTTGAAGTGCTCAGAAAAAATCAATAATTTCGCTTGATACCAAAACACAATCAAAGTCAAATATTAATGGTTTCAAATAGTTCCATCAACCTAACGCTCTCAGTTTCCCAATTCAGCACACACGCAGCTTTTTGGCAGTTTAAGTGATATTCTAGTAACAATGTTTTATTGCCGGTTATGTCCATAATCTCCTGTGCCAACTGCATCGCTGCTTTTTTCTGAAAAAACCTGCCAACCTCGTATGCTTCCACAATTGCTCGCATTTCAGGCAGGTTGCTTACAAACACCGGCACACCTGCCTGTATATAATCGAAAATCTTGTTGGGCAATGCATAGCGGTAATTCAGCCCCATATCTTCTTCGAGCGAAAATCCGAGAATTGCCTTACAGGTAAGTGCATGAAGCACATCAGGCGGAATTCTTCCCGCAAACACAACATTATCGGCTTTGTGTTCAGCAGCAATATGTTTAAGCTTATCTTCAATATCTCCGCTGCCGGCAATGATTAGCTGATATTCTTTTAAATGAACCATAGATTCAATCAGCATCTCGAGTCCACGGCCCTTATTCAAAACTCCCTGATAAATAAATACATTCCCTCTTTCATGGAAAGGAATCTGAATTTCTTTTTTTGTAGGTAGGTTTCTGACCAGCTTCATATCAATTCCATATTTTTGATTGTAGTAAGCTGCAATACTTTCGCACACTGTATAGCTGTATTTAATGTTGGGAAGTATTCGTTTTTCGATGCGTTCCCAGAATGCTTTTATGCGTGGCCGGCCTTGCAGTTCTGGTACTTCCGTAAACAATTCATGGCTGTCGTATACCAGTTTTTTGCGTCGAATTTTCGAGGCAAGATAATTGGCAGGCAATGTATCGAGGTCATTGCTCAAAAAAATATCGGCTTTTGCAAAAAGTAAAAACAGAAATATTCGGACATTCAGACAAGCATAAAACATCGGTCCTTTTTCGAAAAGCAACCGAAACCGCTTTGTTGCGAATGAATATTCGCCCAACTGCGGAGAATTTCGTTTTTTACGTCCAAGCAAAATAATATCATATTTATTGTCAACCAGTGTACTGCAAATACGATGCAGCCGCTGATCGGTTACAATATCGTTGCTAACTGAAACTACTATTCTCACGGATGCTGTTTTTCGATTTTAAAATTATACTTTTGAAACGAATAAAACTTAATTTTTAATATAAAATTCGATTATGCCTGCTCAGGTTATTAAAAATTGTTCGCTCAAACCGTATAATACCTTCGGTATTGAAGCTACAGCAGAACAATTGATGAGCTTTAATGCTACTGAAGAGTTAATAAACTTTATCAAAAACACGGAGTTACCTGATAAAATATTCATACTTGGTGGTGGAAGCAATGTGCTTTTTACTGCTGATTATGATGGTTTGATTATTCATCCCCTAAATAAAGGAATTAAAATATTGGAAGAAACCGACGCTTGTGCTGTTGTGGAAGTCGAAGCAGGGGAAGTGTGGGACGATTTCGTTCTTTGGGCTGTGGAGCATAAATTGTATGGAGTGGAAAACCTTTCGGGTATTCCGGGTTCGGTGGGTGCGGTTCCGGTGCAGAATATCGGGGCCTATGGCGACGAGGTTCGTAATGTTATAAAGCTGGTGAAAGGGGTGGAAATATCAACCGGAAACGCGGTTTCATACCTTAACTTTGAATGTCGCTTTGGATATCGTGACAGTATTTTTAAGAACGAATTGAAAAATAAGATTATTATTACTTCGGTGGTTTTCAGCCTTTCGAAAATTAAGAACCTGAATTTAAAATACGCTGACCTGGCAAATTATTTTGGAAGCAACACTGACTCTGAACTTCAGGAAGTGAGAGATGCTGTTTGCAAAATCCGTGATTCCAAACTGCCCGATTATAAGCTTACCGGAAATGCAGGTAGCTTTTTCAAAAACCCGGTGGTATTAAAGTCAGAATTAGAAGGCCTTCTGAACAAGTTTCCTGATATCCGATATTTCGATTACACCTCTAATCATGTAAAACTGGCTGCAGGTTGGCTCATTGATAAATGTGGTTTAAAGGGTTTTCGGCAGGGCAGGGCAGGGGTTCATGAGAAGCAGGCGTTAGTACTGATTAATATTGGAGGAGCCGAAGGGAGAGAAATCCTTCGTTTAGCTGATTTGGTAAGGCAAAAAGTAATGGATAAATTTGGTGTAGAACTCGAGTATGAGGTAAATATTTTACCATAAAAAAAGACGCTGCTCGCGTCTTTCTGTAATTCAAATTTTAATCT
>Ga0116157_10007148_pt1 | contig 9958 bp, 4 predicted proteins | sample AD_UKC048_MetaG_FD_89882 | JGI IMG/M metagenome (GOLD analysis project Ga0116157, IMG submission 89882) | Active sludge microbial communities of municipal wastewater-treating anaerobic digesters from USA - AD_UKC048_MetaG | ecosystem: Engineered > Bioreactor > Anaerobic > Digestate | place: USA... | reverse complement strand
GCGTCCGAACGCCATCGAGTCCCGCGGTCTGGGCGTCTTTGCCCTGCCGCATGTGGTGCCGACGGCCACGCTGCAGTTCCTGAACGACGACAACGCGGTCATCGTGCCCCACTTGCTGGCCAGCATCGGCGGCACACCGGTGTACCGGGATCACAACGTGCTCGACAGCCTGGTGCGGCGCTCGCTAGCGCTTGTCGTCGACCGCAACCTGCAGGCCAACGCCGACCGCTATGGCGCGCCGCAGTTTGGATCGCACCTGGAGCGCTACCTGGTCGACGCATTGCGGCGGCTGGCCATCAGCCACTCGGGCTGGGTGCCCAACCGCGAGAAATCGCGTGTCTGGTTCGGCCGCGAAGGCTTGTTCCTGCTGTGGCCCCAGTCCGCCGGCGACGTGCAGGCCCTGCTGGAAGCAGACCAGTTGCCCGGCATCCCGAAAGCCCCCGAGACCGTCCTCGAATTGCTGCTGGCCGCGGGCGCCTTGGAACGCCAGGACAGCGAGCACGTGACCTGGACGATCCTGCCGCCCGAGGCAAAGACGCCGATGGAGGCCGTCAAACTCGCATCGGCGGCGATCCTGTTCTCCGGAGTCGATGCGCCACCACCGACGCTCGAAACGCGATTGGTGTGCAGGCCGGGTGATCCGTTGCCGACGCGGCCCAAGCCGCCGACCATGCCCGCCGCGCCGCCGGGCACGCAGCTGTCCCTGATCGCGCCGGCAGCCCCCTCCGACGCGCCGGACGGATCGGCCGCCGAAGCACCGCGACACGAGCGCGTTGCGCCAGCGCCCCCGTCGCCCGCGTCCACTCAGCCAGGCCCTGAGCCGCCGCCCGCCCCTACACCGGTGGCACCGCCACCCGATTTCAAGCTGAACGCGCCGCTGCGACTGAATCCCGCCGTGCGTGACGCACTCGCAGCAGTAGTGCAAACGCTCAACGGCCCCGGCGCCTCGGCGGCGGCCTGCGCCGTGTCGAACGGTCTCTTCATCCCGCTGCGTGAACTGGAGCGGCGCGGCATTCAGCCCGCCGTCGCGATGCGGGCCTTGTCCGACGTGCGCATGCTGGTGCACCAGGATCGCGGCCGCCCACCCACCGTGTCGCACGATTTCGGTGGCGACATGACCGTCGGACTGGTCATCGATCCCCGCTGCGTCGATGGGTTCGACCTGGCGGCCTTTGCCGTGCCCGAACAACAAGGCCACTGACATGCTGGCGCGCCGCTACGAGATGCCCTGGCGCCGCGCCTACGAAAGCTACGCCGGCATGGGCTGGCTGGCGGCCATGGCGTTCTTCGTGGTCGCCGGCGCCACGCTGCGACTGCCACGATCGCTGGCTTTGCCACTGGCCGTGCTGTGCTTCGGCATGGGTGTGCTGCGACTGGTGCAGGCGGTGCGCACGCTGGTGTTGCGCGCGTCGCTCTCCGGCCGCGGCATCCAGGTCATCACCACCACCGAACTGGCCCGCTGGTGCCGCAAACCCGACGAGGTGTTCCTGGGCTTCGGCTTCGAGTGGCGCCCGGTGCACTCGCAGCGCCTGTACGAACTAGCCAAGATCGACTACCGCGAGTTCACGGTCTCACCTCACCTGCTGACGCTGCTCGGCTACCAGTCCAAACCCCAGCCCGACGCCGAAATCGGCTTGCCGTACATCCATGGCGTCGAGCCGAAGGAGGTGGCGCTGCACCGGCCGCTGCAGAACTTCGAAGGCGGAACGCTGCTGGTGGGCACGACCCAGTCGGGCAAGGGCGTAGCGCTGGCCAGCCTGATCACACAGGCGGTGCGGCGCGGCGACGTGGTCATCGTGATCGACCCCAAGAACAGCCGTCGCCTCAAGCGCGTGACACAGCGCGCATGCGAAGACTGGCGCGAGCCCGACACCTTCCTCGAGTTCCACCCCGCATTCCCCGAAGCGGGTGTGCGGCTGGACTTCACCTTCAACTGGCAGAAGCCGACCGAGATCGCCTCGCGCATCCAGTCCATCATGCCGCCCGACACGGCGGGCGCCTTCTCGGCCTTCGGCTGGGACGCCGTCAACGTGGTGGTGCAGGGACTGGTCGAACTGGAGGAACGGCCCAACCTGGTCAAGCTCACCAAGTACATCGAAGGCGGCATCGAGCCCGTGCTCGAAGGCACCCTGCGCCGCTACTACGAGCGCGCACTCGGCGCCGGCTGGCGCGAACTGCCGGAGATGAAGAAGCTGCTGAACGATGCGCACCGCGGCAACATCAAGCGGCCGTCCGAGGCCGCCAGCGCCGACCTGCTGGCTTTCGTGGCGTACTACGAACACTTTGTGGCCCAATCGCAGCGCAACAAGGTGCTCGACGCCCAGGTGCGCACCTTCCGCCACAACCGGGAGCATTACCAGAAGATCACCGCCAACCTGCTGCCGGTGTTGTCGATGCTGACCTCGGGCGACCTGGGCCGCAGCCTGTCGCCCGAGCCCTTCGATGCCGAAGACCACCGGCCGATCATGAACTTCGAGAAGATCGAGCGTGCCGGCCACGTGCTCTACATGTGCTTGGATTCGTTGCCCGACCCGTCGGTGGCCACCGCCATCGGCGCGCTCGCGCTGGCCGATCTGGCCGCGCGTGCGGGCATGCGCTACAACCTGGGCGGCTACCGGCGCATCTCGCTGTTCGTCGACGAGGTCTCGAACGTCATCAACCAGCCGTTGATCGAGATCCTGAACAAGGGCGCCGAGGGCGGCATCTTCACCACCTGCGCCATGCAGACCCTGGCCGACCTGGCCAAGCGCCTGGGCAGCGAAGACGCGGCGCGCATGGCGCTGGGCAACCTCAACAACCTGATCGCCTTACGCTCGAAGGACCGGCCGACCCAGGACTTCGTTGTCGAGACCTTCGGCAAGACCGCCATCCACACCATGCGCGTGGGCCTGAGCAGTGGCGCCGACGCGCATCTGGGCGATTTCTCGTCGAGCTACTCCACCCAGCTCAGCGAAAGCTTCGAGGAGATGGTGCCGGCCGACGTGCTGGGCAAGCTGCCGAACCTGCAGTACTTCGCCTCGGTCTCAGGCGGCCGCATCATCAAGGGGCGGTTCCCGATCCTCGATCCGGATCCGCCGAGTTCGTCGGGCGCTTCAGCAGCCACCGCAGAGGCAAGCCGATGATCCGCGTCGTCGCGGTGGTCTCGTTGGTCTGCCTGCTGGTAATGGTTCTGTACCTGCCATCGGCGCATCCGCCCGAGCGCTTCCTGGAGCATTTGCGTACGGAGCACGAGGCGACCGCCGCGTACTGGGGCGATGCTCCGGCGCTGCGCATCCTGTCCCGGGCGCTGAGCGTGCAGGATTCGGCACGCAAGGCCACGCCCATTCCGTCATCCGCCGACGCCCCACCGGCCAACGCGGTGGACGGCGCCGTTGCGCGTGAGATGGCCACGGTCAACCAGCGCCTGTTCAACAACGCCTACTTCAGGTCGATCGACGCCCTGCTGCTGCTGGCCAGCTTCCGCTTCGCCACACTGATCGAGTGGCTGCCGTGGCTGCTGGCGTTCATGGTTGCCGTGCTGTTGGACGGCTACATCGTGCGGCAGATCAAGTCCAAGGAGTTCCGGCGGCACGACCCCGAGCTGTTCGCGCTCTACACCTGTGGCGCGATCGTCATGGCCTGCGCGACGGTGGTCGGCTTCGTCGTGCCGTTCACCCTGCACCCGCTGGCGATGCCCTGCGTGCCGCTGGTGGTCAGCCTGCTGCTCAGCCGGGCGGTGGGAAGTTTTCACCGACGGGGGTAGACGCGACGATTCCTGCGATCTGCTGATTGACCGGATCCCCTGGACCATCGCGCCTCGCAAATCCGATGTCGACATCGGCCGGCCCAAGAACCAGGTGGTGGTAGTTGATGTATGGCCGGTGATCCAGGCGTACAGATGGCAGCCGATCGGGACTGCACACGACGTTGTCTCAGCTCAGCGCGACACGCAAAGCAGCGCCTGCCACCGGCAACACCAGCCAGACCTGCTCCACTGGCAGGCCGCTAGCGGCTTCCAACACGTCGAGGTAGGCGGCGAGTTGGCCGGCATGCGTCGCAGCAAGATCGCCCCACTGCTGGGCGCCCTGAGGCGTGGACTTGTGATCGAACAGGATCCACCCGGTCGCAGTGCGCAGCACGAGATCGGCACGGCCCCGCACCTGCTGGCCTTCGGCCGTGGCGCGCGTCATCGGGAACTCGATCACCGGCACAGCCTCCGGCCAGCGGCTGGTCAACCAGGAACGAATCGCACCCAGCTGACGATGAAGCGCCGAGGCTTCGACGTCCCTCGCCGACTGCATCCGGTCGAGGATGGCTTCGACCTCCGGCAAGTTCAGTGGCTTCTCCTTCGTCGCGAGGTCGGCCGCGATGCACGCGTGGATCGCGTCGCCGAGCCGCGACCGATCTTCGGTGGACGCGGTGTCGATGCGCGAGCCGACCGGCACGGTCTCCAGTATTCGGGCGGTGGCACCCTGCACCGAGGACGGGCTCACTCTGAGCGGCGCTCGTACCTGCGGCTTGTCGATGTGCTCGAACCACGCGAGATCCGCCCCGGAGGCGGTCTCCTCGCTCTGACCGGCTTCACCGACAAGTTGCCAGCGGGCAAACGGCACCGTGTTGCTCGGCGACAGCTCGATCGCCGCGGTATCCCCCTCGGGCAGGATTTCGCCCAACTCCACCGTATCCATCCACTCGCCGGTCGGGTTCTTCTGCTGCCGCGCCAGAACCAGCAAGTCACGGGCGCGTGTCATGCTGACGTACAGCAGGCGCTTGTTCTCCTCGATCGCGTCGCCATGGGCGGCCAGCCCGACAGGAAGAGCCGCGATCTCGTCGGCGATCGGCACCTTCTTTTGCTGCCCGAAGGCCCAGGGCCAATATCGGATGAAACGACGGTTCAGTGGTCGATCAACGTCAAACGCGTCGAGCGACTCGGCCTGGATGTCCCATAGCCTGTCCCGCACGTCGTTGGCCAGATCACAGAGCACGACGACGGGCCACTCCAGCCCCTTGGCGGCATGGTGGGTCAGCACCTGGACAGCGTCCACGGCAGGAGCGGCCATGGTGTCAAGCTTGTTGCCCGCAAGGTCCTGCAGCCAGAGCAGCAGGCCCGACAGGGACGCCGCATCCCCGGCGGCGAGGCACTCGTCCTCGTACTGCTGCGCCAGCGTGATGAGCCGGTCCAGGTTGGACAGGCGGACGCGCGAGCGATCGACATCTTGCTGCCACTGCAGGACGCGACGTGCGAGCCCGCAGCGGGCGATGACGAGTTCCACCGCCTCCCTCGGTGTCAGCACCGCAGCCTGGTCGCGCAGGCCCTTCAGCGTCTCGAGAATGACGTGTGGCTTCTGGCCGTCGAGCGCTCGTTCCTTCCACCCCTTCGGTGGCTCGCCCGATGCCAGCCACGCCAGCCGGTCCGCCAGCCAGCTTTCAGGCTCAGCACAGTCGGCAAGCGACACGATTTCTGCTGTGGCCAGGGTGTCGTTGTCGTCGTTCAGGCGTCGAATGCACGCGAGCGCGAGCACCGCCTCGGGTCGGGCCAGCAAGCCGGGCTGCTGTGTCGCGCTGGCGATTCCGGCATCCTGCAGAGCTGCCGCGATGGCTGTCACGGTGTCGTTGGCCCGAGCGAGAACGGCAATGTCGGCGGCGCGCACCTTGCGCAGCTGCCCGGTTTGCGTATCCACCACTTGAGTGTCCGATGCGAGCAACTTGCAGATGCCCGCCGCCAGGGCCGCATTTCGCTTCTCGGCGTTGCTGCCGTCCAGCAACCAGTCCGCAACGGCGGCGGCGTTGTCGATCTCGGGACGCTTCGGCGACAGTTCCACCTCGCTCGGCGGAATTCCCTCGAACCGGTTGGCAAAGACGTGGTTGACGAACTGGACCAGCGCAGGACGCGAGCGCCAGGAGTTCTCGAGCACCTCCTTCGTGCCGCCCAGCTTTGGCAACGCCTCGATCACAGACCGCATCAGCGCGGTGTCGCTGCCGCGGAAGCCATAGATCGCCTGCTTGATGTCCCCGACCCAGACGACCTGGCGTGCGTACTGGGCCAGCTTGATGAACAGCGCGAGCTGGATCGGGCTCGTGTCCTGAAACTCGTCGACCATCAGCAGGTCTAGCTCGTCGCCGAGAGTGCTCGCGACGAAAGGGTCGTCCAGCACGTCGAGCAGCAGGCGCTCCTGGTCGGTGAAGTCCAGTGCGCCGATCTGCCTCTTGGCAATGGCGTAGGCGTCCAAGGAGTCCGCCGCCAGCGCGTACATGAGCTCGAGGTAGCGGGTCAGGTCATCGCGGAGCCGGGGGTGCGCCGTGTAGAGCCCCGCGGCTTCGATGATCGGTTCAGCCACGGTCCGCAGCTTCGCTGGTGCCGCGGCGGTGAGCTTGTTCCACAGCGCCCAGGTGAGTGTTCCATCCTGCAGCGAGCGCTCGGCGGCATGAAGCTGTTCGAGGTACTCGCCAACGTTCTTCTGTCGTGTTTGCTCGAGCGCCGTCCTGACCTCCGGCAGCGCTGCTGCGATGGCTTGCTGCAGACGGGCATCCAGATCGCCCGCCACGGGTGCCGGAAAGTGTGCCAACAGGTTCGCCGCGTTCAAGCCACCCGCACCGCGCAGGGCATCAGCATCGATCGCGTTCGCACGGGCCTGGTCGACTAACCTGCCGAGGGCCTTCTGCCACGGCGGCAGCGGATCTTGCGGGGCAGAGTCCAGCGACAGCCGGCGCGCCACCTGCAGCAGTTCCGTGAGCGAGTGACCTGCGATGACCGTGTCGATAGTGTCGCGCAGCAATTGGCTCGCCCGCGCTTCGTCGAGCACGCGTTGTTCGGTCGGCAGCCCGGCCTCGAAGGCAAAGCGCTGCAGCAGGCCGCCGCACACGCTGTTGACGGTGCCGATGCGCGCGGCACCGATCGCCACCGCGCCGTCGTAGTCGCCCTGCTCGACGAGGAAGCTGCGGACGCGCTCACGCAGTTCCGTCGCGGCGCGGTTGGTGAAGGTGGTCGCCAGTACGCCAGCGGGTCGAATGCGACCCGCCTGGAGTTCCTCGAAAAGCAGCTGGGTCAGTCGGTATGTCTTGCCGCTGCCGGCTCCAGCGCTGATGAAACGGATACCGCCGCTCATTGCCCTGCCCCCCAGCCCGCCAGGCGGACGTAGGGGTTGTAGCGATCGTCGAGCGTCTCGATGACCATCGCGTCGACCGGAGGCGCCGACTCGTCAGTCGGCTCCGTTCCGGCCGCCGCCACTTCGACCAGGCCCTTGTCGATCTGCCCGCGGCGCCAGCGGTGGGTAGCCTTGGCCTTCTCCCACAGCGCCGCAGTGGCACCCTCCTCCTGCGCCACCACACGAGCCTGTGGAAACATCCCCTCGGCCGGCGTCAGCAGATCGCCCTCGCGCAGGATGTAGTAGCCCACGGCGGGCCATTGCCCGGACGCCTTTTGCTGCAGATGGGCGTAGACCGCGAGTTGCAGGTGAGACCCCTGCTCCAGAACCTTGCGGTACTTGCGTGTGCCGGCCCACTTCATGTCGATCACCGCGTCCCGGTGCCCGGCAAACGAGAGCATCAGGTCGGCGCTGCCGAACAGCAGGCCGAGCGAGGTTTCGGCCTCGAGGTCCTTCTCGGGCGAAATCGTCGTGACCTTGGCACCCTGCAGCTGGGCGTGCAGCCTCAGCAGCGAGGGTCGGAACCGCTGCCGAAAACTCTCCAGCTCGGAGCGCCTGCCCGGCATGCGCAGCACGGCGCCCTCTTCGTCGACGATGGCCTCGAGCTGCTCGTCGAACCAGCGCGCGACCTGCTCGGTGGTCCAGCCCAGACTGCCCTCTTGTCGGTACAGGCGCTCGACGGCGCGATGCGCCAGTTGCCCCAGCAGGCGGAACTCGTCCGGCATGTCCAGCAGCGCCGACGGCTGCAACCGTGCGCCGTAGCGCAGCAGCCATTGGTAGGGGTTGAACAGCAGGGGATGAAGGCTGCTGTAGGACAGCCTGGCTGGCCACGGAACCACCGTGCCCGCTGGCATCTGCCACCATCGACGCAGAGTGGGCAGCGACGCGTGGTTCAAGGTGGTGATGCCGGGCGCCGACCCAGCACCCAGCACAGCCTCGATCGGCGAGACCGGGATCTCGTCGACCACTCCTTCGATCAACGACCAGACCGGGTGCACCTCCTGTCCCGGCGGAGGCAGAACGAACGTGAGGCGTTCGCGCGCAAGCAGCAGTGGCCGCAGCGCGCCACGAGACTTGCGCTGCAGTCGCTCTGCCGGGTCTGGCAACTCCGCGCCAGCCCGGCGGAGCGACTCGATCTCCTGCGCAGACCAGACGTAAGGCGCGGGTACGGTCACTGCCGCCATCTGCCACCACGACACCTCGTCGAACGCCTCCACTACCGCAGCCGGATCGGCCACGCTCGGCAGCGCCCAGGCTTGGGCGTCCAACAGCGGATTGCCGCTGCCCCGCCCGCTGGCCTGAGCCACCAGCGTGTCGAGCATCTCGGCGCCAATGCGGGTTTCACCCTGCGCCAACAAGGTCTGCAGGGCTTGGGTCAGCGCGGTGGTCTGGGTGTGTCCCGACTGCCACGCCGCTCGCCGCGCTTCGTCGTTGTCCTGGAGTCGGTTGCGGAAGAAGTCGGCGAGCCGTTCGGCATGTTCCAGCACAACGGACAACGGTGCCTTCTCCGCCGAGACGAAGCGCGGGTGGTCAATCCAGAACGCCACGTCGGCCATCACTCGCGCACCGTCGTCGCCGAGATCGGCAGCGATCTGGTCCAAGAGCTCCTGCCAACCCTTGCCACCGATGCCGGGTGCATCCGCCAACCGCTCGGCAATTCGCCGCCGGGCCCTCGGGTGGATCGGGTGCAGCGGGTGCGTCAGGAACTGCAGCAGTGCGCGGAAGTCCAGCGGCGCCCACAGCAATTGCATCGCCAGCGGCAGCAACTGCAGTGCGGGGCGCAGCGCACTCGCGCCTCCCAAGCCAATACGCGGGCGACCGGCCGCGGCCAGTGCCGCATCGAGCAGGGAGCCCCCGGTCGTGGCGACGACGACATGAGACCACGTCTGCGGACGCGTCTGCGCCGCCAGCCATTGCGCGGCTGCAAGCGCCGTCTCGCCCCGAACGACGCGCACCGTCGCGTCATCGCGCCAGGGCGCCTTGGCGGAACGCTCGCCGCCGCGGGCGCCGCTCACTGCATCCTGCAGATCACGCAGCATCGTCCCTGGTCGCCCAGCTGGCTGGGCGGCAATGGGATCCTGGATCGGGAGTTGCCCGAGAACCCGGCGCCATGCGAGAGCGAAGTCCGAGAGCGGGTCGAGGAGTTCGATCCCCCCGATCTGCGGACGGCGAATTCGCAGCGCGCCTGCCACGTCGGCCAGCCTCTGCCCCGGCCCCGGAGCTGCCTCTCGCGATGCCAGCACCTCCAACGCATCCATGTCGGTCATTCGTCCGGCGACACCTATCGGAAACCGGCCGCTCCAGCCGTGCTCGAACCACAGGTCGCGCCATTCGAGCAGCGTGGCCGCCGTGCCGAGTTCGTCCGCCTCGAAGCTGCGTGAATAGAACCGGGACGTCGTCATCGCAGCGCGCAGGCACTGCCGCATCTGCACCACGCGCTCAGACCGCGGCACGGGTTCGCGCATCAGGCCGAGGTGGTTCTCGAGAACGTTCAACAGCCCCATCGGGCCCAGCGTCGCGTGACCGACTTCGGAGCGGAAGCTCGCCCCAGAACCGCCGTCGATCGACAGTCCGAACCTGATGAGTTGCATGCGTGTGAGCCTGGGTCAATCGAAGCCGCTTGCCTGTGCTGTCAATGCAGCAACGCGCCTGGCGGGAGCTCGATGAACGCGGTCCGGCCACCGAACTGACGCTGCAGCATCACATCGACTCCATCCGTAGCGTCGCAGAAACGACGTAGCGCAATGTCGACATGCTTTGCGACGATGGGCTCGGCGGCCACATCCGCTTCGGCAAAGACCACGCCGTCGTGAACGCTGAAGCGCACCAAGCCT
>Ga0116157_10007136_pt1 | contig 9969 bp, 14 predicted proteins | sample AD_UKC048_MetaG_FD_89882 | JGI IMG/M metagenome (GOLD analysis project Ga0116157, IMG submission 89882) | Active sludge microbial communities of municipal wastewater-treating anaerobic digesters from USA - AD_UKC048_MetaG | ecosystem: Engineered > Bioreactor > Anaerobic > Digestate | place: USA... | reverse complement strand
CCTGGCACAACTGCCGCGCGATGCCAGTCCCAGCCGCGTCGTCAACCGCTGCAAGGTGACCGGACGCCGGCACGCCCACCTCCGCAAGTTCGGTGTCTCGCGCTTGACCTTCCGCGAAATGGCCCTCTCAGGCCTCATCCCCGGCGTCACCAAAGCCAGTTGGTAAGCGTATGACTGATCCCATCGCCGATTTGCTCACCCGCATCCGCAACGCGAACCACGCGTTGCTGCCCGCCGTCGAAGTGCCGCACTCCGCCCTCAAGGAGAGCATCGCCCGATTGCTCAAACAGGAAGGTTACCTCGCCGATTATTCCGCCGAGGGGACGAGCGTCAAGAAACTCAAGCTCAAGCTCAAGTACCAGGGCCGCAAGGGCGTCATCGAGGGATTGCGCCGGGTCAGCACGCCCGGGCTCAGGCGCTATGTGGGCGCGGGTGAGATTCCACGCGTCCTGGGCGGGATGGGCATTGCGATCCTCTCGACGCCTCGAGGCGTGCTGACGGGGAGCGAGGCGCGCCGGCAGAACGTCGGCGGCGAGGTGTTGTGTCACGTTTGGTAGAGCGAGGTTTTTATGTCAAGGATAGGCCGTTTACCCGTGGTTGTGCCTCCGAAGGTGAAGGTGGAGGTCCAGGGGCGCACGCTCCAAGTCGAGGGACCGAAAGGCAAACTGCACGTCGAGTTGCCGCCGCGGACCCGGGTGGCCCTCGAAGGCGCCCAGATCAAGGTGTCGCGCGATGGCGAGGACGCCGCGGCCAAGGCCCTGCACGGACTGAGCCGGTCCCTCATTCAAAACGCCGTCAAGGGCGTCAACGAGGGCTACGTCAAGAAGCTCGAAATCCACGGGGTCGGTTTCAAGGCGGCGGTGCAGGGCAAGCAGGTCAATATGACGCTGGGCTACTCGCACCAGATCAATTACCCTTTGCCCGAGCAGATCAAGGTCACCGTCGACGAGAACACCAAGCTCACGATCGAAGGCCCCGACAAGCAGGTGGTCGGCCAGGTGGCATCCGAACTGCGCGGGTTCTACCCGCCCGAGCCTTACAAGGGCAAGGGTGTCCGTTACGCCGGCGAGAAGGTCGTCCGCAAGGAAGGCAAGACCGTCCAGTAAGCGCCGCTCGGGAACTGACACAAGCAGCACGGCTTAACCAGATGGGGCTCGCAGAGCATGAGAATCGAAAAGAAACAGCAACTTGAGAAACGCCGCCGGCGCCGGATGCGCCAGCGCGTGACCGGCACGGCCGCCCGCCCGCGCATGAGCGTGCGGTTCACCGGCCAGCACGCCTACGTGCAGTTCATCGACGACGAGAATCGTGTCACCCTGGCGGCAACCTCGACACGCGCCAAAGGATTGCCCGAAGGCGGCCCGTGGAAGGCGAATGTGGACAGTGCCAAGCGGTTGGGCGCCGTCGCGGCCGAGGTGGCCAAGGCGCGCGGGATCAGCCAGGTGGTGTTCGATCGCAGCGGGGCGCGTTATCATGGCAAGGTCAAGGCCCTGGCCGACGCGGCGCGTGAAGGCGGATCGCAGTTCTAAATCATCCAAGGAGACCTATTGTGGCTGAGATGAGCAAACCGAATGTGGGCGGAGGCCGGGGTCCCGGACGCGGCCCCGGGCGGATGGGACGCCGCGGGCGGGGCGGGGCCGAGCATGGCGATGGGGCTGGCGGCCGGACCGGCGATGAACTGACCGAGAAGATTGTTTATATCAATCGCTCGGCCAAGGTGGTGAAGGGCGGACGGCGATTCAGCTTCAGCGCCTTGGTGGTTGTCGGGGACAAGAAGGGCCGGGTCGGATTGGGGCTTGGGAAGGCGGGCGAGGTCGCCGACGCGATCCGGAAGGGCGGGGACAACGCCAAGCATGCCATGACTCCCGTGGCCTTGTTCGAGGCGACCATTCCCCATGACGTCTATTTCGTCTTCGACGGCGCGCGCGTGCTGCTCCGACCCGCGTCGCCGGGAACAGGGATCATTGCCGGCAAGACAGTCCGTGCCGTGCTCGAATCCGCCGGCGTGCGCGATGTCCTGAGCAAATCGCTCGGATCGAAGAACGCGGCCAATGTCGCCAAGGCCACCCTCGGCGCACTGAGTCAATTGCGCCTCCGCGAGGACATTTACAGGCGACGCGGCTTGTCGCTCCCAGCCAAACCGGAAGCCCCCGTGCCGCAGCCCCCAACCGAATAACCTGCTATGCGCCTGCACAATCTCAAACCCCGTCCCGGGGCCAAACACTCGCGCAAGCGCGTTGGTCGAGGAGAATCGAGCGGACAAGGCCGGACCAGCGGTCGCGGCGGCAAAGGCCAAAGCGCGCGTTCCGGAAGTTCGATTCGCCCCTCGTTCGAAGGCGGGCAGATGCCCCTGATTCGGCGCATGCCCAAGCGCGGATTCAACAACGTGCGTCATGGAACCCGGTATATTCCGGTGAATGTCGATTCGCTCAACCGATTCGAGGACGGCGCCCGAGTGGACGAAGCGGGTCTGCGAGCCGCCGGGTTGGCGAAGGGCCGGGGCGACGGCATCAAGCTTCTGGGCGACGGCGAACTCAAACGCAAGCTCACGGTGTGCGTGAGCGCCTTCAGTGAATCGGCCCGGGCTAAGATCGAAAGCGCCGGCGGCGCGTGCGAACTGGCGCAACCGGCAACCTCCGCCTGAGGGAGGCGCAGCATTCTATGATCAAGGCGATCTTCAATACCTTCGCAAACTGCTTCAAGATCCCGGAGCTCAAGTCCCGGATCATCTTCACAGTTTTGGTCCTGGCGGTTTGCCGGATGGTGGCCTTGATCCCGCTGCCCGGGCTGGATGGCCCAAGCCTGGCCCAGTTCTTCGAGGAGAACGCGAGCAAGAACGGCGGTCTGTTGGGCATGTACAGCCTCTTCACGGGAGGCGCCTTGGAACGATGCGCGATCGGATCCCTCGGCATCATGCCTTACATCAGCGCCACCATTATCATCCAGCTCCTCAGCGCCGTCATCCCCCAACTGAGCAAGCTCGTTCGTGAAGAGGGAGGCCGCGTGAAGATCGTCCAGTACGGACGCTACCTCACCGTTCTCTTGTGCCTGGGGCAGGGGTTCTTCATGGCCCTGAGCTGGGAACATCCCGAGAAGGTGTTCGGCGAAGGATTTGCCGGCGACCTGGTCCTGATGAAAAATGTCTGGGTCTACCGCATCCAGACCGTGATCTTCCTGACCGCGGGCACGCTCGTCCTGATGTGGCTCGGCGAGCAAATCACCGATCGCGGGATCGGCAACGGCGTCTCCCTGGTTATTACGATTGGCATTATTTCGCGCCTGCCGATGGCCGTGACGGCCACCTGGATCAAGTTCTTCCCCCCCAGGGGCGTGCCGTCCAATTGGAATTTCTTCCATGCGGTTTTGCTGATCCTCCTCATGCTGGCCGTGGTCGCAGCCGTGATCGCCGTCATCCAGGCGCAGCGCAAAATCCCGGTCCAGTACGCCCAGCGGGCCGTGGGCCGCAAGGTCTATGCGGGCGGAACGTCGTTCATGCCGCTTCGGGTCAACTACGCGGGCGTCATGCCGATCATCTTCGCGCAGGCCATCCTCATGTTTCCGGAGAAGATTTTCTCGACTCTTGCGGGGCTGACACGGGCCGGGTCGCCCGGCTTCTCGAAGGTGTGCGAGGCGATCTACGTGCAACTGCAGTACGGCAACTTCACGTATCTCACCCTCGAAGGCCTGATGATTCTGTTTTTCACCTATTTCTGGGTGGCCACCCAGTTCAATGAGATTCAGATCGCCGATGATCTTAAGAAGTACGGCGGCTACGTCCCCGGAGTCCGGCCCGGTCAGCACACCAGCGATTTCCTCCATCGGGCCATGAGCCGCATCACGCTGGCCGGAGGCATCTTCCTGGCCGTCATCGCCATTATCCCAACCCTCCTGTACAAGTGGGTCGACGTGCCCTTCGAGATCGGTCAGTTCTTCGGCGGGACGAGCCTTTTGATCACGGTCGGCGTGATGCTCGACACGATGCGCCAGATGGAGTCTCATCTGCTTATGCGGCATTACGATGGGTTTTTGAAGAAAGGGCGGGTCAAGGGGCGGTTCTAGGCTTGCCCCGAGCCGCGCCCGCGCCGGGCGCGTCGGGCGCCCAGGGTTTGGTTGTTCTATGGTATTGATCTTTGCCAGCAACATGGGGTATCGGCGGAACAAAGCATGATCATCCTCAAGAGCGAGCGTGATCAGAAGGCAATGCGCGAAGCGGGCGCAATCGCCGCGCTGGTTCTGAACGAGGTCGCGCGGTTTGTCGCGCCCGGCGTGACGACCCTCGACGTCGACGATTACGCGGCCGCGCGCATGCGGTGTCACGGCGCGCGGAGCGCTTTTCTCGGCTATCACAACTATCCGTGCCACGTCTGTATCTCCGTCAACGAGGAAGTCGTGCACGGGATTGCGGGCCGAAGGCGACTCGAGTTCGGCGATTTGGCCAGTATCGATGTCGGTGTGCATTATCACGGCTTTGTCGGCGATACCGCTCGAACTGTTCCGGTCGGCGGCTGCGACGCGCGCGCCCAGAAGCTCATGGACGTGACCGAGCGAGCCCTCTATGAGGGGATCGCCCAGGCCGTGGCGGGCAAGCGCGTCGTGGACGTGTCGCGCGCCATTCAGCGATTCGTCGAAGCCAACGGTTTCAGCGTGGTGCGGGAGTTCGTCGGACACGGCGTTGGACGTTCCGTGCACGAGGAACCGCAGGTGCCCAATTACGTGGATGGGAAGTCGTCGCCTCCGCTGCGTGCGGGCATGACCCTGGCAATCGAGCCGATGGTGAACGCAGGCGGGCCCGGCGTGCGGGTTTTGAGTGACGGATGGACTGTGGTCAGCGAAGATGGCCTCCCTTCCGCCCATTTCGAGCATACAGTCCTGGTGGGCGAAGGACCGGCCGAGATTCTGACATGTTGTCCAGAGACACCATTGAAGCCCCTGCCGTAATTGTGGCCGCGGCAAACGGGTCGGCCGTTCGGGCTCGGCTGGCGAATGGACATCAGTTTGTCGTCTGCGCAACGCGGTCGGCGCGGCGCGCGGTTGCCGGCCTGGCGGTTGGCGACCGGATTCGGGCGCGGTTTTCGCCCTGTGATTTATCGAAGGGTTGGTACAGAGTTGACAGCGAAGGAAAGCAATGAAAGTACGTGCATCGGTCAAAAAGCTCTGCGAGCACTGCAAAGTGGTGCGTCGCAAGGGCGTGGTTCGAGTCATTTGTACCAACGCCCGGCACAAACAACGGCAAGGTTAACCCGCAAAGCGCTCTATGGCACGAATTCTCGGAGTGGATATTCCCGGAGAGAAGCGGATCGACGTCGCCCTCCGGTACGTTTACGGCATCGGACCGTCGAACGCGAAACAGATTCTCGAGCACGCCCAGATTGATCCCGGCGTGCGCGCCAAGAATCTGACCGAACAGCAGCTTTCGCAAATCGTCCACGCGATCCAGGAAGGCAAGTACGTGATCGAGGGCGACCTGCGGCGGGAGATCGGCTTGAACCTCAAGCGCCTGCAGGGCATCAAGTGCTACCGCGGGATGCGGCACATCCGCGGCTTGCCGGTCCGCGGCCAGCGCACTCAGACAAACGCGCGGACGCGCAAGGGACCGCGCAAGACCGTCGGCGTGGTCCGCAATCCGAAGGCCAAGACCGGCATTCACTAACCCATTGATCCAAAGTCATTGCTATGGCTGAAGAGACAAAACCGCAAAAAGCCACTGTCAAAAAAGAGGCCAAGTCTGATCCCGCAGTGTCGGAAAAGGCGGCTGCCAAGCCGTCTGCGCCGGCCAAAGGGGCTGCGAAGCCCGATGCCGAAGCGGGCAAGACCGAGGCGCCCAAAGCCGCGGGAGCCGCGGCCGTCGCGCCGGATCAGAAGACAGCGGGCGCTCCTGCGCCGGCAGGCCCGGTGGCGGGCACTGCTCCGACGGCGGCGGATTTGCTGGCGGACGACATGGCCGGCAAGAAGATTGTTCGCGCCAAAGGGGCGAAGAACATTTCCGCGGGCGTCGCGCACATCCTGGCCACGTTCAACAACACCCAGGTGAGCATCACCGATATGCAGGGGAACCTGATCGGATGGTCGACTGCGGGCAAAGTCGGGTTCCGCGGCTCGCGGAAGAGCACCGCCTTCGCCGCGCAGCAGGTTGCCCAGGACGCGGCCCGTCAGGCCATGTCGCACGGAATGCGCGAGGTCGAGGTGCACGTGAAGGGACCCGGCTCCGGACGCGAATCAGCGATCCGGGCTCTGCAGGCGATCGGCCTCGAGATCAGTGTGATCAAGGACCGGACGCCGATTCCCCACAACGGATGCCGCCCCCGCAAGAAGCGTCGTGTGTGACACTCCCAATTCTCGAATCTCGAACCTCAAATCCGCTTTAATTCATGGCTCGTTACACTGGACCGCGCGTTCGCATTAGTCGCCGTTTCGGCATCCCGATCTTTGGCGCCTCGAAGTACCTCGAGCGCCGCAACTATGGCCCCGGCGTTCACGGCCCGAAATCGCGCCGCAAGACGACCGATTACGGTCAGGGTCTCATCGAGAAACAGAAGCTGCGCTATTATTACGGGTTACTCGAACGCCAGTTTCGAGGGGTCTATGAGCGGGCGCTGCGCAAGCGCGGCGTCACGGGCGAGACAATGCTCCAGATTCTCGAGACGCGTCTGGACAGCATCGTGTATCACCTCGGGTTCGCCAACACCCGGGCATCCGCCCGGCAGATGGTCAGCCATGGGCACATCCGGGTCAATGGCCGCAAGGTCGGGATTCCATCGAGCGCCGTGCGCGTCAACGATGTCATCGAGGTGCGGGACCGGAGTGTGTCCCGGCAGATGGCCACAAAGAACCTCGAGTCCTCGACGTCGCGGGCCGTGCCCGACTGGGTCTCGTTGAATCGCGAGGCCTTTCGGGGGACGATGGTGCGCATGCCCACCCGGGAGGACATCCAGCCCGTTGCGAACGAGCAGGCGGTGGTCGAGTTTTATTCCCGATAGGTTCGAGTTCCTGCCGGCTCCCGTGTGGGATGCCGGACGCAATTATATGGGTCTGCCCGGATTGCGGGAAGATCGCGGGCGGGTCAGTTTAAAATTGCCACATATCCAGCCATGCCAGTACGTCTAGGTCGGTTTGAAATGCCGAAGCGGTTGTCGAAGGAAGAGGGCACCGCGACGGCGACATATGCCAAGTTCATCGCCGAGCCGTTTGAAACCGGCTACGGCCACACCATCGGCAACTCGCTGCGCCGTGTGCTCCTCTCCTCCCTCGAAGGGGCGGCGATCACCTCGGTCAAGATCGCCGGGGCCCAGCATGAGTTCACCGCGGTCGATGGGGTTGTCGAGGATGTGACCGACATCGTCCTGAACCTGAAGAAGGTCAAGTTCAAGGCGCACAGCCGCGAGCCGCAGACACTCCTGCTCTCCGTGAACAAAGAAGGCCCTGTGACCGCGGGCGACATCCAGCTCAACCAGCATGTCGAACTGGTCAATCCTTCCCAGCTCATCTGCACCATCGATCGCAAGAAGAAACTCGAGATGGAACTCGAGGTGAAGGTCGGACGCGGGTTTTGTCCGGGCGACGAGAACAAGAAGGTCGATCAAGCCATCGGCGTGATCGCCATCGATTCGCTTTTTTCCCCAGTCGAGCGCGTCCGCTACGCCGTCGAAAATGCGCGCGTCGGGCAGAAGACCGATTACGACCGGCTTTTGCTTGAGATTTGGACCGACGGACGCATCTCGCCCGATGATGCGTTGGTGCAGACCTCGGCCATTCTCCAGCGCCACCTCGATGTGTTTGTCGGTTACGACAAGAACGCGATCGAGTTCGAGGAAGTGACGGACAGCCAGGATGAGGAGCGGACGCGGATGCGCAAGCTCCTGAACATGAGCGTCAACGAGATCGAGTTGAGCGTGCGCGCGGCGAACTGCCTCAACAATGCCAACATCACCACCGTTGGGCAGTTGGCCATGAAGTCCGAACAGGAAATGCTCAAGTATCGCAACTTCGGCAAGAAATCGCTCAACGAAATCAAAGAGAAACTCCAGGCCCTCAACCTGACCCTGGGCATGAACCTGGACGCCAACCTCCTCGAGCCGCCCAAGGACGAGGCGAACAAATCTTAACCCTCTCCCGCCCCTATGCGACACCTCAAACGCACCGCCAAACTCGGACGCACCAGCGAGCATCGACAGGCCCTGCTGGCCAACTTGGTGTGCAGTCTGATCAAGGAACGACGGATTACCACCACCCTCGCCAAGGCGCGCGCCGCACGGCCCGTGGCCGAGAAGATGATGACTCTGGCCAAAGGGGGCACGCTCCACGACCGACGCCTGGCTTCGAGCCGCTTGCTTCAGGACGAACAGGCCGTGCGCGTTCTGTTCAGCGAACTGGCTCCTGCCCACCGCGACCGGCGAGGCGGCTACACCCGCATCCTTAAGCTCAACCAACGGCAAGGCGATGCCGCCAGTCTGGCCATTCTCGAATGGGTCGAAGGCGCGCCCGTCGCGACGACGACCGCCGCGGGTGAAAGCCAGCCCGGCGCGGCTGCCCCAGACGCCGCCCCTGCGGCGGAAACCAAGTAACGGGCACGATCCGAAGAGTCACTCGATCCATTGCTCAGGCATTGATCGGAGTCGGGCCAAGAGGCTCGCGTCCGCCGTGGGGAATTGATACCGGTCGAGTTCGTCTAGTCTGGCCCAGACAAACTGGGCACACCCAAGAGCGCGCGGTTCGCCCTCCGCCCATCGGCAGCGGAAGAACTCGATGTGAACCGTCCGGTCAGCGTAAGGATGGTCGACGCACTCGATTCGATCCACGACAGTCACCTCGATGTCGAGTTCCTCTCGAAGTTCACGGCGCAGGGCGTCCGGATAAGACTCGCCGGGCTCGCATTTGCCCCCCGGGAACTCCCAAAAACCGCCCCAATGATCCGCGGGGCGGCGTTGTGTGATGAGGACCTTCCCGCCTCGAAAGACCAGTCCCGCCGCAACCTGAACGGCCCTCACAAAACTACTTGGCTGGGGGGGGCTCGGTCGCCGTGGCCGGTGTCGGGGCTTCGACCGTGGACACAGCGTTGGATGGCGGTGTCGTCGGCGGGGCTGTGACCGTCGTGGTCGCGGACGCGACGGGCGCGTTGGTGGACTGGCTCAAGTGAGGGAAGCGGCGTTCGAGCTTTTCGAGGAGTTCCCCCGCATCGCTGGCGATTCTGCCCACACCGATTTGTTTGCTGAGTTGATCGTAGATTCGATGTGCCTGTTCGGGCTGGTTCTTGGCCTCGTGGAGAGTCCCCATGGCAAGCCGAGCCCGGGCCGCCACCGCATCCTCCGGAAATTGATTCACAACCAACTGGTAAGCGGCCAGCGCGGCATCGACTTGGTCCAGTGCGTCGAGGCTGGCAGCCGTGCCAAAAGCCGCAAGAGGAGCCAAGGGACTGCCCGAATGGTCCTTCTGGAACTGCTCGAAGTGCTTTCGGGCCTGGGCGTAATCGCCTTCGGCGAACAGGTTGCCCGCAGCCAGCAGCAGAGCGCGTTCGCCCGCGCTTGTGGACCCATACTCGCCGGCGAGTTTCAGAAGGTCAGCCGCCGGGACGACCGAGTCCTTGGCGCCGGCTTGCTTGGCCTGCAGCGCCAACAGGGCCCGGCTGCCTGCCAGTTCCTTCTGTCCGCGGAAGTAGGAATAGACGTACACCACCACGAATAACAGCAGGCCAATGCCGATCCAAAACGCCAGCCGCTTCTTGTTCAACTCGAGCCAAGCCAGAAACTCATAGGCCTTCGTCGAGTCTGTCGTCGCAGGTTGCATAAAAGACCGTGATTCTCTGGACGCACATCGAAAAGGCAAGCGGGAAATCCCTCGCGCTTCGTTGACACCACGGTTATTCTGTTTAAATTCCTGAAGGGTTGCAGTTGTTGAGGTTGGAAATAGTGTTTGCCAATTGGCGTGGTTTGGGGCGTAGTAGGCGTGCGATGATCTCGACAAACCACGAAGTGT
>Ga0116157_10007133_pt1 | contig 9971 bp, 8 predicted proteins | sample AD_UKC048_MetaG_FD_89882 | JGI IMG/M metagenome (GOLD analysis project Ga0116157, IMG submission 89882) | Active sludge microbial communities of municipal wastewater-treating anaerobic digesters from USA - AD_UKC048_MetaG | ecosystem: Engineered > Bioreactor > Anaerobic > Digestate | place: USA... | reverse complement strand
CGGCTAAGTATGGGGAAATCTATAAAAAAACGTTCGGGTTTGCGCAGTACTGCCATTTGAACATCCTCGGGAAAAAGCGGGCGGTAATAAAAAGCGACCTTAATTTGGAAAAAGGAGAGGGGTTCTTCAGGAAGACGGAATTAGCTTATTTCCTTTATCCTGTCAATATCCTGGGGCAGGATTATGTTGCCCCGGATGTCATCATTGTGTATAAAAAACAAGATCCGCTGCGGGCCTTGCCTGCCGGATTTACCGCCTTTCCGCCGTATGATTGTGACAGTCTTGTGGCTGTCCGGGAGGAAGAATATCTGTGATCCTTCTGATTAACATGATCCTGGCCTTTTTTGTCCCCTGGGCGGCCGGCTTTGTGGCCCTTTCTTTCTTTTTTGCCCGGGATGAGTTGACATTAGCGGCGAGATTCGCCTTGGCTTTTGTGGTTGGAACGGGGCTGTTGACATTTCTTATGCTTTTCTGGAGTTGGGGCGGGGGCGGGTTCTCCGGAATGGGATTGAGGGTGTTTATAGCCGGAATCACCGTCATCGGCGCTTTGATGTCTTTACGTTCCCGACACGCGCAAGCCAGGAGGGAGCGGCCGTATTCTTTATCCCATGACGCGATTATGCCTGGCGGCGCTCCCGGGCGGGCGGAATTCTTATGGGAACTGCTGGATATTTTTATCGTTGTTTTCTTGATCTTCCAGTGCGTGTACATTTTCTGGAGAGCCTTTCACATTCCTGTCTACGGTTTTGATCCTTTGAAAATTAATGCTTTAAACGCGAAAATATTTTTTTTCAAAAAGAACATAGTCCTTCCGTTAGACCCTGTTTATCGGGGGTATCCTTTACATGTGTCTCTGTTGCAAACATGGCTGGCGATCAACATCGGCCAATGGCATGACCAAGTGGTAAAATTTTTCGCACCGCTTTATTTCGCGGCGTATCTGGTTATTCAGTATGAATTTGTGAAATTTTTTATGAATATACGAAAGGCCCTTTGGAGTTTGGGGCTTCTTTTGGCGTCCAATTTATTTGCCCTGCATGCTTCTTTGGCCTATATGGACTTCCCGTTAATGGTATACAACTGCGTCACAATAATGATCTTGTTGTTATGGCAGTCGGAACGAGAAGACCGCTTTTTATATCTGGCTGCGATTCTGGCGGGCATGGGGACGTTTGTTAAGCGAGAAGGAACCGCCTATTTATTTATTTACGGGATCCTTTTTGTGTTGATGCTCTTGAAAGACAAAAACAGAAATTACAGCCGTTTAAGGGCGGGGATGAAATTTTTCTTGCCATGTATCATCCTTGCCTTGATTTTTCCGGTTTTTCAGTGGGTTCACCACACGGATTCTGAGGGGGTATTATTAGATTTTAGCTGGCAGAACCTTCACCGGGGCCCAATCATCTTAAAGCAGTTTTTTATGGATTTTTTCTTGAGTGGAAACTGGAATCTGGTCTGGCCGGTATTGATTTTAAGGTTATTTTTCACCCCCGCCAGCGAGTCGCACCCTCTTTTTAAATGGCTCATTATGGCCGTCGGCCTGTTCGCCGGGTTGCTTTTTCTCCTTTTTTTGCTGAGTAACGCTTTCTTTTGGATTGCCGAAAGGGACACCACCTTGTCTCGTTTGATTTTGCACTTTTTCCCGCTGGCGACCATTGCCATTGTTTTATCCCCGGGGCCTCAATCCGGCACGGGCAAAGCCGAGTAAAGGAGTGGGGTGCGGTGGGTGTGTTGCCAAGGATAAGAATTTGTGGTATATTTATAACAACTACGGTCGTATAAGGTTTTAACCTACCTGTTTCTACCTTTATACGCATCGTCCAGTTAAAAAAACCAGTTACTCATCACGAAGCCGGAGAACCCTGTTCTCCGGCTTTTTTTGTAATCCAGTTAATCCCAGACAGTATTGTCCTTTGTTCAGAAAACAGTCCCGGCATCATTGGGTGTCTCAGGGCGGGGGAGAGGACGGGAAGCGTCCGGATATTTTGGATAAATATGGGCAGGCCTGCGGAGTTGGTGTGAGGCTTGGCAGTGAGGCTGATATCGCTTGCAAATATCGTGGCTTAGTAGTAAAATAAAAACAACTATTACAAGGGGGTAATAGCGATATGATTGTCAAGCTAAGAAATATTTCGAAATAAAAAGGCAACCCGGGATCGGGTTGCCTTTTTTCTTTTGGGGCAGTTTGTTCTTGGAACAAAGGAGGTATGATGAAAAGAGTAATTGATGTTCATCGAGGGGAGATTATGGTCGGGCAGGGGGAAGTGGTTTTGGAGTCGGATACAAACGGGGCTTGCCTGGTGATCCTGGCTTATGACGCGAGCCACAAGATAGGGGGCCTGGCGCACGCATTATATTTTTCCGGCCGTATTGATAGACAATGGCATTCTTCCACCCTGCGCAATGCGTCGGATGCGATCGAGGCGATGATAGAAGATATGGTCATGATCGGAGCAGACATAGATAATATTGAGGTGGCTTTGGTGTCGGGCGAAAATGTCTTCCACGATGAAAAAGATCCTGAATATTTAAAAAACCTGAATTCAACGATCGAAATTTTGAAAGAAAAGAATATCAGGTTGCGGAAAGATTCATGCCAGGACATCGGTCCGCACCATGTTGCCCTTGATGTCGAATCAGGAGAGGTCGTCTACAAATAATTCTCCATAGCTTTTTGGGCTTCGACGTCCGGACATCTTTTTGCCGTTTGCGTAAGAGAAAAGAAATTTTTTATTCATATTTATCAATAAGAAAACAGGGAAAGCCATATGGAAGCTAAATTAAAACGCAATCTTACCTTGGTGGGGCATGCGCAAAGTGGAAAAACGACTTTAGCGGAAAGTATCCTTTTCTTTTGTAAAGCCACGACGAGAAAAGGAGATGTCATGCAGGGCAGCACGGTCAGTGATTATAACGAGGACGAACAGGACCGTAAAATTTCGATTAACGCGAGTTTCCTGAAGGCGGACCACAAAGGTCATCAGATCCAGATGATTGATACCCCGGGATATATGGATTTTGTTGGAGAAACCGTAGCGGCTTTGCGGGCTACGGATGCCGCCATATTAGTGGTGGACGCGGTTAACGGGGTTGAGGTTGGCACAGAGGATGTTTGGGACCGGCTTAATGAGATGGGGCTCCCGAGGATTATATTTATTAATAAAATTGATAAAGGCGAAGCCAAGAGTGATACAGTGATCGCGGCGATTCAGGAGCAGTTGTCCAATAAGGCGGTGAAGGTTGACCTGGAATCATCAGATTTTATTGAGGCGATTGCGGAGAGCGACGATAAACTCCTGGAAAAGTATCTTGAGACAGGGGCGTTATCCCCTGAGGATATTAAAAGGGTTTTACGGCAGGCGGTCGTCCAAGCGAAGATTTTTCCAATCATTTGTGGCAGCGCTTTGAATGATACCGGCGTTGAGGCATTGCTGGACGCGGTTGTTGCGTATCTCCCGTCCCCGTTGGAACGGCCGGCTTTAAAAGCCAAGATGGCGGATTCTGAAGAAGAAAAAGAGCTTGTCCCCGAGGAAGAGGGCACTTTCTCCGGGTTTGTTTTCAAATCTTTGTTTGATCCGCATCTCGGGCAATTGTCGCTGATGCGGGTCGTCAGCGGAACATTGCTGGCAAACACGGATTATTATAATAGTAACAGAAAAAGCAAGGAGCATATCAGCACGATCAGCCTTTTGCAGGGCAAGGAGCAGATTAAAATCCCTCAGGCGAATTGCGGTGATATTGTGGCTTTGCCGAAATTAAAAAACAGCCATGTCTCGGACAGCTTGAGTTCTTCGAATGCCCACGTTGTCTTCCACCCGATCACGTTTCCAGCCCCCTCATTGTCGGCGTCCATTAAGCCGAAGACGAGGGCGGACGAGGAAAAGATTTCCACGTGTTTAACCCGCATGTGCGAGGAAGATCATACGCTTCAGGTTGAGCGCGATACTGAGACAAAAGAAATGCTTATTTCCGGGATGGGCGACCTTCACCTGAAGATTATTTTGGACCGGATGAAGAGCCGGTATAATCTCGAGGTGGATTTGGGAACGCCGAAAATCCGTTATCGGGAAACCATCACTAAAACCGCCAGATACCGGTACAAATATAAAAAGCAATCCGGTGGCCGGGGGCAGTATGGAGACGTAGACCTGGAAGTGGCGCCTCTTCCCCGTGACGGGGAGGAGTATGAATTCGTCAATAAAATATTTGGCGGAGCCATACCGAAAAATTATATCCCATCGGTTGAGAAAGGCGTCAAGCAGACCATAGAAGAAGGGGCCCTGTCTAAATCCCCGATTATCAATATCCAGGTCAGCCTGATGGACGGGTCTTTTCACGCGGTCGATTCTTCTGATATGGCTTTTCAGATTGCCGGAGCCATGGCCTTGAAGGAAGCCGTCAAACAGGCCGGGCCCATTCTGCTTGAACCTATCATGGAAGTCACGATTGTTATTCCAAGCGATTTTATCGGCCAGATTTCTGGTGATATCAGTTCCCGGCGGGGGCGGATCCTCGGCGAAGAGCCTAAGGGGAAGCATGAGGCGATCATCGCCCATATTCCGCAATCGGAAATGTTTAAATATGCGACGGACTTGCGCTCCATGACTGGCGGCCGGGGCACGTACGCGATGACTTTTTCGCATTATGAGCAGGCGCCGGCTAAAATTACAGACCGGGTTGTGGAGGAACGGAATAAGCAGGACGAGAAAGAATAAGATGTGGTTGCTTTTTTCAGGAAGCAAAGAGCCCCCCGCTCTTTGCTTCTTTTTATTGGGAATTTTTTCGTGAATACCCTTGCGTCAGGGATTCTTGGTGTTTAATATGAAGTTTATACGATCGTTTTATGCGGATAGATGAAGGGGGGAGGGAGATGGAAGAAAATATGAAGAGCCGGATCAAAACGGCGGAGATTATTTCCTTGTCTTTTTTAGCTTTTTTCATTCTACTGTGTCTTCTGGAATTGTTTGTGTACCAAGTCATGCATATCGCTTTTATTTTATGTACAGGGGTGTTGTTCTTCAGCAGTGCGGCTGTATTTGGAATCGATGAAAGAAATTTAAAATGGCAGGTCAGTGTCTGGTCCGGGACCATGAAGATTTTTATGCTGTTATTTTTTGTGTTTGTGACGATCATTTCGGCGGACCTTTTGAATGTCGCGCAGGAAACCCAATCGGGGCGTCTGAACATAAAAGCGATTCACGCCTCTTGGAGGGCGCGCCGTTGAAGGCGCGGGGTTAGAGTTCCCGTTCCAGGAATTTGATCATGCGGTAAACGACGGCATTGACGGGAACGGGGATGTTATGCCGGCGGGCGAGCTGGATCACAATCCCGTTCAGCGCGTCGATTTCGGTCTTTTTCCCAGACTTGAGGTCCTGCCATGTGGATGAGTGGTGGCTGGCGGTGAGAGGGAGGAGCGTCGCGTAAAAGATGTCCCGGTAGTCCTCGCTTGTCCGCCAGTGGGTTTCATGTCCGGTGGCGACCATGACCTGGAACACTTCAGTGATAATGGCGTCGCATAATTCTCGGGACAGGGAGGATTGTCCCAATTCTCCGTAAGTCACATTTAGGATCGCCCCCAGGGGATTCAAGGCGCAATTATAGAGCATTTTTGCCCAGAGGTCTTTGGCTATGGCATCGGTCGTTTGGGCCGGGATGCCTCCTTCGGAGATTTTTCGGCACAAGGGCTCGATGGATAGCGTGTCCCCTCCCGCCAGGCACCCGATATGAATAGCGTCGGCATGTACGGTGATATCCACGACGTTGGGTTGCTGCCGTACAAAACCGGTGATAACGCGTGCGTTGAAAATCCGGGCGGCGTTGAAATAGGCGGTGAAGTGTTCGGTGTTCCCCCAGCCGTTTTGAAACAGGACAATGGCCGTCCCGGGGTGAAAAAGTTCCGGATGATTATGCAAGTCCCGGGCCGCCTCGGCGGAATCAAAGGACTTGGTCGATACTAGGATGACGTCGTAAGCTCCCGGAGGGAGGCCGTCCAGGGATGGGTACGCCCGGAACCGTTCGGGAGACCACTGGACGGAGCCCAAAATACCTTTTCTTTTTAGCCCGGCCGCTGTTAATGCTTTGACTGTTTCTGGCCGGGCCAGGATGTCGAGGTGACAGCCCGTCTTTATCAGGCAGGAATCTATCCCAAGCCCGACGGCCCCTGCGCCGTAATTCAGAATGCGCATAGTCACTCCTTTGGGGTGGCTGTGTTTTTTTGTGTTTTGGAATAACAGAAATTTTATTATAACCGATGATCAGGGCTGTGGCAATGAATGGGGTGATTGCGTTGTGGCGTGAGGTGGAAGGCCGCTTCGGCCTAAACGTCATGATAACCTTGCTGCGATAAAGGGCTTCGCCTTGGGCCCAGGGGGAACAAGAGCGCGGTGCGTTTGAAAAGGAATTACACTTTGAAGCTTGACCGCCTCTTGCTCCTATGGAACAATAGGCCCTATAGAAGCGGAGCCGGACAATATCAATAAAAACAGCGTGTTTATTATTTCAGGGCCTTGAATTCAATGGAAATGGTTTGTTTTGTTTCATTATTATTTTTGTTCCTGTTGCGCGCGGTCGGGTACGGCATTAATAGGAATAAACTGTTCCGCAGGATCTTTTTGCCGTCGTCCATTACCAGCGGGTTGCTGGGGCTTGTCATTATCCAGGCGTTCGGCCGGTTTATCCCGCCGGTGTGCACTCGGGGTTGGGACATTTATCCGATGGTGCTGATCAATGTCGTTTTTGCGGCTTTGTTTATGAGTTTTACGCTGCCGTCATTGTCTCCCGGCAATATTTGGAAGTATTGCGGCCCGCAGTTGCTTTATGGACAGGTCGTGGCCTGGGGCCAATATGTTGTGGGGCTGGGGCTTTCATGGTTTGTGCTGGCCCCGGTGTTTTCGACTCCGCCTTATCTTGGCATCATCATCCCGTTGGGTTTTGAAGGGGGACACGGGACGACTGCGGCGTTGCACTCTACATTTAATGCCCTTCATTGGGAGCAGGGCGCGGATTACAGTTTCGCGGCAGCCACGGTTGGGATTATATCAGCGCTGCTCATCGGCATGGCCCTTATCAATTGGGCGGTTGCCCATGGCCACACGAAAATATTGAAGCATAGGGAGGACGTGCTTTTCGCAAAGGATCAGTTGACGGGGGGAGACGAGGAAGGTGCGGCGGCCCAGCCGTTTTCTTTCCAGTCCGTGCGTTCTTTCGTCATGCAGCTGTTTTTAGTCGGGTTGGCGATCCTGGCGGGCTTTTTCCTGAAGAAGGGGTTCCTGTGGCTCGTGTCAGGGATCCCTTTCCCGGAGAAGAAAAGTTTCTTCCCTATCCTTCCTTTGGCGCCGTTCAGCATTCTAGGATCTATTTTATTTTCTTATGTGTTAAAATTTTATATGCCAAGTTTCCAGGTTCAGCCGCGGACCATGCAGCGTATCTCCGGGATGGCTTTGGATTATCTCATCATTTCCGCCGTGACCATGTTGAACCTTAAGTCCCTTGTGACGGACTTTGTGCCTTTTTTCATTCTCGTGGCGGCGGTGGCGGTTTGGAATATTTTCTGCGTCGTGTGGCTGGCCCGGCGGCTTTTACCTGACGCGTGGTTTGAACGGGCCACGGTCCAGATGGGGCAGTCCATGGGTGTCACCGCGACAGGACTGCTTCTTTTAAGGGTGGTCGATCCCCGCATGGAAACCAAAGCCCTGTCCGCTTTTGGATATAAACAATTGATTCATGAACCATTGATGGGAGGCGGCCTTTGGCCGTTTATTGCTGTGCCATTGGCGGTGGTGTACGGCCCCGCGGTCGTGTTTTTTATCAGCGTCGGTGTTATGTTGGTCTGGCTCCTGGTGTGGAGGGTCGCTTTTAGGGGCCGGGTGGTTTGATTGCTGGGATAAGGAAAATGGAAAAAAGTGTTCCATTCAATGGGAAATTATAAGACAATATTAAGCAAATTATAAAAATTTTTGGACACGGCTTACTGGGGGAAGGAGACGTTGATGTCTAAAAAGATTTTAGTTGTCGAAGATGAAGAAGATATGCTTTCGGTCATGGACTTGCGTCTGACGTCGACGGGGTACGAAGTTATTCTGGCGGAAAACTGCCAGGAGGCCTTGGAGCGCTTCCGGGAGGCGGTCCCGGATCTGGTCATGTTGGATATCATGCTTCCGGACGGCAATGGGTTTGATTTATGCAAGAAGATGAAACAGGAAAGTTCTCAACGGGCCAAGATTATCATGTTTACGAATAAAGTCGAAGCCATTGACGTGACCCGGGCCCGCCAGTCCGGAGCTGATGATTTCATCGTTAAGACTTCGGATTTGGTTTATATCCTGGACGCCATAAAAAAAGTTTTGAAAGATTGATTCTTTGATTCCCCGGCAAGTGTATGTCCGCGCGTGGTTAAAACGATGAACCGCACTGCAGGAAAGCGTTGCCATCCAAACCCTGACGGATCATTCCCGCGAATTTATTTGGCGTTAAATTGACAGTTAGCTTTTGATGCCGGATCAGCCGGTTGTTCGCAGTGCATCAGAGGTCTTGAATACCCTTCATAATAGACGTCGGCGAGGATGACGGGGGCTTTGGTTTGCCATTCGGCTGCCAGTTTAACGAGCTGGTCCTCCGCCAGGGGCTGCACGGCTTTGATAGAGATGTTTGAAGGAACGGTAAATTTGTAAGAAACAAATTTATCTCTTTTATATTGAAGGCGCTCCGCGATCATTTTCGTCCCGGCGTCTTTTTCGTTGCCTAATGTGAAGTTGTATTCCCATTTTCCATATTTTTCCCAGTTCCAGCGCAAGGTCGCGATAGGGTTGTGTACTTCCGGGTCCTGTTTTTCAGAATAGAAGAAGAAGCGGGCTTCTTCCAAGAAAGCGTTTGCGGCTTTTTGTTCATCATAGGCCTGCTGGGCAGCTATCTTGATGATTTTACTGGTGGATCCTTCGGGGACCTGGAGGGTAATATCTTTGCGTTTGAAGCTTTTGGGTTCAACGGATTGTACTTTTAAGATTTTATACGGGACGCGTTTCACCGGCCGGGTTGCGGAAGTTTTTATCCAGACAAAAAAAGAAACCGAAAGGATAAACAGTCCAACGATAACCCAATGCACCAATAGCCGGGTTGGGCAGGATTCCCGCTGGCGGCAGGATGATGGTTCTTCCTCGCCCCTCGCTCCGCCGGCGGGCTGCTTAAGCCCCCGAGATGCGGAGGGTTGCGGCCCCCCGGGCTTGGTCAGGGAAATGACAACCAGCCCTCGTGATTCCAGCTCGTCCAGAGCTTTATTCTGGTTCACGGCCTCTATTTCGCCGTCTTCATATTCTCCAGAGATTTTTTTGGCATGAAACTGGAAGCGTTCCATAATAGACTCGATACGTTATATCCCGGCCGGTGCCTGGGAGCATGATGGCGGGGCTTTAAAGTTGTAGAATGATTTAAATATTTTTTAGCACTTTTTTCGCCTGTATGCAAACGTGTTTTAAGTTAAAATAGGGTGTTTCCCGGCACGCTGTTTCTCCCGGCGTTGAAACATTCTTGAAGTAGAAACATGGTTGTTTAGAAAGAGCGCAGAAAGGAGCGCTGCTTGCTGATGGGTAAGTCTTTCCCGCCGTTATTCGTAGACCGGCTTCGCTTGATTTTGCCTTCGGGGGAACACGCGGACGTGTTATCGCATTTTTCCTCGCCTTCCGCTTTGAGCGCGCGCATTAACACCCTGAAGATAGGCCGGGACGCGTGTTGGGCTGCCCTGAAAGAGCGCGGTATCCGTTTTCAGGAGGTCCTCTGGTGGCCATTGGCGTTGATCCTTGATCCGGCGTCCTTTGAACTTGTAAGGGCGTCAGGATATTTTGAACGCGGCTGGCTGTACAGGCAAAATTTGTCCAGCATGCTTCCCGCGCTCGCGTTAAATCCTCAATCAGGAGAGCGGATCCTGGATATGTGCGCCGCGCCGGGCAGCAAGACGACCCAGATAGCGGCTCTCATGG
>Ga0116157_10007122_pt1 | contig 9979 bp, 6 predicted proteins | sample AD_UKC048_MetaG_FD_89882 | JGI IMG/M metagenome (GOLD analysis project Ga0116157, IMG submission 89882) | Active sludge microbial communities of municipal wastewater-treating anaerobic digesters from USA - AD_UKC048_MetaG | ecosystem: Engineered > Bioreactor > Anaerobic > Digestate | place: USA... | reverse complement strand
TTTTGCACAACTCCGTGATGCCTATATTGATCTTGGCATAGATAAAGACAATGAATTTAGATTTCGTATTGGACAGAGTAAAGTTCCATTTGGATTTGAGAATATGCAATCAAGTCAAAACAGATTGGCTTTAGATCGTAACGATGCATTAAATAGTGCTGTTTCGAATGAGCGTGATTTAGGCGTATTTTTCTATTATGCACCTAAAAAAATTCGCGAACGATTTTCAAACTTAGTAAAAGTTGGATTGAAAGGAAGTGGTGATTATGGAGTTTTTGCCCTAGGCGCTTTTAATGGACAAACCGCTAACAAACTTGAATTAAATAATCGTCCACATATAGTATCTCGTTTGAGTTATCCATTCGAAATTGATCATCAAATTATTGAGGCAAGTGTACAAGGATATAAAGGAAAATGGGTGATGCCAAAAGACCAATTAAGTGCGGGTGTAAAATCAATTAAAGATTTAACTTATAGTGATGAACGATTTGCAGCAAGTTTTATTTTGTATCCACAACCCTTTGGCATCCAGGCTGAATATAATATTGGAAGAGGACCTGAATTTAATAAAATAACAGATTCAATTGAGGTTCAAAATTTGCAAGGAGGATATATTACAATGAGTTATAAGAAAGATATTAAAAAGCAAACCATTATTCCATTTGTTCGATATCAATATTATGACGGTGGAAAAAAACATGAGAAGGATGCACGTAGTTATACTGTAAATGAACTTGAATTAGGTGCAGAATGGCAACCAAATAAAAACTTTGAATTAGTTGCGATGTACACTATTTCTAAAAGAAGATTTGAAGATTATAGCTTACAAAATAATTTACAAGCAGGTAGATTGTTAAGATTACAAGCCCAAGTTAATTTTTAAAATATCCTATTTTATTTACTCTTCAGTGATAAACAAATATTGAAGTTTGCCATATTCGTTTAAAGTAAATGTAGACTTCAGTACTTGGTTATTGGATAAACCATTCACATAGGCTGTAATTGTTTTGTCATGCTTTTCAATTCGTACCTTATCCATTTTAAAATAATTTGGACTATTAAAAAGAAGTCGATAAGATGAAGCCAATTTCTCCTTTCCGGTAACTTTATTCTCTAAACATTTTGGATTAATCAGTCTGAATAAAGGAGATTCAAGCTGACCATTTTCGGAAAAAATACCTAGAATTTTATTGATATCCTTACCATTCCACGCTGCTAGATAATCTTCTACGATGTTGTTGATGATATCATTGAATTTCATAACTACTTCATTTAGAAAGTGAATGTAGCAAATATATTTAATATTACAATTAAATATCACATTTATTTTGCTGATTTTTAATATATTAACTAATTTCTAAGCGAATGAAGCTTAAAAATACGCTAAGTTGTAGTGTTTAAAAATAGATCTACATTATTTCGATCTTATTGATGTTGTTACAAAAATCGTACCAACTATTTTCAGGAGATAGGAAAAGTATTGAAACATTGATTATCCATTTTTCAATTAGAAATTTCAATGGTTATCCTTATAGATACATCAATATAAAATTTTAAGAATCAGAATTGTCATTGCCAGAAATACTGCAAAATTATTCTCACAGTTTAATCAGATATCACAGATAAATACAGTAGATATGCTGATTATCTTATCAATTTGATTCAATTTTAGGTGATTCAATTGTAATCTTTTCAAACTATATCGGCATAATCCATTTCACAATTCAAGCAGTCTGCGGACTATTTATCATTGGAAATGGTATTATCTGTGAGACAAAGGCTTGCCCTATTTGACTCCTTGAAGAAGAATTAAAATGGCGCACAATAGCAGATTATCATAGAAATTTCCACAACAAACGCAAAGGCAAAATCTGTATTAAAAAAAAATGATCGCCCGAAGACGATCATTTTAATTAAAATAAAAAGAATAATAAAAGACGATTAGTGAATCACATTTAATTTAGTGAATCCAGCATAATGATTGCCAGATAATTTAATTATGTACAAACCATTTGCAAGATTTGCAGTTGAAAAATGAATTGCATTAAACCCTTTGTTTAAATTACTTTTCTCAGCATATAAAACATGACCATTAAAATCTAAGACTTCAATATTCATATTAATTGCTTCGTTTAATGTAAGTGAAATGGTTGCTTCATTAGCAGCAGGATTTGGATAAACATTAAAATCTAAAGTTGAAATATTTGAATTGTTGATTGCAAGTGGTGCAACACCATAACCATAAAGATATGCAGAAGTATCTGGGTTGAAATTCGTCCAAGAAGCTGTCCAATCATCAGCACCAAATGCACCACGATAATTAACACTAGAAAATCCAGCAGCTAAATTAGGATCTGTAAAAGAAGCACCTGTTAAAAGTGGCGAACCTGTTGAAGGTCTGAAATCTGGAGAATTATAGTTGAATGGATTTGACAACATTAAACTTGTATTATCAGCATATGACATATTATCCCATCCAGTTGTATTGTACCAAGGTGTGATATTCCATAAAGCTCCTGCTGTTGAATCAAGTAAAAGAGGACTGCCTGCAATCACACAATTTTTAACTTTCAATAATCCGTTATCAGCATTATTATGACAGCTATCGCCATCAATTTTAATACCAACCGGCCATCCTGCAAAAACAGAATTAAATAAATTCATTCTTGAATTACGACGGATATGCGCACCTCTTTTAAAATCTGTACTGAAAGAAGTTGTTGCAGTTTGACGTGGCCCAACTAATGTCATATTTGAAAAGATAGCACGAGTTTTCGGACCGTTTCCTGATCCAGCTCCATCATTATCACTTTCAAAAGCCATTGCACCAGAAACCGCATCAGCAACTAAAGTGTCACGTAAACAAACACCAAATTGAACACGACCACTGAATCCGAAATCAGTATCAAAATCATCGTCATTTCCTCTAAATGCAACTAAATGATCAGCATCAACTGTTCCACCGAACCACTCAAATGCATCATCTAAACCATAACTAACTTGAACATAAGATATTTTTGTTCCGCTACCAACGGCACCCATTGTTAAACCATTTAACTCACTATTTGGTGCATAGGCAAAACCTGCATATTCAATACGAACATATTTCAATTCACCACTATTGTCTAAATCATTTAAACCACCATACTGTCCATCAGAGGCAGTACCATCAGGGTTAGCTAAATTACCGCCTTCAAATGTACCAATTCCACCAGGGATATTAATTAATGCATTACCAGCAATAACGATTCCACCCCAATCACCCATTGCTTTATTACCAGGAGTTTCACTTGAAGTGAAAACAATTGGTTTTTCGGCAGTACCGATTGCATAAATTTTCGCACCTCTAGTTACAATTAAAGCTGAACCTGCTGTAGATTTATCTCCTTTAATAATTGTACCTGGTGCGATGTTTAGTGTTGCGCCAGATTTTAGATAAACCTTGCCTTGTAATCTATAAATGGTATCAACGCTCCAATTAACGTTGCCAGTTATATTTCCTGTAACTGTCTTTACAGGTGCTTGTGCCAAACTAACTGTGATAGCGGCAACAAGAATTGCGAATGTAGAAATAATTCTTTTCATGTATATTTTATAATTTTGCTGCGAATGTATTATCATAATATTACCATATTGTTATGCGCGTATTACGAGAATGTTATGTATTAAAATTGGTTCTTAATTATTATATTAAAGGTTCATATTGTAGCCCATTAAAACCAGTAATAATTGAGTTTGTATTTATATATTCTAGTCCAAAAAAAAACGATTCATATTAAATGAATCGTTTTAGAAGATTAAGTATGTTATAATTATTTACCGAATTGATAGGCAATCGACAATCCAAGATTTGTTCCTTGCTTCGTTCTGATAACCGTAAAGTCACTATTTTTATCGTATGCATTTTTATCTTTTACGATGGCATAATTCTTATCTACGTTATAGTAATAGTTAACCGGATTGCTAAGTAAATCAGAAATAGTAAATTTCACTTCTAATTTTTTATAGAATTTTTTACTAATGCTAAAGTCGATTACGTTACGTGGCGCTTCGTACATCTCAGGAATTTCACCATTTCCAACTGCAAATATTCTCTCACCAATTCTATTATAAACTAAGGTTGAGGTTAAGTTAGATACAGGGTGCGTATAGCTTAAACCAGCATTGATAATATATGGAGATTGTCCTTGCATTGGTCTTTTATAAACCGACTCTTCACCACTTGCACTTTTAGTAGTAACATTTACAGTTGATTTGATATAAGAGAAGTTTCCAAAGACTACAAAATTATTTAATTGAGATTTTTCATTTGGAGCTAATGAAGAAAGTGATTTTCTAAATTCAAGTTCAAGACCAATACTATTCGAAGTTGGAACATTCACATAGCTAAATACTTTTTGAGTAGTAGTTAACCCAAATGGAACAGAAGTTTCAATTGGATTTACGAACTTTTTATAAAACACAGATCCTGATACCATTTCACCTTTACCCATGAAATATTCATATCGAATATCGTAATTATAAATTTTTGTTTGTTCTAACTTGGTATTACCAGTATATGTTGCAGACAGATTGTAATCGTAGAATGAGGCTGGCGATAATTCTCTGAACTCAGGGCGAGATAAAGTTTTAGAAGCACATATTCTTAAGTTTGTTTTCTTATTAATTAAGTATGTAAAATTAAGTGATGGCAAGAAATCTGTATTTTTCTTTTCCACTTTTAAATCGCCAGGTTTAAGATTACCAGTGATTAAATTTTGACTAAAATTTTCGATACGAACACCATATACAAATCGAAATTTATTGGCAACCAAATTATCATTCATAATATAATATGCTTGCAAATTGGATGAGGCTGTATACTGATCTTGCGGTAAAGTGGCATCACTTAAAATAAATCCTTTATCATTGATATTTTCTTGATTAAAGATGGTTTCTTCAGGAAGCAATAATAAACTTTGTTGAAAGGTATTAGATTTAGCTCTCACATAAGCTAGCACACGAGCTTCATATTCTCTATCTTTTGTTTGAAGATAAGCTCCAACTTTTAATGAACTTGTAATATTCAATAATTTGTATGGAACTGTGACATCTAAATTTCCGCTATAAATTTCTTCTGTGGTTTTAGAGAAGAATCGACCCATGAAAAATGGATTCGGGAAAGTAGCTACATTGGCTCTATAAATACTATCAGTTGCATCATAGTTTCTTGTATAGTTTGATCTGCGTAAATCGGGAATGGTCCTTGTAATTCCATTTCTACCAACACCCCATTGTACTTTAATTTTTTGTTTCGTAACCAAATGCTCACCACTTAATTGGTTCGATAATAATTGATTGTTCGAATACCACAAGGCGTTACCTTTTACATAATATTCATTGTCAATAAAATCACCCGTACGACGAACTGTTTGATCATCAGCATTAATTGTGAATGAGTTTTTAAAATTGATTTTATTCTTAGCATTCAATTTATATCCGAAGTTCAACATCGAACCAATTAAAACATTATCTCTATTTACTGTATCAAAATAATTATAAGCTTTAGTAGAGCCGAGTAATTCAGTTCTTTCAGTTGTAAATGTTCTAAAATTTCTACTGTATGAGATGGCACCAATAACACCAATTGAACTTTCTTTACTGAGTACTTTCACCAAACCACCACTTAATTGCAAGTTTCTGAATGGAGACATTGAATTATATTGTTTTGTGCCCCAAGTATTTTCAAATTTTTTAGATGCATCAACACGATCAGCTAAAGTAAATTCAGAGAGAGATTGTGATAAAACATCTTTACTTGGGAACCCTTCAGGAATGGTACGCATAGTTTTATCGTATCCTAACCAATCTGTTTTGCTATTTTTACTATCATAATAAGATTTAAAGGTACTGATTGTATTCATGCCTGTTCCAATTTGAACATTTACAAAATTTTCTGTTGGAATATCTTTAGTTTTTAAATCAATAATTCCTCCAGCAAATTCGCCTGGTCGATCAGGTGTAGCTGCTTTAATGATCACAATATTTTCGAGCAGACTTGATGGAAAAACATCGAATGAAAATGCTTTACGATCTGCTTCTGAACTAGGCAAGATATCTCCATTTAACATGGCCATATTGTATCGATCAGCTAGTCCTCTAATTACAGCAAATTTATTATCTGCAATACTAACACCGCTCACTCTTTTTAATACATCACCTGTATTACGATCTGGGGTGCGTTTGATTGATTCAGCTGAAATGCCATCAGAAATGGTGGCTAAATTCTTTTGTTGAATCATCAATGCATTAATTGTTTCTTTTTTAACTTGTGTTTTGATGACAACATCTTTAAGTCCTTTGCCAGATTTTTGCATATTTACACTTACAAAATCTGCTACACCATTTTTAACAATGATATCAGTAATTGTTTTTTTCTCATACGAAATATAGGTGATAAGAAGATTATATTTACCATCACTCACTTTACGAAGAGTAAATTTACCATCTAAATCTGTCTTTACGCCATTTGCTGTACCTTCAATCATAACCGTGGCACCCATTAAGGTCTCACCTTTTTCATCAACAACTTTACCATCAATTTTTCCATTTTGTGCAAAAGCCAAAACAGAAAACATCATAAAAATCAAACTAAAAATTCCCTTTTTCATTAAAATTTACTTTTTTGCAAAGGAATTGCAGAATCAACTTTGAAGCTTTGTAAAGTCAATTATGTTTATGTTACCACAGTATTACCAAATTGTTACTCAATTGGTACAAGTGCCTTCAGCACTGTATCGTAGCGTGATTTTTCAAAGGTCGATTTTTCGGTTATTAACTTAGAACTTACATTGGTTTCGGCATTTAATGTAATTCCGAATTCTTTTTCAGTACGAAATTTAAACATTCTTATATCTGAGATTAAGAAAAGTTCTAGCATTGTTGGTGACATATAACGTTCGAAATAACTAAGAAGATACAGATACAGCGGCATCCAGTATCGCACTTTGTCAATATATGAATAGGAGGTTAGAAAAGTTCCGATATCCATTATGGTATCAAATACATCAAATCTACCCTGTACTTTATTGGTCTTTGCTTTGTGAATAATTTCAGCTAGATATTGTAGCTGGATAGTATAAATTCTGTTCGAGTAAAATTTAGGAAGAATATATTGGTTGCCTTGTGTATTTTGAAACAAGGATTTTAAATTATTGATTTGCAATTTTGAATCTCCAATTGCTTGAACATTCAGTATGGTAGTTGGTATGCCAGTGTTTATAAAAATATGCTCTATCATACCTTTATGTTGCAGAAATAAATTAGCTGAACTAGAATAAGAACCAGGGTAACTAATCAGAATAATTTTTTCAAAACTTTGATCCTTTATATATTCTACAACTTTTTTTACAGAGTCAACTTCATGCTTAAAAGAGTTTAAATGGGCGTACGAATTTAAATCTTGAAAAGAATAGAGCAATATCTTTTCTGTGCAGTGAATATTTATTTTGGCAGATTTAATTTCCTCATTGAAACTTTTCAAATTTTGTTTTGTAACGATTCCAGTTGTTGACAATAAATCAAAGAGCTTATGTTCAATTTCGGAATACGAATTTACATATAACATAGAAAAGATTTGAGCAAAAGAAATTATCTAGTATTACTAGAACTTAAAGAAGATATTAATAAATAATTACGCCTTAGTTCATTTTTTTTCATCTTGCCCTACTTAACTTAATTTGATTGAGCAAAATCAAAAACTGAATTGAATAATTAGAAAACAGGATCAAAAAAAGAGCAAAATCTTCTTTCAATTTTTAAATGAATTCGTATATTGCATCCTGTTATTACTACCTACTTCTTTGATATTTTTATTTTTATACATTTAAACAATGCGTTATGTATTTGTAAAAATTTTCAAATTGATTTCTTTTTAGAAAATAGGCCCCACCCTATTTTTTATTTCAAACTCAAATTAGAGGAAGATAACATTAAAAAATAATATGTAAAAAAGCAATTTATGAATGCAGTTTTGGTGGATGATGATGATTTAAATATCATTTTATTAGAAAATTTATTAGGTAAATATTGTCCGAGTGTGAATATTATTGGGCAAGCAAATTGTGTTGAAGAAGCGCTTGAAGTGATTATAAAAACTCGACCAGATATAGTATTTCTGGATATTGAGCTTCATAACCAAACAGCAAGCGATTTGTTGAATGCAATAGATTTAGAAACTCTGCAGGTAGTTATCATTAGCGCATTTGAAAAATATGCCTTGAAAATGCATAAGTATCCTGTTACTGATTATTTACTCAAACCGTTGTTGATCACAGATTTGATTTCAGCAGTGAACAAGGCACAGAAAAATATTGAAAAGGAGAAAAATAAGCAAGGTGATAATAATGCAACATCTGAGAAGGCTGAAAAGTATATTGCTTTTCCAGAGAAAGATCATTTATCAATTACCAATGTAGATGAAATTATAAGGTTAGAAGCGAAAGGTAATTATACAAAAGTGGTTACCAAAGATGAAAAAAGTATTTTAACCTCAAAATCATTGGGTGATTATGAAGAACTATTACCTCGTCATAAATTTATGAGGGTACATAATTCACATATCGTGAACCTCCAATATGTAAGTAAATATTTACGCACAAAAAATGGCAGTCTAGTTTTAATTGATGGTACCGAAGTTCCCATTTCTGCCAATAGAAAAAAAGAGGTGACAGAAAGGATATTGTTTTAGAAATCTTTATTTTTATAGAAATAAAAAAAATAAATGATTCTTTCTATTCGAGATGTAATCGTTTAAATTGCTCGATTATTTTTATATTGCACTAAAATCTTTTTACAATGAAATTTACGTTTAGTTTATTCATGCTTCTTGCGACTTGTTTTATTGCGAAGGCACAAAATGCAGATGATATAATTGGAAATTGGAAAAATGGCGAAGGTTCGGGAATTATTCAAATCTACAAAACAACCTCTGGACATTATGCAGGTAAAATTGTTTGGTTAAAGGAACCTATTGATCCTGAAACTGGCAAACCGAAATTAGATAAACGAAATCCCGATGAATCATTGCGAACTGTTCCAACCCTTGGACTTATTAATTTAAAAGGATTTAGTTTTGATCAAGAAGATAAAAATTGGGTTGATGGTACCATCTACGATCCCAAAAATGGAAAAGAATATTCATGTAAAGCCGAACTGACAAGTAAAAATGTTTTAGAAGTGCGAGGATATATTGGAGTGAGTCTTTTAGGACGAACCGATACATGGACGCGAATGGTAAAAAAGTAGACGTCTTATTTTTTTAAGGACTCACTAAATTTATACCAATATTGATAAAAGGTGAATTACCCCAATTGTTTTTTAGTACTTCATCTTTCTCTTGTCCATCATATTTATCAACTAAATTAAATCGACCATTAATTCTATAACCTGCTTGTGCACTCAACCAAAAATAACCTTTCAACTTTTTTTCAAAAACCAATCTTGGTTTGATTTCACCTCGTTGTAAAAACTTGTTGCTATTCACTAAATCAAATTGTTGACCTTCTAATTCGTATCCAGCCAATAGCATAGAATTGGTAGAAAAATTATATCGTAAATGCGCGCGTGCAGGAAATAAACATTCAAGTCCCCAATGTTCATTAAAGGTCTTATTATAAAGTAAAATTGGCACAATTAATGGTCGCCCCATTCGATAGGTTCGAGAAACACCAATAGCTAACATTCTATAATCACCTTTTTTCCAACCATACATCGCACTTCCATAAAATGTTAATCCCGATTTTGTAAATGCCCAATCTCCTTTATTATCAATAGTAGACATATCAATATTAGCTTGAACAATTATAAAATTCTTTTCATTTAATGGTTTAAAAGCTAGCACATTAAATGATTCAGCATCCATTCTATTTCGATAGACTTGTAGCATGTTTGTATCGATTGGTGTATAACTAGATCTAATTTTTGATGACCAAGAATTCAA
>Ga0116157_10007120_pt1 | contig 9982 bp, 9 predicted proteins | sample AD_UKC048_MetaG_FD_89882 | JGI IMG/M metagenome (GOLD analysis project Ga0116157, IMG submission 89882) | Active sludge microbial communities of municipal wastewater-treating anaerobic digesters from USA - AD_UKC048_MetaG | ecosystem: Engineered > Bioreactor > Anaerobic > Digestate | place: USA... | reverse complement strand
GTGGCTTGAACCGCACATGACATCAATGATATTGCGTCCAAAGACAACGTTAGAACTACCGTTCTATCTTCTGTCGAAGCCGCGAGTAGCTGGCAAGTTCACTTCCGAGACAGGCAATAAGAAGTTGACATTTCTGGAGGGAGGGCGTAGTATGAATTCTTCGAATTCGGTCTAAGCCCCGAAATGAGATGGTTTCGCGAGCCCGGACGCAACGAAGGGGCCGTTTTGCGTAGGCTGCGCGCATCTTTTGGGAGAATGCTCAATGCAGAAGAAAGCCTCTTGGGGATGGATTATTGTGGTTCTTGTGATCGCTTCCCTGGCAGTAGCGCCAGCTTTCGGCGATCAGGTTGCCACCAAAGGCAAGCCAGGCGGAGGAACAAAACCTGAGCGTATCAGTCATACCGCGCGTCAGGAACGGCCGATTCAGCTAGGTACTTCCGGAGGAAGCGTTGTGGATTTGGCCAATGGCTACTGCTGCAGCGGTACCTTAGGCGCGTTGGTTCAGGACGCCGCGGGAACCCAGTATGTCCTGAGCAACACACACGTTTTTGCAGGGGATTCGGCCCTGGGTGGAAACGGGTTATTCGCAAGCGTCGGTGATCCCATCAACCAGCCCGGATTCGTGGATGTCAGCTGCCAGAACATCTCGGCGGACTATGTGGCCAGCCTCACCTACTGGATGCCGTTGATTCCTGGAGCCGTGACGCCCGTGGATGCGGCTATCGCCGAGGTAATTCCTGGGGCGGTGGACCCCGCAGGGAGAATCCTGGAAATCGGAACGATCGCAGCAGATCCGGTGGCCGCATATCTCACTCAGCAGGTGAAGAAGAGCGGGCGGACGAGCGGTCTCACCACCGGCAAGGTGGCAGGACTGAACGCTACGGTGACGGTTCAGTACGAAGATGAATGTGCCGGCAATCCGTTTGTCACCACGTTCGAGGGCCAGATCCTCGTCACCCCAGGCAAGTTCCTCAAGGCCGGTGACTCCGGTTCCCTTCTGGTGGAGAAGAAGTCCACCAATCCTGCCGCCGTGGGTCTCTTGTTTGCCGGCAGCTCTCAAGTGGCCATTGCCAATCCCATCCAGGACGTTCTGGCCTTCCTGGGAGTTTCCATGGTTGGAGTCGAGACCGCCGGAGCATCCGGAGCCGCGCCACTCGCGGCGGCCGTCGCGAACGCATCGAACGTGAAGAACCGCCATGCCAGCCGTTTGGCTTCGCTTCCCAAGGCCGTTGGCCATGCGGTAGGTGTGGCTAACGGCAAGCCGGTGATCATGCTCCTCGTAGAGCAACTAACGCCGGAGGTCCAGCAGGCCGCACCGGTGGCGTTGGACAATGTCCCAGTCGAGATCTGGGAAGTCGGTCGCATCGTCGCCTACTAGACCGACTCCGCAATAGGGCTATTCATCGTCGCGCGAGCCGGCCCTCGGTTCCCAGGGCTGCGCTCGCGTGAGGAGTCTTCTCTTGCACGAGGCGAGCCACGCGAGCATCCAGGCGGATACCTCCGCACCTCGCGTAGCCTGTAGTTGAGTGCAGCGTCCTCGGATGCTACCATCGAGTCCTCTCGCAGCACTTAACCGGAGGTCAGACCTATGGAATACCGCAAGCTTGGAAAATGGGGCGCCCGCGTCAGCAGTCTCGGATTCGGCTCCTATCTCACCATCGGCTTCACGTCCGACGCCGACACGTCACGCGCCATGGTCAAGCGGGCCTACGATGCCGGCATCAACTACTTCGACACGGCCAACGCCTACAACCGTGGCGAGGCCGAAAAGGCTCTGGGCGAACTCCTAGCCAACTATCCGCGCTCGGCCCTGTTCGTACTAACCAAAGTCTGGGCGCCCATGGGTGACGGCCCGAACGACAAGGGCCTGAGCGCCAAACACATTCGCGAACAGTGCGACGCCAGTCTCGCTCGGCTCAAGATGGATTACGTCGACTGCTACATGTGCCACCGCCCCGATCCCGATACGCCCATCGAAGAAACCGTCCGCGCCATGGAAGACCTCGCCCGCGCCGGCAAGATCCTCTATTGGGGCGTCAGCGAATGGCCTGCGCCGCTCATCGTCCGCGCCAACGCCGTCGCACGCGAGATCGGCGCCCGGCCCATCGCCGTGAGTCAGCCGCGCTATAACCTGCTCTATCGCGATCCCGAGAAAAACCTGTATCCCGTTACCGCGCAGGAGGGTATCGGCAACGTCGTCTTCTCGCCCCTGGCCCACGGCATGCTCACCGGCAAGTACAAGCCGGGCGAGGAAGCCCCCGAGGGCACCCGCGCCGCCGATCCGCGCCAGAACCTTGTGATTCGAGGCATGTACTGGAACGAGGAGAACAAGCAGAAGAGCCAGGAGCTGGTCGCCATGGCCAAGGACTACGGCGTCGGCGCGGCCGAACTTGCCCTCGCCTGGTGCCTGCGGACCGATCACGTCAGCAGCGTGATTCTTGGCGCGTCGAAGGTGGCCCAGCTCGAGCAGAACCTCAAGGCTGTCGAGGTCAAGCTGACGGATGACGTGCTCGAGCGCCTCGATGAACTCTTCCCGCCGCCCGGCGGAGGTCCGGGCTTCTGATCGCTACGTGTGGATGAAGTGAGGCAACTCCATCGCCGTGATGTTGAAGTTGGCCTCCTTGAGCAGGTTGTGCTTCATCACGTGCTGAAGCACCTGCCAGAAGTCTTGCTCACCCTTGAAGCGCGCGCATATGGGAAGTTCCTTGCCGGGCATCAAGAGGAAGCGAAACTCCACAATGCTGCCGCCCGAGTGCCCAAGCATCATACACCGGTATAGGTCGCCCCGAAAAGTGATCGTGCCGATCTCGCGCTGTTTTCGGCCTGCCAGAGCTTCGCGCAGTGTCATTGCGTTTTTCCCTCCTTCCGTCAGGTGGGATCTCGAACCGACATCAGCCCCAAACGCTCAACACCTTTGATGCTATGAAGTCCAGCCACCTATATTTTACCATAATTCTCTCTACCGGGCGAACGCCCCTTGCCTTCACACAATTCAACCGTCTAGGATCCGCCACGGAGCCGCCAAACGACTGAGGAAGACCCTAGATGAAGACTTCTCGCCGCAGGTTTCTCACGCACGTTGCGTCCGTGCTCCCCGGCAACTGGTTGTTTTTTGCAAGCCGCGCGGCCGATGCCCAAACGGCCTCTCCCCACTACGACGTGGCCGTAGTTGGCGCCGGGAGTGGGGGATTGGGCGCTGCGATTGCCGCAGCCCGAGGCGACCTGCGCGTTCTCCTCGTCGAGAAGAGCGACCGCTTGGGCGGCACGGCGGTCGCCTCCGGCGTGACCATGTGGGAGCCCGGCGTCGGCGGAACCGGCCTGCCGTTCGACATCTACCGGCGACTCAAGACCATTCCCGAGGCGGTGAGCGCGTATTCCTTCGGCCGGCACTGCATGTGGAACGGTTGGGACGCCTTTCCCGGCGGCGAGTACGTCGTAGACCCGGAACGTCGTTACGTGGATACGCTGCAACGACATGGCGGCTCGGGCGAGGAATTCAAGCGAACCGTCTGCCACGGGGTCGTCTTCGATCCCGACGCCTACGAAGGCGTCGCGCGCACGATGCTCGACCAAACCAAGCGCTGCACCATCGCCACGCGGACCACCTTCTCCAGCGCCAAGGTCGAAGGCAACCGTGTTGCCGCCCTGACGCTTGCGGACGGCCGCCAAGTCACGGCTGACTACTTCATCGACGCCACCGGCGGCGGGGCGCTGTGCGCGGCCTGCGGCTGCGAACGCATGATCGGCCGCGAAGGCCGCCAGCGATTCAACGAGCCAAGCGCAGCCGAAACGCCCAACGAACTCCTGAACGGCGTCACGCTCATCTACCGCATCACCCCCGTGCCCGATCCGGCCATTGAACCGCTGCCGGAAGGCGTTCCCACCGAATGCTGGTGGCGTCAGTCCTTTCCGGCCGTCAGTGCCACGCGGTATCCCAACGGCGACTACAACTTCAACACGTTGCCCACCATGGAAGGCGTCGAGTGCCTCAAGATGGCGCCGGACGAGGCCTACGCCGAGTGCAAACGCCGCGTCTACGCCCATTGGCACTACGTACAGACCAACTACCCCGAGTTCCAACGCTACCGAATCGACCGGATGGCTCCGGCCCTCGGCGTGCGCGAAACCTACCGCGTCGTCACCGACTACATCCTGACCGAGCACGATCTCAAGGCCGGCCTCTCGGCCCAGCAACACCCCGACATCGTCACTATTGCCGACCACTCCGTGGATCGTCATGGCAAAGAGAGCGGCGGCTACGAGATGCGCGAACCCTACGGCGTGCCGTACCGGTGCCTGATCCCCAAAGGATTCTCAAACCTGCTCGTGGCCTGTCGCGGGGCGGGATTCAGTTCCCTGGCCGCATCGAGTTGCCGACTCTCCCGCACAATCATGCAACTCGGCCAAGCTGCAGGAACCGCGACTCTCCTTGCCGCAAGAGGACACATCGATCTGCCCGACGTGTCCCCCGAAGACCTCAGAACGGCCCTCCGCGAACAACACTGCCAGCTCGATTGGCCCCTACCCGACACCCTCCGCGACTACCTTCAGACCGAGTGAACAAAACCAGCCCATCGAGCGCACAGGACCACAGCCCGACCGGACTACCTCGCTTACCCCCACCCGTGGCCTTACGGCACCTGTACGTAGTGCGGGCTTTAGCCCGTCCGGAGCGGGCCCTCCGCAGCGACTACAGCACACCATCGGTGGGACGCGTGTCGCGGTCAGAGACCACGACACAACCGGGGCGGCTACGTCACCGCGTAACGCCTCCCTTTTTTCGCGGAGAAGAAGGACGGCAAGACGTGAACGAATGCAGCAATGGAACACTGGGCCGATTCTTTTCTCATGTAAAGACAGGCAAGAAGCATGTGTAGCACTATGAAGTAGGTGGAGTTATGAGCATTCGCTTGTCAGCGATAAGCTGGTCTACTCGTGTCTGCAACTTCGGTGGAATTGAATTCGTAGCGACGTCACAGTCAACGAAACTGCCTCTTGTTCGGATATTAGATATGTTCACATCAGTGTCGGCATCATCCATTTTGCCTTCCATACAGAACCAGAAGGAGTCGTAGATGAAGTAAACCCGCAGAACATCCCGTGCTGTTTGGAAAAAGACTCTGGTTTCGTTCACCTGCACTGCGCATTCGCCAATATCGTCGGCGAGCAGAGCGCTGGATTGGGACATTTTCATAATCTCCATCTAGCTCCCGATGTTTGCCAAGGTAGAATCAACCATCCTTAACAACCGCATTCTACATATGTCAATTCGCGCAACCTGGTCAACTTGAGCCAGCAGCTCGCGTCTACGTTCTCTTGCCGCCTCGTAAAACGGATCGGAAGCTATATCGGTGACCATAAGGAGGACAGCCGCCGTACCTGTGGCGACTTTGGTCACCATGGAAACATCTGGAGCGGCAAGAGCGTATACGGTCAGCGCCGATTGCGCCGTTCGCAACCCAGCCTTGAAGCCTAGATACTCCACGTCTATCTCACCCGATCTCCACCGCCCGTAGTCACCGTAAGTGAAATAGACATTCGTCGCAATGTCAACAACGACAAGTCCGCGCGATAATGCCCTTCCTCCCCCAACGTAGGTCTTGCCTGCCACTCCCGCGCCTCTCTTAAGAACAGTCATGACTGAGCGCTGCCATCCGGTGGGCATATGCCGTACAAAGCGGCGACCTTGCCGCATAATGGCCCGCGCAACATTGCGCGCCTGATGTTGCTCCAAACGCGCCTGCAAAAACACTCGTTCCTCCCTCATTCCCATCGAGGGATTTCGAATGTACTCCTTCTTCAGATCATCTATTACCCTTTGGACGCATCTTTCGTCCATCCTCTTGAGGAGTTCTTGTTTCTTGAATTCAAAATACCTGTCATATACCTGCCGGTTGCTTCCCTTAAGGTTCTCGGGGTGCGCAAGATCGACTTTTCGAGTCTTGACTCTTGACGCATCAATTCGAGGAGCTTCGCCGCCATGTGTTTGCTCCAGACGATTGAAGTGAACACCCAGTACGCCATTCTTCACATCGGCGTGAAAGAGCTCCGTTCGGTAATCTCGATACTCGACATATCTTCGTATCCTCCGTAGCAGCCGGATCTGTTCAGAACACACCGCCCTTTCTTCAGAGGATGCTCTCAACAACCTCTTCTGGTATTTGGCAATCTGTTCGTCAAGACTCTTGAGTATCCACTCATGGCTCATCTGGTGACCCTTGGTCAGAGTCTTTCTCAGTCTTGACGTGCCTGACTTGCTCTCTGCTATCAATACTCGGAGACGTCCATTAGGTTCTGCCCGGTAGAAGAGTCCATCAATTCCTTGTGAGCCAATGCGGTCAATTGACTTCCATCCTTGCCCCGAGTAATACATGTCCATCATGCTTTCGGTGGCCGCACCGTTCACGTGATTGATCGCGGCAAGAGAGGACGACATCGACCTGTGCGGGATGTTAGGGGCTCTACGGGAGGGAAGAGAAGAAGAACGTGAGATTAGGTCCTCAACATCGCCAAGAGCGGCCTCATTGTCCGGATACAGTCTTGAAAGGAGATTCGCCGCACGACTTGACGCGCGCGGACCGTCCACAGGCGGCTCGGAAGAGCCAAGGAAGACACTTCGCCCGTAAGCACTAGTTGAGACGACCGCAAGAAGGAGAGGAAGCGCGAAAAGACGTCTGCGGAACCGAGGGATCGCCATTAGAATTGCTCCTGGCGGATCTTCTCCTGGGACAGCAAGGTCCTTACGCAAACATCACGCCGCAAAGGATCGGATTCCTTGCGGATGAGATCATCATAGGTCAAGGAATACAGTGAAGAGACTGAGGGATCCAGATTCTGCAAGTCGATCGAGCCGAGGATGTCCGGCCAAGACAGTGCAGTCTCTGCCAATCGGATTTGCCGAAGCGCCCAGATGTTGTACCGAAGGGCCTGTAATCCAGTAGCCTGCCAAGAGAGTTCCGCTAAGCGTGTTCCAATGGTCTCAATCTGCTCCGAGAAGTCCGCGTGGGCAATTAGCGACCAGCATGCCAGGTCCGCCGCTTCAACATCGATCTGCAGCTGCTCGAAAGCTGCGATGGCTCTGTGGTACGTTCCCCCGCCCATTCCCGGCGCCGGATCAATAGCTTCTCCCCTCTTGTCCTTCGCGGCCTCTTGAGCAAGCCTATCCAGTTCCGACCTCAGAAAAGCATCCCCCTTGCCCAAAACGCTTGTGACCAAACCCGCAACTGCGCCGCGGAATCTCTCGAGAGTGGCATCTGGCGCTTGTGTCTTATCCGCCGGAGCGTCCTCCTCATCCCAATCAGCAAGAGAAGACGACAAGACAAAGGCTAGTGCCTGGTCATTCGTGTTGGACGGAGCCGAACTCCGCATGGAAATCAGTGCCGTGACGTCATCCTCAAACGAAGTAGATGGCCCCGCAATCCCTTGAGTGGCTTGCGTCAGTTCCTGCAAGGCGAGCACATGGAGAGAAGCGTGTGTTTTCTGTGCCGCCACTTCGATTTCCTTGAGCACATTCCATACTGTCGAGAACTCCGATATGGTCTGGCATTCCGAGAGAGCCCCTCGCACTTCGGACATAAACACATCCAACCGACTTGCATGATCAGCGGGACTGCCAAGTCTTTCCATTTTGCTTTTGAGTAGTTGCCAGACCGCCGGCACATCGGATGGGCTACGTCTCATGCGCACAAAGGCCATCTCCTCAAGCTGCGCTGCCTTTTCGCCTTCCTTCGCAGCCTCCAAGCGCAGAGCTTCCTCAATAATTGAGGAGGCACTATCTTGTGAACGCGGACGAGAATCACCGCAACCGAGCGTTACGAGTAGGGCTACAAGGAATGGCAGTCTCTTCATTGAGGTCGTTTTTCCCGTCGTTCTGCACACATCAATCCAGGGCTTCACCGGTCACCTCGGCAAATGTGACGGAAATGGCATTGTCTTCCGAGTAATTCTTGCCAAGATCCTCTTTGACCGGCGCATTGAACGCGGTGGCCGTCAAACCTGCCCTGCTGAATATCATTTGGTCGCGGCCCCACTGCGAATCCCAAAGCTGCACTGTATACGAAGCTGACGAATCCTGCGCAATATCCCAACGGTTCCTGGATTTGTCGGGAAACTCGCTTTCCCAACCGACCGCACTGGTAGACGGCTTGCCAATCCGCTGGCCATTCTGCAAGATGACCACGTAAGAGTGTGGAGGCACATAGATGTCGGCGCGTTTTCTGTGAGGCGAATCAGGTGGTATCTTGACACGCACAAGCCGATAGGCTTTCATTTCTACACCTTTGTCTTGCGCCCACAGGAAGTCTACGGGCAGAAGTGTCAAACCGGCCAAGATCGCGACTAGGCGAAGAGTTGCTAAGACGCCGCTATTCGTACGCCACATATCTCGGAGCCCCTTTCCAACAAGCCTTATAGAACCACCACCGCCGAGCCGCCGGAACGCTGATCCCGGCGCTCCGGATTCGTAACACAGTTCTACTCCTGCTCAATGAATGCATTGATTCTACTCCTGCTTGTTCTGCGAATGTCAAGTTGATTCCTTGGCGTTTTCCTATCCCCGTTTCAGCATGGCCCTGCAACCCTTGTTGGGCTGCGGCTCATTCATCCTGCTCATCGGGGGTACCAACGTGGCGAGGAAACGAGCATCGTAATCATCCTTGACCCAGTTGAGGGTCCACCGAAACTCCGAGGACTGCATCAACTGGTGTGCCCACTCCTGCCAATATGGCCACTCGTCATTGGACAACCACCCTTCTTCGCTGGCCAACCAGATTGTCTCGCACACGGCAATCACCGCGTCGCAGTAGTGAACCCTTGCCCTTTGTTCTGGAGTTAGGCCGCCGTAGTCCCCGTCGATGTTGCGGTCTGAGTAGTCGTAGATCCCGTGGAGATCCGGTTTCTCAACCATCAGCTTGGCAAGATCTACGAAGCCAGCCATGCCGTCTAGGTAGTTGCGGAACCTTTGCTCCCGCCTCCGGGCTCGGATCTCCCATCCGGTGAAGACCAGAGCCGCCACCACAGCCACGGTTTGAAGTACGTCAGTCCACGTAGACGCGCTCATGTCACCAAGCCTCCGGTTGTTCTCCCACCAAACATGGGCTACACGGCTTCTTCGTAGCACCTGTGGGCCAAGCGACATTTTCAGGAACATACGACAAGGTTCTGTCCCCCAGGGCCGATGAATCGGGAACCCGCACACATTCTAGTCCTACATGTAGGCTGGATTTCAAGTAAGTCGACAGCGGAGCGCCCCCTGCACTAGGCCGAAGGGCGGTTCGTCCACCGGGTCGGTCGTCTTGGAACGGCTCCGGTCAGCGTTACCGCCGAGATGCGTTACCTCGTGAACGGCGGCCCACACATCCTGTTCGCGCACTTCGGTGGATTCCCTGCATTCCGTGGTTGATGTCTCCTTGTTGCCCTCGTACCTCCGTTTCCCAATCTGCGGAAATCTGCGCCATCTGCGGATAAAATGAACGGAGTGTGGTCCGCAGATTTCGCCAATGCACGCAGATGAAGAGGGACCAAACGAAAGAGAAGAACCAGCGTCTCCATCTTTCCGTTCTTCGCCCCCTGAAAGGATCGTTCGTCGTGCTCGTCGTGTCGTCGTGGTTCAGATCAGGAAGACGAACCATCACGTTGTTTCTGAAGAAGATGCATCAGAGATTTCGCTCTTCTCAAGCCGCATTCCTAAGTGCTTGTAGTGCAGCCTCTTAACGGAGACCTGCCGCCCTGCAGATGCGTCGGTCTCGGGTCAATCCGGCCAACACCCCACCCACCCAATGCAACGCACCGGGCCAATCTATAGGGTGTTCTTCTCGGAACTTCCGTGCACGGAACACAGGACGGCATGCCTCCGCCGGCGGGGGCGCCGTCCGACTACCATCGGGAACCGCTTCGTCGATCCCGATGGGACGACGAATGCTGGTGTCGAAGGTGACTTGAGACCCAAGACCCTTGGGCTACTCAAGGTGAGGAAGTCGAGCGG
>Ga0116157_10007114_pt1 | contig 9988 bp, 11 predicted proteins | sample AD_UKC048_MetaG_FD_89882 | JGI IMG/M metagenome (GOLD analysis project Ga0116157, IMG submission 89882) | Active sludge microbial communities of municipal wastewater-treating anaerobic digesters from USA - AD_UKC048_MetaG | ecosystem: Engineered > Bioreactor > Anaerobic > Digestate | place: USA... | reverse complement strand
GACATGAGTTAATGTTGAGCATGTTAGGCTGAACCAAACTCGCAGGAGAAACTCGCTTCCCCAAAGGCGGTATAACTTGGGTAGGATTTATAGGAGAAAGATAAGGATAATTTTTCTATTTGTCAAGTATTTTTAAACTGACAACGAACAACCAACAATTACCAAGCTCCAACCTCCAACCTCCAATCTCCAATCTCTATTCTCCCTTCCTCCATTCCTCTGTTTTCCCTTCCTTTAGTTAACATCAGGAAAATTTTTTCTCGCTGATTTCCCCAGATTAATCCGCTGATTTCCGCAAATTACAACTAACACTTGATAACTTAGAAATTCCAAATTACAAACAAATTCCAACCTCCAACCTCCAATCTCCAACCTCCAATCTCCAACCTTCAATTTCCAACCCCCAATCTCCAATCTCCAATCTCCAATCTCCAACCTCCAACCTCCAATCCCCAATCCCCAATCTCCAACCTCCAATCTCTAATCTCCCTTCCTCCCTTCCTCTGTTTTCCCTTCCTTTTGTCAACATCAGGAAAATTTTTTCTCGCTGATTTCCGCAGATTAATCCGCTGATTTACGCAAATTACAACTAACAACTGATAACTTAGAAATTCCAAATTGCAAACAAATTCCAACCTCCAATCCCCAATCTCCAATCTCCAAATTCCAATCTCCAATCTCCAATCCCCAATCCCCAATCTCCAACCTCCAATCTCCAATCTCCAATCTCCAATCCCCAACCTCCAATCTCCAAATTCCAATCTCCAATCTCCAATCTCCAATCTCCAATCCCCAATCTCCAATCTCCAACCTCCAACCTCCAATCTCCAATCTCCAATCTCCAATCTCCAATCCCCAATCTCTATTCTCCTTTCCTTCCGTCTCCTCATCTCCATAGTCAAAGTCATGAGAACTATATTTTTTTCCCTTGATTTTAAATTTTTTCAAGATGCAGCTGGAAGGTGTTTGTACTTTTGCAATACCAACTCAAGAAGCTTAGGGATGAGACAAGATGGTAAATTTTCGGCTTTTGTCTATTTATTGGTGATATTAGCTATGGTTTTTTGGGGTATGTCGTATGTATGGACAACCATGGTGTTTCGATATTTAAATCCTATTACGACAATTTTTCTTCGATTGGTCATCAGTAGTGCTCTACTTTTTTTTATTTTCGGACTTACTCATCAATTGCAACCTGTTCGAAAGAAAGATTACAAGTTATTTCTATTTGCGGCATTGTTTGAACCATTCTTATATTTCCTGGGTGAAGGATATGGAGTGAAGTATTCCACTCCAACCATAAGTGCTATTATTATTTCTACCATTCCTATTTTTTCGGCTATTGCGGCTTCTATTTTTCTGAAGGAAGTTTTACAACCACTGCAAATTTTTGGATTCTTTCTTTCGTTAGGAGGAATTATTTTTATGTTGTTAGGCCCCAATTTTTCTTTCCAATTCAATCCAATTGGAATTGTTAGTTTGTTTTTTGCTGTTGCTACTGCGGTAATTTATGCAGTTTTGCTGAAAAGACTGACTATGCTTTATTCTTCTTTCACCATCGTAGCATGGTTAAACTTCATTGGCGCATTTTATTTTCTCCCATTGGTATTGATAGTCGAACCCAGCCAGCTTACTTTGCTTCATTTCGAGTGGGGATTATGGTACCCACTGATCATGCTTGCTGTTTTTGCATCTTCACTTGCATTCATCTTTTTTACTTTTGGCATGCACCATCTTGGTGTGAGCCGCACGAGTATCTTTACGAATTTTATCCCAGTATTTACAGCGATATTTTCCTATTTCAAGATTCACGAAAAATTGACGGTTAATATTTTAGTAGGAATGTTAATGGTAATTGTCGGTGTGATTATCACTCAAAAAAATGTCAGAATAAAAACACTGAGAGCATAGCAAAAGATTAGAAGTGAGCGGAGGATTGTTTGCAAGCTGGATTATTTTATCTAATTTTGCCGAACTTTTTAAGGCGGGGTAGCTCAGGTGGTTAGAGCGTCGGATTCATAACCCGGAGGTCACGAGTTCAAATCTCGTCCCCGCTACTAAAGGCTTTGCCTACAATGTAAGGCTTTGTTTTATTTCCTTCTTATAAGTTTTTAAAAATTTCCTTCCTATCCTCAACCTGTGCTCATCTGAGATTCTTTTGATTGTTGAAAGAATTGTGGTAAATATAGAATTAGTAGAAATATTAACCCCCTGGAATAAGAGCTAAATTTTAAAAGAGAAAAAAATACAGGATATTGTTAAAAAGAAGGTTGATGAGTATTAATTAATATAAAATGAAGATATGGTCCTATTCATATTCGAAAGGGCTGACAAAATCCTTGAAGAATGGTGAAAGCCTGTCCTTTTCGGAAAGTATGGGTGGTTCCATTAACTGCCAATCGATGTTCAAAGCGGGATCATTCCAGCGAAGAGCCTGTTCCGATCCCTTGTTATAGAAATGCGTGCATTTGTAGAAAAACAAGGTATCGTCTTGCAGGGTTCGAAAGCCATGAGCCATTCCTTCGGGAATCCAATACATGAATTTATTGCTTTCGCTAAGTACGATTGAATCCCATTGACCATAAGTAGGAGAGCCTTTACGTAAATCGACCGCTACGTCCAAAACCGAACCCTTCATTACCCTCACCAGTTTCCCTTGAGCGAAAGGAGGCTTTTGAAAATGTAAACCACGTATTACATTTTTCTGCGACTTGGATTCATTATCTTGCACAAAAACTACATCTATACCTAATTCTTGAAATTTCTGCTGATTATATGATTCGAAAAAATAACCTCTTTCATCCTCAAATACCTCAGGCTTTACAATCAATAAACCAGGTATTCTGGTCTCAATAATCTTCATTTCGATCGAATTTCTGCAAAATTATCATATTATCTTATAAATTCCACCTTACCCTTCCCACAGTCTTTGGTCTCCAAATTACAAACAAACAACAAACAACTGACAATTAACGAAATTCATCCACCAGTTATAAACCACCAATCATCATCCACCACCCACCTTGTCACCTCTCCTGGTCTTCTTGTAACAGTCTCCCAGGCTCCTCGTTTCCTCATTATCTCAATAATGTTAAGGTTTGTCAAGCATTTAAACTAACGAAAAATAAGGCAAAAGTTTTTAAGGATCAGACTGATGATTTTCAAATTATGGTTTACGGTTGGTTTTTGTAAAAAGAAAGGCAAAATCGCTGCGTCGAGGGATAAAGACGCTCCAAGCATATCCCGACATTTTTCTAAAAAGATATATTTGGCAAGCCAATGAAGAAAGATAGGAAAATGAGGTTACCAAGCCAGCAGCCATAAGTCCGAATTTTGGAATAAATAAATATCCGGCTGCAATCAGGGTAATTAAACCTATTCCGGAGCCAATGATGTTATAATGAGGTTTGCCGGTTCCCGAAAACAAATGACTGAAGATCATTCCCGAGGCTATGGCAAGAATGCCAGGCGAAAGTGAGAGAATTATCCACTTGATGTCGGGGAAACCCTGACCCAATAAAAATTCAAAGGCTACAGTAGGGAGCAATAATAAGAGGATTATACCTGCAAGAGTAATAAAAAAACTCAATTTAAACAGAGCGATGGCCATGCGATACGACTTTTGTTCATCGGATTCATTTGAAATTCTGGAGTATTCAACCAGTGCTATGCTTTTAGCAGCGAGCCAGATTCCCTCCGAGAGTTTTACACCTGCATCAAAGCGTCCCAAAGTACCTGTACCAAAAAATTTTTTCAATAAAAAATAACTAAAACGATAATTCAAGGTTTGCAATAAACCTGCTATCTGTATAGAGCCACCCAAACGCACAATTTCCTTCACCAAAGGGACCAATCCCTCAATAGCGGTAATTTTCAGGGAAGGAAAAATCATGAAATAGGTAAGTAAAAAGCAGACGCCAAACGCTATATATAACGAGTGGACGAAGCCATCCACTGTTCGATCATTTGCAATAAAAAAGAAATAAAACAGTGCCAGAGCATTGACTAATGATTGCAACAAACTGCTCCAATTGTAGGCTTTCACTCTTTCGTGCCCCAAGAGCAACATTTGTTGAATATTGATGAGCGATGCCAATAGTGATAAAAAAAGTACATTGTAAACATGCTCGGCTGGAATGGTTTTGGTCAATGACATTATTACCGTTCCTATAGAAGCAGAAATAAGTGCCCACAACGACGACAACAAGTAAAGATAAAAATTATCATATCGCGAAGCCAGATAAACCAAGGCCGAACCTCCAATAATATTACTGATATTCTGAATAATAGCAATCCCCACTACAATCAAAGAGATGATTCCTAAGCCCGGAGGCCCTAATACCCTCGCATTCATGCTCAGAATGATTAGGCTGGCCAAAGCACTGATGAACCTCACTAAGGTTGTCCCCGCAATCTTTTTTAGCATCCTCCCATAAGCTTTATGGGGCAAATATATATCAGATAATCGGATCCTCACGATGAGTCCGCCCACCGAAGAAAGCTCTATTGCTTAAAGTGTAAATTTGCCAAAAAAATCTGAGCGTCTCAAAATATGTTCAATTAATATTATGTCTAATTTTATAAATTCTAAAATACCTAAAATTACAGAAATGCGATCGTATTTCAGATTATATGGTTTATCAGTGGTATTGTTCCTGTTAGTTTCATTTGAACTATTGGGGCAAAACAATGATTTGAGTTTCCCTATCAGAACACAATATTACAATCCACCCATACATATTCGCAAACTTCCAGCCGCCTTGAGTGAAACTTCAGGCCTCATCTACTATAATGGTTTATTCTGGACACATAACGATAGCGGCGGGGAGCCCAAAATCTATGGAATAGATACTTTAAAAGGGAAGATCATCCAAACCATTCATTTGAATGCTTCTCACAAGGATTGGGAAGATATTGCTCAAGATGATGACTATATTTTTATTGGTGATTTTGGGAATAATCTTGGCACCCGAAACGACTTATGCATTTATCGAATCAAAAAAGAACAAATACCCCAACAAGGTGATGTAAGCCTTACACCTGAAGTGATTCGTTTTAGATGGGATAAATCTTTGGAGACGAGTTTGCCAGACCGTAAAACAAATTTCGATTGTGAAGCCATGTTTTGTTTGCACGATCGCTTAATCCTTCTTACGAAAAACTGGGGTAATCAGCGAACTTCGATTTATTCTTTGCCAAAAATTCCTGGCGATTATTCACCGGTATTTTTACTCGATTTCAATGCCAATGGGTTAATTACTGGAGCAGATTTCCTCGAAGACGATCAAACCCTGGCCTTATGTGGTTATAAAAGTTATGTGCCTTTTATTTGGCTCATCAAGGATTTTCAAACCATCGACACCAGAGGATGGACTGCCCTTCGGCTGGAACTCGACGACCGAGCAGGCTCCCAAACCGAAGGCATTTGTTTTGGACCCGCTAAATCTCTTTATGTCTCGAGCGAAGCTACGGCATTTTATCCTGCGTTAATATTCAAACTCGATTATCCTGCTCTTTCTTCTCGTCTGCCTCTCAGGGGCGAAGATGTTTTCTCCTATCAGTATGTTTTCGATAACGAACAACTCAGAATCATAACTTCCTGTAAAAAAATTAAAAATTATAAAGTTCAGATTTTAGATAATAAAGGGAACATTTTAAAAGAAAAGAAGATGAAATGTACGGGAAATATGGATGTAAACGTCTGGCCTCTTCATGAATCGAACAAAAAAATGATTCTTAGGATGAAGGGAGGCAAATATGAAGTTACGTCTATTCTTGATTCTGATTTTTTATGATAGAATTTTATGAATGAAGATTTACTCGATAAAGGCATAGAACTTCCCATCATGGAAGAGTTTTACACCTTACAGGGCGAAGGAATTCAAACCGGCCGTGCAGCTTATTTTGTTCGATTGGGTGGCTGCGATGTAGCCTGCGAATGGTGCGACACAAAGGAAAGCTGGAATTCCAACCTTTTTCCACCTAAAAAAGTGGATGATATGATATTACGTGTGATGGTTACAAAGGCTCAATCGGTTGTGGTTACGGGAGGAGAACCCTTGAACTGGAATCTCGATTATCTCTGCCAGAAATTAAAAGAAAATAATATTCTAACTTTTCTCGAAACCTCTGGTTCGCAGCCACTTTCAGGCGTATGGAACTGGATCTGTGTTTCACCTAAAAAAATTACTTCCCCCCTCCAACATATCCTTGATAAAGCCAATGAATTGAAAGTCATTATTCAAAACTCAACAGACTTTGCTTGGGCTGAAGAAATCGCTTCGAAAGTCAAAACCGATTGTTATTTGCTGCTTCAACCCGAATGGAGCCGACAACAACAAATAACTCCTGCCATTATCGATTATATCAAGAAATTTCCGCAATGGCGACTCAGCCTTCAAGTCCATAAATTCCTCAAAATTCCATAATAGCATCAAGGTTAGACAAGTTCAAAAATCTGATGCAATGTTTCAATAAAAAACTCATTAAAAAATATTATTTCATTTTTTTATCACGTAAATTAAAATAATTATCATCGCAGCGAATTGGTTGAAAATATGAAAGCAGGCAAATGGTTCATTATTATAGGACTTGTGTTGATTATCATCGGATTGATGTTATACTTCTTACCGTCATTATTTCGATGGTTTGGACATCTTCCAGGCGATATTCGCATCGAAAAGGGAAATACTCGAATTTATTTCCCTCTTACTTCAATGATTGTCATAAGCCTTGTTATTACCGTCATCATTAATTTATTTCGGTTTTTCAAATCTTGAAAAAGAGTGCAAAGAAGCTATCATATATCGCCCTATTAAACACAAAAATAACATTCTAAGAATTCGAATTCTATTTAGATTCACTACGCCAGCGTTGCAACTCGAATTTATGACCCTGCATCTTACTAATTCCAACTTATCAACAATTCATGCTTTCCAATCACCCACCTCTATGGTTTTCGCCATTTATCAAAAATCCCTCTCACCTCGCACTTTATCACAGGTAAGGGGTATCCCTCAACAAATTACGTTCAAAACTCATGATAACTCAGAACCAATGAGGTGGATAAATTCTTCACGTGTTTCTTTCCGTGTAAAAGCACCTGTAAAATCGGAAGTGGTGGTTACGGAATTCTGTTTTTGTACACCACGCATGGCCATGCATAAGTGTTTAGCTTCGATAACTACAGCTACACCTAGGGGATTCAAAGCTTCTTGTATGCATTCCTTGATTTGGGTAGTTAGCCTTTCCTGAACCTGCAGGCGACGAGCATAAGCATCGACCACTCGGGCAATCTTGCTCAAACCCGTGATGTATCCATTAGGTATATAAGCCACATGAGCTTTCCCGATAAACGGAATCATGTGGTGCTCGCACAGGCTGTAAATTTCGATGTCTTTTACGATCACCATTTGCCTATAATCTTCCTTAAAACGAGCCGAGAGCAAAATTTCCTTGGGCTCGAGATCATAGCCGTGTGTAAGAAACTGCATGGCTTTGGCTACCCGCATGGGGGTATCGAGCAAACCCTCACGATCGGCATCTTCTCCTATCAGTTTTAAAATCTCATAATAATGAAATGATAGCTTCTCGAGTGTTTCATAATTATATTTGTCGATTTTTTCATATCCACCCAACGAATTTTCATCTATCATATCGTGAATAATCTTGTCGGACTTGTTCATATTGTTGGTAAATGCTAAGGGTTATTGGTGATGTAACATTTCTTGATCAGGAATGTTTGATTTACTGTCCAAAATATTCAACAAAGTTATTTTCGGTTTCTTCAAGTCGAATTTTGTAAAGTTGAGCTCCTATGGCTAAAATAGGTTGCTTTAGTTGTTCCCAAAAAGCAATAGCGATCATTTCAATCGAAGTCATCCTGCCATACATGAAATCTACTTCCGTATTGAGGTTTTTATGATCCACTTTTTCGATGATATATTTTTGAATAATCTGGCTTAATTCTTTCAAGTTGATGGCCATGCCAGTTTCGGAATTGGGTATTCCTTTCACAGTAATATACAAGGTATAATTATGCCCGTGCCAGTTTGGATTGCTGCACTTTCCAAAAATTTCGAGGTTTTTTTTATCGCTATATTCGGGCCTGAAAAGCCTGTGAGCTGCATTGAAAGTTTCACGGCGAGTAAGGTAGATCATCGCGACAATACTTATGGTTTTTTCTTGCGAAGCTGAGGCAAAAGGGTAGAAAGTTCAAAAAAAGTGTAAATCAAGTAAAAAATGAAGAAGCATACGGTGAAGGCCTTGAAATCCTTTGGGACAAGAAAGGCATAGAGGACAAGTAGCAACACGAATAAAATCAACCGGCCGACAGTAGAAAGCATATAAAAATTGACAAATTTTTTAGGGTTTTGATGAATCATTTTCACTGCCATATTATTATAAACCAGCGTATGAGCCATAAAAAAGATAAGGATAAAAGGCATGGCCGGTGTAATAATGCCTTTGGGAAGTACAAACTTCAATATAGTACCAAGTATAGCCAGAAATACAGAAAGGATTATTAATTTGCGCAAATAATGTTTGAACTCATTCGTCATTATGATCAATTTTTTGAGAAGGTTTGGGAGGTCGTTTTATGAAGTCCTTCATGCCTAAATAAGTAGCTATGAACACTGCTGCAATCGAAAACAGGATAGTAAAGACCGGGAACTTCAATTGCAGATATTGATCGAGTTTTATTCCACCCAAAACACCAATAAGGATGACCACAAGCATTTGAAAAGCAAGTGAAGAGTATTTGGCGTAGTTGAACAGTGAGGGTTTAATATCATTCTTTTTCATTTTGGCCAGCGGCTTGAACGTTTTCGGGAAGCTCCATGGTGCATTTCCCACTAAAACGCGCACCAGGTTCTATAGCCAATTTACTACAAGTAATATCTCCTTGAAGCACAACGGTTGATTTTAAGGTTAAGAGTTCGGAAGTATTGACGCTTCCTTTGATTTTCCCGGCAAAATCACCATTGCGGCAATATATCTCCCCTTCTACGACTCCCGATTCCCCAATCACGACTTTGCCTTTGCATTCGAGTTTGCCCTTTAATTGACCTTCGATACGAATATCGCCTCCACAGCTCACATCGCCTTCGATAGATGTCATCGAACCGATGATATTCACAATGGGGCTCTCTATAATAGTATTTTTAGCCATAGTATATTTTTTTCAAATTTACACTAAAAATCACTGATTTTATCGAAATCCTTAATTTTTCTTCAGATATTCCTTATTAAAGAAAGACTTATATTTTGAAATATCTCTATCCTGATAAAAGGTTTGATAGTTTTTCGTGGAAATAACGAATGTTTCGTGGAATTTCTCTTTCAACATCGAGAAAACATACTCATTATCCAGAATGTGGTGATAATAATCCATGGCCTTCGAAGCATTCTTAAAGACACCAATGCTGATGATCTGCAAAGTGTCGTTAAGCAAAATATCTGAAGTATAAAAATTTTCGAGGCGAAAGGCTCGTTCGTTAAAATCGGCAATCCTGATTTTCAATGCATTGATATCGGTTTGTAGAGGATTAACCATAAGCAGTACAAAATGATCGCTTTGTGTTTCGACCAGATAAGGCGTTTTTGGAGGTTCGGCAGATGTACCCAGAGATATACTATCACCGGATAGTTGAATTCTTGAGGTAATCGAAGGGTCCAATTTGGAGAGTTTATCGAGAATGTTGCGAGCATGAGCAGCAAGTTCGTGTTTAGGATAATGCATGATAAAACGTTGCAGATTGACCGCCAACGAATCGATTACGTCAATTTTTCCAATAGCTAATGACTTTAAAAATTCGAATTTCGGCAAAAGAGGATGATTGAGAAACCTGCTGGCTGCCTCATCGCAATTCATTACTACCAGATAATATTGGCCCGATCGATAAGCTTGATAAGTATTCGAATAAAATTCGTTGACGATATTATTTTTCCTTTCAATCTCATGAGCATAACCCGGGTCGCCTAAAAT
>Ga0116157_10007102_pt1 | contig 9999 bp, 9 predicted proteins | sample AD_UKC048_MetaG_FD_89882 | JGI IMG/M metagenome (GOLD analysis project Ga0116157, IMG submission 89882) | Active sludge microbial communities of municipal wastewater-treating anaerobic digesters from USA - AD_UKC048_MetaG | ecosystem: Engineered > Bioreactor > Anaerobic > Digestate | place: USA... | reverse complement strand
GGGCGCATTTATGGCCAGCGCCGCTCTAATTACTTTGTTTGGGGTGACGGGCTGGTTCGAAAAGCTCATGAACCGCATTCCGGTGGCCATCGCATCGGCCCTGCTGGCCGGAGTGCTGGCACGTTTTGGCCTGCAGGCTTTTACCGCAGCACAAACCGCTTTGCCGCTGGTACTGCTGATGCTGGGCGCCTATCTGCTGGGCAAGCGACTGGTGCCACGTTATGCGGTGGTCGTCACGCTGGTTGTCGCTATTATTTTCGTAGCTACTCGCGCACAATTGACAGCGGCTGGCATCGGATTTAGCCTTGCAATTCCGGTGTTTACAGTCCCGGTGTTCCATTGGGGTGCCATTGTCAGTCTGGCCATTCCGTTATTTGTAGTGACCATGGCGTCACAAAACCTGCCCGGTGTCGCAGCCATTCAGGCAGCGGGCTACGGCAACCAGGCGGGTAGCAAAGACGGCATCCCCATTTCAAAAATCATCACGCTCACCGGTCTGGCGACGTTGGTGCTGGCACCGTTTGGCGCTTTCGCGCTGAATTTAAGCGCCATCACCGCGGCCATCTGCATGGGCCCCGAAGCCCATGAAGACCGTGACAAGCGGTACACGGCTGCCGTGTCGTGCGGGGCGATTTATGTGGTCATTGGTATCTTTGGTGCTGCCATCACGGGCTTGCTGACGGCGTTTCCCAAGGAACTGGTGGCGGCCATCGCCGGGCTGGCCTTGCTGGGCACCATTGGCTCGGGCCTGGCATCCGCGGTGCGGGAAGAATCACACCGTGAGGCGGCGCTCATCACTTTCCTGGTGACGCTCAGCGGCGTGGTAATTGCCGGGGTGGGTTCGGCTTTCTGGGGTGTAGTAGCGGGTGCTGCTGCGCTGGTTATTCAACAGTTTGGGCGTGCGCGTTGATATGAATATTCTTTTTGTTGCCGATCCGCTGGAATCTTTCAAGATCTACAAAGACACCACCTTCGCCATGATGCGCGAGCTGCAGCGCCGCGGGCACACGCTGGCTGCCTGCGAGCCGCAGGACATGATGTGGCAGCGCGGCGGTGTGGTGACAGCGCGGGTGCGCGATATCACGTTGACGGGTGAGCCGGAGCACTGGTTCAGGGTTTCAACGGCGCATCCACAGGGGCATGCGCAGGCGTTGCGGGACTTTGGTGCCGTGATCATGCGCAAGGACCCGCCGTTTGATTCCGAATATTTCTACGCCACCCATTTGCTGGAGCAGGCAGAACGGGAGGGTGCAAAGGTCTTCAACAAACCGCGGGCGCTGCGAGATCACCCCGAAAAACTCGCGATCATGGAGTTCCCACAGTTCATCGGCCCCACCCTGGTCACGCGCGATGCAGGCGACATCAAACGCTTCCAAGCCGAGCACAAGGACATCATTCTGAAGCCGCTGGACGGCATGGGCGGCACCGGTATTTTCCGGGTGAAGGAAGACGGGTTGAACCTGGGCTCCATCATCGAGACGCTTAACCGCAATGGCGCCGAGTCGGTGATGGTGCAGAAATTTCTGCCCGAAATTGCACTGGGTGACAAACGGGTGCTGGTGATTGGCGGCAAACCGGTGCCGTTTTGCCTGGCCCGTATTCCGCAAGGCGGTGAGGTGCGCGGCAACTTGGCGGCGGGTGGCAAAGGTGTGGCGCAGCCTTTGTCGACGCGGGACCGTGAAATTGGCGAGGCGCTGGGCCCGATTTTGATGGCGCGCGGCCTGTTGCTGGCGGGTGTGGACGTCATTGGCGACTGCGTCACTGAAATCAATGTCACCAGCCCGACCTGCTTTCAGGAAATTTACAATCAGTCAGGGTTTGACGTAGCCGCAACGTTCGTCGATGCACTGGAGGCTGCGGTATAAAGGTGGCCTACTTAAACCAAGAGGACCCCATGAAAGCTGCGTTTCTTGTTTTTTCACTGGCTGCTGCGGTAGCTGCCGGTGTGTCTGCCCAGACCCTCACGGGAGTCAAGCTGGATCCGGCCCAAGGCACGTCCGGTCAAAACGTGACTGCCGCCATCTCACTGGACGTTGAAAACAACGCCAACTGCGGCTTGAAGGTGCATTGGGGTGACGGCACGACGCAGGACATCAAGGTGACTGACAAGGCCGCCATCCCTTACCAGGCTAGTCATGCTTATGCCAAGGGTGGTGATTACCAGGTCATGATTGAACCCAAGCGTGTGACCAGCCACCTGAAATGCAGCGGCAAGAACATCACCGTGGCCTACAAAGTAGCTGCACCAGTTGCTGCTGCACCCGTTGCGGGCGCTTCTGCGCCGATGAAAGCAGGCCCAACCTGTCCTGAAGGCTGGAAGCTGGATGCGAAGAGCGTGAACAAAAAAACCGGCGCCTATGGCTGCAAGGCCAAAGCGGGAACCGCATTGCCTGAGAAGAAACCCGTCTGCCCGGGTAACCTGACCTATTCAGAGAACAGCAAAAAAGGCATGCTGGGCTGCAAGCCCTGAGAGAACTCCGACGTGCTGCTGATGAAGCGGTAACTTAAGCGGCCAGGGCCGCCAGTGGCACGTTGGTGGGCTCCTTGACAAGCGTGGCCGGCGGCAACGGGCTGCCGTTCACAAAGGTCATCAACTGCCCGCAAACCAGCGGCGTCCACGCCTCGTTGGTGGTCAGCGGCTCGGTCACCACAATTGCCAGCCGGTCCTCGGGGCCATTCAGGTCTGCCAGATTCACCCGGACGTCTTCGTCCTTGAGCTGCACGTGCGGGAACGGGTGTTCGCGCACGATGTAAAACAGTTTGGTGCTGGCATGTGTCCACAGGGCTTGACCGTTGCTGAGCAGGAAATTGAACGTGCCGTGCCTCGCAATTTTGGGCACCAGATCTGCGAGCGTCAACGTGAGTTCTTCCACGCTGGGCACACCCGCGTGGGATTTGGAAAGCTCCTGCATGATCCAGCAAAAAGCGGCTTCGCTATCGGTGTCGCCCACCGGTTTGAAGGCGCCATGCAAGTTGGGCGCAAAGTCTTTCAGGTCCCCGTTGTGGGCAAACACCCAATAGCGACCCCACAACTCACGCACAAACGGATGGCTGTTCTCCAGCGTCACGGCGCCCACCGTTGCCTTGCGCACGTGGGCTACCACGTTGTGACTCTTGATGGGGAAAGTGCGCAGCATCTTGGCGATGGGCGACGTGGATGCGCTTTCCTTGTCCACAAAGTAGCGTATGCCTTTGCCCGGCGCTGCGCCCTCACTCTCGAAAAAAGCGATGCCCCAGCCGTCTGCGTGGTGGTCGGTGCAACCCCCGCGCTGTGAAAAGCCGGTAAAACTAAGGGTCAGGCTGGCGGGAAGCCTGCTATTCATTCCGAGGAGTTGGCACATGGTGGTAGTTTACTGTCGGGTACAGGTTCTGATTCCGCAATGAGATGCAAGTTTCAAGCCTTGTCTGTGCCGGATTCACGGTTTGGTGGTTTGCCCACAACTTTCTCTATTTGCTTTCTCGCAATTGCCAGGCCGCTACCAGTGCCAGCAGGCACAGACCCGCCAGCATCAGGAACGATTCGTCGAAAGCGGCCAGACGCGCCGGACTGCTGGCGGCGTTGGTCAGCGAGTCGCCGTGCACACCCAGGCGCCACTCCAGCACGATACCGCACAGGCTTACTCCGGCAGCACCACCGAGCGTGCGTATGAAGTTGATGGCGCTGGATCCTTGTGGAATCAGCGCCTGGTTCAGTCCGCGCATAGCTCCCAGGTTGAGCGAGGGCAAAATGAAACCCAGGCCAATACGTCCGAGCACTGCAAACGCCACTACGACTGCCAGCGCCGTGCCTAGGCCAACCAGCACCATCAGCGCAAACGAAGCCGCCAGCAAGGCCAAGCCCACGCTAACCAGCAAATGGGTGGCATAGCGATCTGCCAGTCGCCCCACGATGGCGATCGTGACGGCCAGCACCACACCGGCGGGCAGCAAGATCGTGCCGACGTGAGATGGTGAGAGTTGCAACCCCAGCTGCATGTAAACCGGAAGCAGATAGGTAGACCCAAACAGCGCCATTCCATAGATGAATGCCACTATGCTGCCCATGGCAAACTGGCGATGTGTGAACAGCGCCTGATCCATCAGGGGTGCGTTGCCAATGCCCTGTTTCACGGCATGACCCAGACGCCGTTGCCGAACCACGAACCAGATGAGTGCGCCCGTGGCTCCGGCCAGCAGCGCGATGACTTGCGGCGTCAAGCCACCGTGCAGTTGCACCAGCCCGTTCAGCAGACACAGCGTGCCGGTACTGGCCAGCAGAAGGCTGCGCCAGTCCAGCCCGGCACCGTCGCGGCTGGCGGCAACGCCCGCGGGTGTGGTCACCGGCACAAAGCGGTAGGCCATCCACAGCGAGACCAGACAAAACGGCACCACCATGAAGAAGATGGAGCGCCAGCCAAACAGGTCCACCAGCACACCGCCGATGCTGGGGCCAATGGCTGGTGCCAGCACCACACCCATGCCAAAAATGCCGCTGGCACGCCCCTGTTCATGGGGCTCGAACGCACGCAGGATGATGATGGCCGGTATCGGCTGCACCACACCGGCCGCCAGACCCTCGGCCACCCGGCCCGCCAGCACCAGGCCGAAGTTCGTGGCAATACCGCCCACGATGCCACCCGCCATCAGCATCAACATGCAACCCACGTAGGTGCGGCGGTATCCATAACGTCCCAGCAGCCACGGCGTGGTGAGCATGGAAACCGTCATGGCTACCATGAAGCCCGACGCCACCCACTGCGCCCGTTCCTGCCCCAGACTGAAATGCCTGCTCATGTCCGGCACTGCCACATTGATGATGGTAGACGACATGATGGACGTCATCGTGCCGATCATCACCGCCAGGAGAAGCAGCCAGCGGTATCGCGCGCCGTAATGCGCCTGCAGCTCGGGCAGTGTGGCGGGGTGTGTCAAGTGAGTTGGTTCAGGAGCGCGGCTCGGTCCATAGCTTGCCGCCTGTGGCCCAGTTTTCGCGTTTGACGTCGGTGATCAGCACGTCAACCGAATCGGGCGAGCCGCCCAGCACCTCGACAGTGACCCGTGTTATTTCCTGAACGAGCTTTCGCTTTTGCTCGATGGTGCGACCTTCGAGCATTTCGACGTGGTACGTTGGCATGACTTCTTCTCCTTGGGTGTAGATGCAAATCCGTGTGGACATCATAAAAGGAATCATCGTATGCGGCGTGAGAGCCTGCGGCACAATCACCGGCTGTCCGTCGAACCTCTCCTTCATGCCGCTGCGCCATCTTCGATCCCCTGCTGTCAAAACCGAAGCCTCTGCCCTGTGGTTGCTGGCCTGGCCCATCCTGATCGGGCAGGTGGCAACGGTGGGCATGTCGGTGGTGGATGTGGCTATGGCCGGCCATGCGTCAGCGCAAGACCTGGCGGGCGTGTCGTTGGGCGTATCCATCTGGCACATCGTCATCGTCACACTGATGGGGGTGCTGATGTCGGTGAACCCCATCGTGTCTCAGCACGTGGGGGCGAAAGAGTTTGGCGCAATTGCCAACGTGGTACGTCAGGCGTTGTGGAAAGCGCTCGGTGTGGGGCTGCTGGCCATGCTGGTGGCCAATGGTGCAGCACTGGTTTTTGACCATCTGGAAATCGAACCGGTGGTGCGTGCACTGGCCAAAGACTTCGTGTTGGTCATCAGTTTCGCATTGCCCGCTTTTTGCTGCTACCGCGTGCTGTATGGCTACAGCGCCAGCTTGAACCAGACCAAACCGATGATGGTGATTGCCCTGATCGCATTGGGATTGAACGCGCTGGTCAACTGGTTGCTGGTCTTCGGCAATCTAGGTTTCCCCCGGCTCGGTGGGCTGGGTTGTGCGTGGGCGACGCTCATGTGTGTATGGTTCGACCTCATCGCCATCGTCTGGTGGATACACCGCTCCCCGGCATATGCACAGACCCGGCCTTTTGCCTTGGGTCGTGCCCTAGCGGAGCCTTCAGATTTTCAACGCCCCAACTGGCACGTCATTCGCGGCTTGCTCAAGATTGGCGTGCCCATCGGCATCACCTATTTTGCTGAAACCAGTGCCTTCAGCTTGATCGCCCTGTTGGTGGCCGGGTTTGGCACCACACAGGTGGCGGCGCACCACATTGCACTGAACTTTGCATCACTCGTGTTCATGGTGCCCATGAGCCTGGGCATTGCACTGCTCACCCGGGTTGGCCAGGCGCTGGGCTCTGGCGACCCAGTGGCCGCGCGCTTTCGCTCCTGGGTGGGCGTTGGTATGGCGCTGGGTGTGGCGGCGGTTTCGGCCTGTCTGATTGCCCTGTTCAACACCCAGATCGCCTGGGCTTACACCAAGGATGTTGGCGTGGGCGCACTGGCCGCGCAACTGCTGGTGTTTGCAGCGCTGTTCCAGCTTTCCGACGCTACCCAGGTGTCTGCGAGCAGCGCCATCCGTGCCTACAAGGTCACCCGCCCGCCGATGATCATTCACCTTGCGGCTTTCTGGGGCTTCTCGCTGCCGCTGGGCTGCGTGCTGGGGCTCGCGCCCGCGTGGTTGCCTTGGCGACCGGTGGAGCCGATGGCTGCGCAGGGCTTCTGGATCGCGTTGATTGTTGGGCTCACCATTGCAGCGCTGGGGCTCACCTGGCTGCTGAATTCACTGTCCCGCCAGCGCGCCGTGGTGGCACCTCGCTCGATATCCGGTACAACGGAGTCCAGGCGCTAGATACTGCTCTTGCGTCTGCGCCACAGCCGCACGGCCAGCAGAATCAGCGGCGCCGCATGCAGGCACAGGTCGAAGATGTCTAGTGGGCGGGTCAATGTACCGTTGCCCAGCATCCGGAGCTTTTCAATCAGGTGAGGCTCTGGCGTGATCGGTGCCACGCCCATCCACACCGCGAGAGCAATCAGCAAGGGCAGAGGAATGCTATCCAGCCAGCGCATCATGGCGCATCGGCCTGCGCACACGCAGAGCAAAGGCAGGCTTTGCCTCGCGCATGCTCCGGGATGCGCGACAGCAGCTTGGCCTCGAATTTGGCCTGACTGCACCAACATGGCGGCTGCTTGACGCCGGTGGTGCGCTCCACCTCCATGGCGCATTCATTGAGCTGCCCACACAGGGGGCACAGGTTGGGATCCACGGGCAGGGCTACTTGCATGAAGGTTCTCCATCGCCGGGATTGCGGCATGAGGACAGTTTAGCCGCCGTGGTGTCAAACACGAGGACGTCTGCGGTTCAATGAAAACGGCACCCCAAGGGTGCCGTTTTGTGAGATTTCAAGTGTCAAATTGGCCTACAGACGCACATCAATAATGCGTAGCAAGCTATTGAATAAATAGCAGATGACAAGGCGCCTCAAGCCGTCCCCGCCTTCACCTTCAGCCGCCAGGCGTGCAGCAGCGGTTCGGTGTAGCCGCTGGGCTGCGTCAAACCCTTGAATACCAGATCTGTTGCAGCCTTGTAAGCCGCTGACGTGCTGAAGTTTCCCGCCATGTTCATGTACAGCGGGTCACCCGCGTTTTGCTTGTCCACCACTGCGGCCATGCGCTCGAAGGTTGCCTTCACTTGTGCCTCGGTCACCACGCCGTGCAGCAGCCAGTTGGTCATGTGCTGGCTGGAAATGCGCAGCGTGGCGCGGTCTTCCATCAGGCCCACGTTGTGAATGTCGGGCACTTTGCTGCAGCCCACGCCCTGGTCGATCCAGCGAACCACGTAGCCCAGAATGCCTTGGGCGTTGTTGTCCAGCTCCTGCTGTTTCTCGGCATCGCTCCAGTTGGGCGTGGCGGTGACCGGGAAGGTCAGCAGGCCGTTGAGCAGGTTTTTGATTTCCTTGTTGGCGTCGAGCTTCTCCAGACCCTTTTGCACCTTGCTGACCTTGACCTGGTGGTAGTGCAGCGCGTGCAGCGTGGCGCCCGTGGGGCTTGGCACCCAGGCGGTGTTGGCTCCAGCTTTTGGGTGAGCAATCTTCTGCTCCATCATGGCTTTCATCAGGTCGGGCATGGCCCACATGCCTTTGCCGATTTGCGCCTTGCCGCGCAGGCCACAGGCCAAGCCGACCAGCACGTTGCTTTTCTCATAAGCGGCAATCCAGGCGCTGGTTTTCATGTCGCCCTTGCGGATCATCGGGCCAGCCAGCATGGCGGTGTGCATCTCGTCGCCGGTGCGGTCCAGGAAGCCGGTGTTGATGAAGGCCACGCGTGATTTCGCAGCGGCAATGCAGGCTTTCAGGTTCACGCTGGTGCGGCGCTCTTCATCCATGATGCCGAGCTTCACAGTGCTGTCTTTCAGCCCGAGCACTTTTTCCACGCGGCTGAACAACTCGGCGGCAAAAGCCACTTCAGCCGGGCCGTGCATCTTGGGTTTGACGATGTAAACGCTGCCCTTGCGCGAGTTGCGCACCAGGCCTTTTTCAGCATCTTTCTTCGTGCGTTTCAGATCGTGGATGGCAATGGCGGTGGTGACCATGGCGTCCAGAATGCCTTCGGGGATTTCTTTTGTCGTGCCGTCTGCGGCGGTGTACAGCACGGCCGGGTTGGTCATCAAATGGCCCACGTTGCGCACGAACATCAGCGAGCGGCCATGCAGCGATACTGTCTTTCCCTTGGGCGAGGTGTACACCCGGTCAGGGTTCAAGCCGCGGGTGAACGTGGTGCCGCCTTTGCTGACGGTCTGCGTTAGCGTACCTTGCAGAATGCCCAGCCAGTTGCTGTAGCCCAGCACCTTGTCGTCCGCGTCCACGGCGGCGACCGAGTCTTCCAGATCAAGAATGGTGGACAAAGCCGCTTCCAGTACCAGATCGCTCACACCAGCGGGGTCGCTCTTGCCGATGGCCGTGCTGCGGTCGATTTGAATGTCCAGGTGCAGGCCGTTGTGTATCAGCAGCACGCTAGACGGGGCAGACGTCTTGCCCTGATAACCGATGAACTGCTTGGCATCTTCCAGCCCCGTGCTCTTGCCGCCCTTGAGCGCCACCACCAGCTTGCCGCCCTTAACCGAGTAACCCATCGAGTCAATGTGCGAACCTTTGGCCAGGGGTGCAGTGCGGTCCAGCACGTAGCGTGCGTATTCGATCACCTTGGCACCGCGCACCGGGTTGTAGCCCTTGCCTTTTTCAGCGCCGTCCGCTTCAGACAACACATCGGTGCCATACAGCGCGTCATACAAACTGCCCCAGCGTGCGTTGGCGGCGTTCAGCGCGTAGCGCGCGTTCAGGATGGGCACCACCAGCTGCGGACCGGCCTGTTTGGCCAGCTCGTCGTCCACGTTGCTGGTGGTGGTGGTCACGTTCTTGGGCACTGGCACCAGGTAGCCAATCTTTTCCAGAAAGGCTTTGTAGGCCTTCATGTCGCTGACTGGACCCGGATTGGCCTTGTGCCACGCATCCAGTGCGGTCTGCAGACGGTCCCGCTCGGCCAACAGGGCGATGTTCTTCGGGGCCAGATCGGCCACGATGGCGTCAAAGCCTTTCCAGAACGTGGCGCTGCTGACGCCGGTGGCGGGCAACACCTTGTCTTCAATCAGTTGGTACAGGTTGCTGGCTACTTGCAGGCGGTGGACACTGGTGCGTGCGGTCATGGGTTTTCTCCTGGGAAATCAGTGGTCAAAAAATTGAAAGGACATCGCGCAGGCTGGTGCCAGTGCGGGTGGGCTGGGTGCCCAGTTCTTCAAACGGTGCGCTGGTGCGGTTCACCCACAGCGTCTGGTACCCGTACCAGGTGGCGGCCAGTGCGTCCCAGCTGTTGCTGCTGACGAATGCGATTTTGCTGGCGGGCAGTCCACAGGCCTTTTCGCCAAGCGCATAGGCATCGGGGTGGGTCTTGTATTTGCGGATGGAGTCCACGCTGATCACATGGTCCAGCAGGCCATCCAGACCGGCTGACTTCACCGCCACGCCCAGCATGGCAGGGTCGCCGTTGCTCAGGATGCCGGTGGCAATGCCTTTGGCCTTCAGCGCGGTCAGCACCTCGCGGTTTTCTGGGAAGGCGCTCAGGTGATGGTACTGGTTCATCAGTTGTTCAATTTGCCCACTCCACTGGTCAAATTG
>Ga0116157_10007101_pt1 | contig 9999 bp, 8 predicted proteins | sample AD_UKC048_MetaG_FD_89882 | JGI IMG/M metagenome (GOLD analysis project Ga0116157, IMG submission 89882) | Active sludge microbial communities of municipal wastewater-treating anaerobic digesters from USA - AD_UKC048_MetaG | ecosystem: Engineered > Bioreactor > Anaerobic > Digestate | place: USA... | reverse complement strand
CACCACTAAACTAATCATTGATGTATCTGAAAATCAAGGAGGGAACAGCAATAATTCCCATTATGTATTAAGCCATTTTGTACAAAAACCCTTCGAAACATCCCGCTGGAAGACACTTATGTATATGCCAGCTTATGCCTCTTGGGGCTACAATACTCAATGGCAGGACAACAATGGAGACCTGGTTCAACCTGTTGATGCAGCCTTGCGCTATACTAAACCAGTTCTGGTGCTCATGAGTGAAAAAACCTACTCTGCTGCTGAAGATTTTGTTTCAGCCTTTTTAAACACGGGGATAGGTAAGGTGATAGGAAGGTCAAGCGCGGGTACAACCGGCAATCCGATTGGCTTCGCCTTACCTGGTAACGGAGGTTTTCAAATCTGCTCCAAAAGAGATTATATGGCCAATGGTAAAGAATTCGTTGGCTTTGGGATTGAGCCCAGCCAAGTGGTCAAAAAAACCACCGATAAAAATCATTTACTCAATGCGGCCTTGGAATCTTTCAAATAAGATGGTCGTTTAGCCCTTCCTCCCCACCAGCCTTATCACTGCTGCCCTGCCGCTGTGGTAAGGCCCCTCGTCCAATTCCTCTTCAGTCTCGTACAACTCCAACAGTTCCAGCTCCGCGAAATCCTGTCGCAGGATGGCCTCTGTGAACAACATGGTTGGGTCTTTGGGTCCACCCGTTTGGTATTGCAATTGTTGGGGGTTAAACCCCTCCAAAATGAGCATTCCGCCTGGTTTGAGGTAAGGGATCAATTGTTGGTGGGCGGCGGCGCGAATAGTAGCGGGTAAGTGGGCAAAAATGAGCGCGATGGCGTCGAAGGATTCCTCTGGGTAACTGGCTTCATTCCAATCACAAATTTGGTAGTTGATCTGAACAGCCTTGCGTTCGGCCAGGCGCAATGCTTTGTCGCGCCCCATCTCACTTTGATCAAAAGCAACAACCTCCCAGCCCATTTGGGCTGCATAAACAGCATTGCGGCCTTCACCTTCGCAGGGCAAGAGCAAGCGACCGGGGCTAATTTTCCCCAATTGTGCTTTAAAAAAAGCATTGGGGCTTTCCCCGTAGACGTACTCAGCAGCACTGTATCTTTCGTCCCAGAATGTTTTCATGGTTGGTATTTATAGCCTATTAATTCTTCAGCTTCTTCCCCTTAACCCCCATCCGATCCATCACGAAAGCGTAGTTGAAGGCCTCTTCTTTCAGATAGTCAAACCGTCCAGTGGCGCCGCCGTGGCCCGAATCCATGTTGATCCTGAGCATGAGGAGGTTATTGTCGGTTTTCATTTCCCGCAACTTGGCAGCGTATTTTGCCGGTTCGTGGAAGAGTACCTGAGAATCGTTCAAGCCTCCGGTAATCAACATATTTGGGTAGTTTTTCTTTTCGATGTTGTCGTAAGGGGAATAGGAACGGATATAATCGTAGTAGGTTTTATCCTTGGGATTTCCCCATTGTTCGTATTCCTGAGTCGTGAGCGGGAGCGTGGGATCGAGCATCGTATTGATGACGTCGACAAAAGGCACCTCGGCCAAAACTACTTTAAAGAGGTCAGGCCGCATATTGGTCACCGCGCCCATCAACAAACCGCCTGCGCTGCCGCCATTGATCGCGAGCAAATCTTTGGAAGTGTATTTGTCGGCGATCAGTTTTTCCGCACAGGCGATAAAATCGGTAAAGGTGTTTTTCTTTTTGAGCAACTTCCCGTCTTCATACCATTGTTCACCGAGGTCACTGCCCCCACGAATTTGGGCAATGGCATACACAAACCCGCGGTCGATCAAACTAAAGACGTTGCGGTTAAACGTGGGATCGGTACTGGAGCCGTAAGAGCCATAGGAATACAACAAGGTAGGGTTGGTGCCATCTTGTCGCAGGCCTTTTTTGTACACCAGCGCCATCGGGACCTTCACGCCGTCTGGTGCAATGGCCCAGATACGTTTTACCGTATAGTTAGAGGGTTCAAACCCGCTGGGAATTTCTTCTTGTTTTTGCAACTCGCTCTTTCCCGTTACCATATCGTAGTCAAAAGTACTCATGGGCCGATTCAGCGACATGTAGTGGTACCGGAATTTCGTGGACGTGTATTCCGGGGTATTGCCAGCATACAGGGCATAAACGGGTTCCGGGAAAGCAACCTTCTCTATGGATTTGTCCGCCAGCTTGATCACCCGAATCTCCTGCAAGCCATTCGTCCGGACGCCCATGACCAGGTATTTTTCAAAAGCGTCAATGCTTTCGATTTTCACTTTGGGATCGTGCGAGATGTAATCTTTCCAGGTGGCTGGATTGTCAAAACTCGCCAAGGGCGCTTCGAGTACTTTAAAGTTTTTGGCGTTCGGGGCTTTGACCAGGAAGTACATATGGTCGTTGTGGGCTTCCGGATGGTATTGAACATCGGGCTTGCGGGCCGCAATGAGTTTAAACTTGCCTTTGGGCTGGTTGGCCGGCAAGTAGCGGTACTCCGAGGAAGTAAAACTACTTGATCCGAGAAAAATAAATTGGCCGTTCCTGCTTTTGTTGAGTCCAATCCCAAAGAGCTGGTCCTTTTCTTCATACAGCAGTTCGGCAGGCCGTCCAGTGCCCAAGGTATAGCGGTAAAGGCGGTAAGAACGCAAGGCCTCGTCGGGAATGGTGTAAAAGAGCGTGCGATTGTCGTTGGCCCACACAAAGGATGCTACGTCTTCAATGCGTTCTGAGAGATCCTGTTTCTTTTCCAGATCGCGGAAGTGCAAGGTGAATTTTACATACGAACCCGTATAATTGGTGCTGTAAGCGATCAGCCGATTGTTGGTACTAATTTGGATGTCCCCAAGAAGAAAGGCGGGTTTTCCTTTGGCCAGGGCATTACCGTCCAGCAGTATTTCTTCCGCCGCATCCAGGCTGCCCTTTTTCCGGCAATGGATGCGGTATTGTTTTTCTTTTTCGGTGCGGTAGTAATAATAATGACCCTTATCCAATACTGGCACACTGGCGTCATCCTCTTTGATGCGGCCTTTCATTTCTTGGAACAGTTGTTCCCGCATGGCTTTGGTATGCGCCATCACTGTATCTGCATACTGATTTTCCGATTTCAGGTAGCGGATCACCTCGGGGTTGGTTTTGTCTTTTAGCCAATAATAATTGTCAACCCGGGAATAACCGTGTTCTGCAAATTCTTGTGGCTTCTTTTGGGCATTGGGCGCAGCCGGATAGTCAGCTTGCATGCGCACAACGGTAGATTTCTGATTACCGGTCGCCTGGTCATTTTTGCAGGAAACTGCGATCAAGAAGAGAAAGAGAAAGCCGGCAGTCCATTTGGTTGCGTTCATATCAATTGGGTTTTAGAACCTATTTTCAGCAAAGTAAATGTACAAAAAAACGTAAAAGAACACAAACCAAGGTATGCCCCGCACGGGATGATCACTGGACATCGCTGTCAGCTTAAACATAGTACATCAGTTTCTTACAAACGTAATGCTCCACATCCCCCGCCAGTCGCCATCTACATAACCAATGGCCTGATCCTGGGGGTACAATTGTTTCACTACCTGGTAATGGTCCGCAGATAAGGTTTCCCCGAGTTTGCCGTGGCATTTCAAACATGGTTGCGCCATAAAGATGGGCGAGGCAAAAGCCACCCTTTTTTTGTCCAATATTTTCACAATTGGTGTGGGCCGTTTGCCTTCGGCCAATTGTTGCTGGTAACTGAGCAAAACTTCTTTTTCCCAATCCTGTGGGGCATCCATCGGGTTGCGCACCTTGAGGCTGGTGCGGCGAATACTCGCTTTGTATTGTTTGGACAGACTATCGATCAGCGGCAGCGCCGCGGTGTTGCAGTATGTGACGGCATGGGGAATTCCTCCGGTTTCGATGGCGGCCATCAAGCGGCTGCTCAGGGCGGCAAAGGAGGTTTGAGCCAGGGTTTGCCCGCGGGTCAGGTAGGCTTTTTGCTCTTGTTCGTTTAATGCGGCAGGTTGTTTCGTGGGGGCGCAAGCGCTGATTCCAAAGCCGATGGCCAGGAAGAAGAGGAAGATTGTAGTAAGGTTGATGCGCATAAGCTTTGGTTTTTGTGGATGGAGGGATGTTGTGCAAAGTTGGAGCATTTGGGGCTGGGGTTTCGTGATTTTTGTCACATTGCTTTTTCCCACGAATAAATTCGTGGGTTGGGGTCGTTTGGTGCCTCCCACGAATGAATTCGTGGGTTGGCGGCGCACAGTCAAATTCTCCCCGCTCCATCCCTGTTTTGAAAATAGTAGGGCGATTGTTTGTAAAATGGCCGCACGTAACTTAAATTTACCTAGTTCCCATATGTTTGCCATTACATAGCTGGTGATGATAAAACACTTGCTGAATATTTCCCCACGCACCTAACTCCTCAGATACATGTCCTTAGGAATAGCCTTAGAAAGGATTAAAGCCGCTCAAAAAAACAATGATACGATACTTGATCTGTCAAATTTAGGGTTAACGGAAATTCCTATAGAGATTGTTCAACTCGAGCACTTGACTCATCTTTTTTTAGAGAAAAATCAACTTACTGAAATCGACACATTGGAGCAACTTCCTAAATTAAAAGTACTCAGCTTGGGTGAGAATCTTCTGAAGGAAATTCCTATATTTTTACTCGAATTTAGGGTTCCTATTTTATGGGAAGAAGAACATTTATCCTCTTATTTAATAAAAATTCAACATCAAGCACGAGAACTAGCTCAAGCACGAGAACTAGACATATACATAGACCAAAACCTAGACTTAGACCCAGACATAAACCAAGAATTAGACAGAACCAGAGTCCGAGACCTAGCCCGAACCAGAAACCTAGCCCGAAACTTAGGCCTAGCCCGAAGCATAGACCAAAGCATAGACCTAGGCCTAGCTCAAGCCCGAGCCCGAAGCCTAGAGCTAATACTAGACCGAGACGGAATCCGAGGCCTAAACTTATTCGTAGCCCGTGATCTAGCCAGAGATCTAGCCAGTGCCTTAGAACTAGACGAATTCCTGAAAAAAGATCAAAAACATGGTATTTACCTTGAAAAAAACCCAGTTGAGATACCTCCTCCTGAAATCATCCAAAAAGGCAACAATGCTATTAAAACTTTCCTCGAAGATTTTATGGAAAAATCTTCCCTCAATGAAGTAAAAGTGACCTTGGTCGGAGAAGGCGCCTCAGGGAAAACCAGTTTGGTCAAACGTTTACTCAACAGCAGTTTTGACAAGAAAGAAGCACAAACCCATGGCATTAAAATAATCAAGCATAAATTTAAAGTTCAGGGAGAGGACTTCCTGGTCAATTTTTGGGATTTTGGCGGGCAGGAGATCATGCATGCCACCCATCAGTTTTTTTTGACCAAACGCTGCTTATACGTCCTTGTACTGGATAGCCGCAAAGACGAAAAAGCTGAATATTGGTTGAATTACATTCAGAGTTTTGGCGGGAACGCCCCCGTTATCGTGGTCTTGAACAAAATTGACGAAAACCCTTCTTTTGATGTCAATCGACAATTCTTGAGCAAAAAGTACAGCAACATTCAAGCCTATTACAAGGTGTCCTGTGCGAATGGGGACGGCATCAATGTCCTAAAAAAAGACATCATGAGCCATTTATGGGGTCTGGAATTGCGGAGCACGGCTTTTCCCAAAGGATGGTTCAAAGTCAAAACGCAGATGGAGGCTATGCCGGACGATTATATTGGGTATGCCCAATACCAATCCATCTGTACAGGCAATCACGTCCATAACACTCAATCCCAGAAAGTATTGTTGGAGCTTTTGAATGATCTAGGGGTCGTACTCAATTACGAACAACTGCGCTTATACGATACCCAGGTATTGAACCCCCTCTGGCTGACCAATGCGGTGTATCGCATCATCAACTCGCCCATTCTGGCCAAATCCACTGGTCGATTCAACATCAACGATCTGGGTGCCATCATCAATGACCCGCGCTACCAGAAGGAAAACCCGGAACACTGGAGCAATATCTTCAAGTTTTGGGCACCCGAGCAAAAAATATTACAGTTCCCTGAAGCGAAGTTTTTGTTCATCGTGGCGATGATGAAACAATTTGAAATACTTTTTCAACTCGATGAATACCATTACCTGATCCCGGGCTTGCTTTCAGAGGAAGAAAACACTTACGACTTCAAAGCGACTGATTCCACTTTAGCTTTTGTGATTGAATACAAAGACTTTTTACCTGCGGCCATCATCCCCCGCTTGATGGTCAAACTCCACAAATACATCCACAACAACCAGATCTGGAAAACGGGAATGGTGTTGGAAGAAACCTTACTTTTCAATAGCATCGCCAATATTGTCCTGGACAAAGAGAGCAAAAAAATAAACATAGAAATCCAGGGAAATCGAAAACGCGATTTTTTGAGCGTCATCCGCGAAACCCTCAAAGAGATCAATACAAGTTACCAAGACTTGGATGTGACCGAATGGATCCCCCTGCCGGAATTGTACAAAGGGGAACAAGTGATGGTGGATTACCTGGAATTGCTGGGGTACGAAAAGATGGGGCAGCAACAATATTTTTCAGGAAAGTTGCTCAAAGCATTCCTGGTAGCCAATCTGCTCAACGGCATTGAAAAACCGGAAATGCGCAAGGAATTCAACACCTGCCATATCTTCATTTCGTATTCCCATCTAGATCAAGCCTATAAAGAGGGAGTTGTTAAAACATTTGATGCCCCTCGTCCGCCTCAACAAAGCCACCCTTTGGGAGAATACCAGCATTGACGCAGGTGAAGAATGGATGCCCGAAATTTTTAAAAACCTGGAAAAGGCCGATATCGTCTTGTGCCTGATCAGTAGCAGTTTTATTGCTTCTGATTTTTGTTACACCAAGGAACTGGCCCACGCACTAGAGGCGCATACCAAAGGCAGTAAAAAAGTCATTCCCATTCGGATTAAGGAAGTGAATTGGGATAAGTTGGACATTGCCAAAATACAAGGGCTACCCAGCCAACAATGGATGAGCGACATTGCCGACAGCAAAGCCTGGACGGAGGTGTCTAAAGGGATTGAAGCGGTAATTGATGGGTTAAAAGGGGCTGGGGTTTCGTGATTTTGTCACATTCCATTCATCTCCAACACATTGCTGTTGCCTTACTTTTTAGACTTTGAATGCGCCCATCACTTTTTTATCTATACCTTGCGCAGGTAGCTAGCGTAAGTGGCCTTGTGACAGTTAGAATCATGAAACAATAGTATGGTTTAGGGTTCGGGGGTTCGGAGGTTCGAGAGTTCGGGGGTTTTGGTGCTCTGCTGTTGAAATTCTATTGGCAACAACGGAGCACCAAAACCCCCGAACCCACGAACTCTCGAACTCTCAAACCCTCGCCCCCCTCACTCATACGACACAATCGTCGTAATGTAACTCCCTGGATAACCCAATCTTTCCAGCTCGGCTTTCAGGCGTTCCGCGTCGGCTCTACTTTTGAAGGTTTTTTTAGATTCCACGATCCAAACTTGTTCACAAGGCTGATAACGGGCCGCTAAACTATTGTGGAAATGGTAATTCCGCGGGTCGGTATCGCGCAATACCGCAACCTGTACACGATACTCCAGTCCGGTTGTGGTATTGAATACAGGAAGCGCTTTGGGTTTTGGTTTGGAGTCATAAGCACTCGGCAAATTGTCACAATACACGGGCTTGGATTTCACCGGACTTTGTGCAAATCCTTTTAGACTAAAAACCAAAAGGCAAATTGTTGGGAATAGGATTTTTTGAGACATGATCCACATTTTAACAAATGGTAAAAGATTATGATTTCGCTGTTGAACTTATCTTCTCAGCAATATTAAGAAGTAGCCTCGAATTTGACGCAAAAACGCTGAAAAGTATCTACTTTTCCAACTTAAGTAGTGGAACTATATTAATCGACATTTTCAACTTGATCTTTCGAATTTCAACTTCCTTATTTTTTCGTTACAATGCGCTGCATTGCGCCTCAAAAATAAGTCGCTGAAATCCAAAATATCGGCGTTGAATTCTGTCGATTAATACAGTTCCACTACTTGCAAATTCAACTGAACAAGCGTTTACTGATCATTTAAAACACATTCACATGCACAAAAAGTTGCCCTACCTTTTGATATTGTTGGCATTAGCACTGGGTTGCTCACGTAAAACAGCAGTTGTGAAACAATCCGACGAGGCCCTACGTACCTTAGCCGATGCACTGGCCCACAAATACATCATCATTGATGGTCACGTAGATTTGCCCTATCGCCTCAAAGTGACCAACTTTCAACTCACCCGCCAGTACATTGGGATCCCGGTAGAAACCAAAGAAGGGGACTTTGATTATGTACGCGCCAAAAAGGGTGGACTGAGTTGCCCCTTTATGTCCATTTATATTCCCTCTTCGTATCAATTGAATGGCAAGGCCAAGTTGTTGGCGGATTCCCTGATCGATATGGTGAGTGGAATTGCGCGGGAAATTCCCGACAAGTTTAAAATTGCCCTTTCTCCAGCGGAGGTCGAAGCCAATTTTAAACAAGGCCTTATCTCCCTGCCCATGGGTATGGAAAATGGAGCCCCAATCATGGACGACCTGGCCAATGTGGCCTATTTTCACCGCCGGGGCATCCGGTACATCACGCTGACCCACGGCAAAGACAACCAAATTTGTGATTCTTCTTACGACACCACGGGCACCTGGAAGGGGCTAAGTCCTTTTGGTGAAAAAGTGGTCGCTGAAATGAATCGGGTCGGCATCATGGTCGATGTATCGCACATTTCGGACAGCGCCTTTTTTGATGCCATCAAAATTACCAAAGCACCGGTGATTGCTTCGCACTCCTCCTGCCGCAAGTTTACCCCCGGCTGGCAGCGCAACATGAGCGATGATCAATTGATGGCCTTGAAAAAAAATGGCGGTGTCATCCAAATCAACTTTGGATCGACCTTCCTGGATTCAAAAATCCCGGAATACAACAACAAAAAGCGGGATGAATTGAATGAATTGCTAAAAAAGGCGGGATTGAAAGATACTGATGCTGCCGCAAAACCCATCATCGACGAGTTTGGCAAAAAGAACCCCAAACTGTATGCCGATGTCAAAACCGTGGCCGACCACATCGACCACGTGGTGAAACTAATTGGCATAGACCATGTCGGTTTGGGTTCCGACTACGACGGGGTAGGTGACTCCTTGCCCACCGGACTCAAAGACGTATCGCAATATCCCAACCTGATTTTTGAACTGCTGAAACGCGGCTACAGCGAAGAGGACATCGCCAAGATTTGCTCGAAAAATGTGCTGCGTGTGTGGAAGGCGGTAGAGAAAACGGCAGGGAGATAAGTTGAAAAGTTAAGGGTTGAAAAGTTGAATAGTGGGTAGCGCAAGATCTAAGCACTAAGCCAAATTCGGTTATTGGCTCATTTCTCAAATCTTAGGCTATGATTACTTTTCAACCCTTCAACCCTAAACTCTTCAACTTTTTTCACGCCAACCCAATCTTCGTCCCGTTCGGGATCACGGCTTTTTTCTTCAGTACCACAATCCCGTCCCGGATCACATAAGTACTGGTTTCCATGTCCTGCAAAGAATGGTGGCCTTTGATGATCACATCGTGGCCAATGCTGCAGTTTTTATCCACGATGGCGTTCTCGATGTAACAATCTTTACCGATGCCCATGGGGATCTCCGCTGCTTCGATCTGCTCCAGCGACTCGTAATAATCGGCGCCCATGAGGATGGCATTGTTGATTTCTGTGCCCTCGCCGATGCGCGAGCGAATCCCCACAACAGCCTTATCTATTTTTTTGGCATGGATGATACAGCCTTCCGCTACCAGGGTACGATTGAAGAAGGTACCATAAATTTTGGAAGGTGCCAATGGCCGGGGTCGGGTGAACACCGTCGCATTTTTATCAAAAAGATTGAAGTCAGGAATTGGATCAGTGAGGGCGATATTGGCTTCAAAGAAGGAAGCAATGGTACCAATGTCCGTCCAATAACTGTCAAAAGCGTAGCTGGCTACTTTGTAGTTGTTGTTGAT
>Ga0116157_10007098_pt1 | contig 10002 bp, 6 predicted proteins | sample AD_UKC048_MetaG_FD_89882 | JGI IMG/M metagenome (GOLD analysis project Ga0116157, IMG submission 89882) | Active sludge microbial communities of municipal wastewater-treating anaerobic digesters from USA - AD_UKC048_MetaG | ecosystem: Engineered > Bioreactor > Anaerobic > Digestate | place: USA... | reverse complement strand
GTAAAACGCACCCTGGCCGAACTACCGGGTATCGATCCTGCATACGTAGTCGCCATTACCGTGGATACAACCGGATCAACGCCTGTTGCCGTAGACCAAAGCGGCACACCTCTCGCCCTTTTGACCGATTTTGCCGAAAATCCAAATGGCATGTTTATCCTCTGGAAAGACCATACCGCCATTGCCGAAGCCGCCGAAATCAACCAAAAAGCCCGCAACTGGGGTGGTACTGATTACACCATGTACGAGGGGGGTATTTATTCGTCCGAATGGTTTTGGGCCAAAATCATGCACACGGTACGTAGCGATGAATCTGTCGAAAAGGCGGCGTATTCCTGGATGGAACACTGCGATTGGGTCACCCACCTGCTGATTGGCGGTTCGGATGCGCTGAGTACAAAGCGTAGCCGTTGTGCCGCTGGCCACAAGGCCATGTGGCATGAATCCTGGGATGGCCTACCCTCTGAGGCTTTTTTGACCCACCTCGAACCCAAGCTCGCTGGTTTGCGCGATCGCCTGTATACCGATACGTACACTGCCGACGAAGTAGCGGGAAACTTGAGTGCAGAATGGGCCCAACGCCTGGGCTTGCACGAAGGCGTAGTCGTCAGCGTAGGTACTTTTGATGCACATGCCGGAGCAGTCGGCGGCGAAGCCGAAGCTTACACCCTGGTCAAAGTCATGGGCACCTCTACGTGTGACATGCTGGTGGCCCCAATGGACGAAGTGCAGGACAAACTGGTGCGCGGCATCTGCGGCCAGGTAGATGGCTCTATCGTGCCTGGCATGATGGGGCTGGAAGCCGGTCAATCTGCTTTTGGCGATTTGTTGGCCTGGTTCAAACAAGTATTGAGCTGGCCACTGCAACAAATTCTCCCCACATCTCAACTCCTCGACGAGGCTACAAAAACAGCTTTGCTGGAGGAGATGGAAGACAAGATCATCGCCGAGCTCAGCCAGGCAGCTGCTAAAATTCCAGTCGGTCAAAGCGGTATCGTTGCCCTGGATTGGGTCAACGGTAGGCGTACACCCGATGCGGACCAAAGTCTAAAAGGGGCAATCATGGGCCTGAACATGGGCTCAGATGCTCCCGGTATCTTTAAAGCCCTGGTCGAAGCGATTTGTTTTGGTTCCAAAAAAATTGTCGATCGTTTTGAATCCGAAGGCATCCCCATCAAAGCCGTAGTAGGTATGGGAGGTGTGGCGAAAAAGTCAGCGTTTGTGATGCAGACGCTGGCTGATGTGCTGAATCGACCCATCAAAATAGCTCGATCGGAGCAAGCTCCTGCTTTGGGTGCGGCGATGTATGCAGCGGTTGCAGCGGGTATTTATCCCGATGTGGCCAGCGCCAGTCAGGCTATGGGCAATGGTTTTGACCGCATTTATCACCCGATTACAGAAAATGCAGTGCTGTACGAAAAGTTGTATGCGGAGTACGGTAGATTTGGGGATTTTGTGGAAAGGAAAGTATGACATCGCTCGGCGCCTTCGGCGTTGTCGCATGAGAGCATAAATGGGAGCGCGGATGACGCGGATTTAGCGGATTTACGCGGGTTTTATTTACACGTAAAGAGATATCCGCGTAAATCCGCTAAATCCGCGTCATCCGCGCTCCTATTCATGTCGCTTAAGAAAAGATCCGCCGAAGGCGGCTAAAACAACTTTATGAAAAGCGCTTATCAAAGCATCAAAGAAGCCTGTTACGAAGCCAATATGCAACTGCCCCAACTGGGTTTGGTGCTCTTTACTTTTGGCAACGCCAGCGTGGCTGATCGTTCGGCGGGTGTCTTTGCCATCAAACCCAGCGGTGTACCCTATGCCACGCTGAAACCTGAAGACATCGTCATTCTCGACTTCGAGGCTGTGGTAGTGGAAGGCAATAAACGTCCCTCTTCTGATACCAAAACCCACGCCGTATTGTACAAAAACTGGGAAAACATTGGAGGCATTGTGCATACTCATTCCACCTACGCTACGGCCTGGGCCCAAACCCAGCTGGACATCCCCATCCTGGGCACTACCCACGCCGACCACCTCACCGTGGACGTACCTTGTGCCCCTCCAATGGACGATACCATGATCAAAGGCAATTACGAGCACGAAACGGGCTTTCAAATCATGGCTGACTTCAAGCGCCGCGACTACAGCTACGAAGAAGTGGAGATGATTTTGGTGGGCAACCACGCGCCATTTACCTGGGGCAAAACAGTGGAAAAAGCGGTGTACAACAGTGCTGTGCTGGAAGAGGTTGCCCGTATGGCTTACCTCAGCGTGACCATCCGGCCCGATGTACCCCGGCTCAAAGATGCCCTGATTCAAAAACATTATCAACGCAAACACGGAACGACCAGCTATTATGGCCAAGAATGAGTTGGTGTTAGGCAGTGCGTTAGGGTGTGCCACAAGATGCTCCGACAGCCCTAAATTTTCTTCAATAAAATAAAAACATGCAGTCCAAAACAACAAAGCAATTCAGTAATCAATGCACAATACATCATTGCTAATTGTAGACATTGAATATTGGATATTTGTTATTGGATATTGAAAACAACAATCCATGATTCAACTCAAACACCTCGAAGCCTGGTTCGTCACCGGCAGTCAGCACCTCTATGGGCCTGAAACCCTCAAGCAAGTGTCTCAAAATGCGGAAACCATTGCTAAAGCATTGGATGCCTCTGGCCAAATCCCTGTCAAAGTGGTATTTAAACCCATCGTGGTTGGGCCAGAAGAAATTTCCAAGCTGGTCATTGAAGCAAACTCTGCGCCGCAGTGCATCGGCCTGATCTGCTGGATGCACACCTTTTCTCCGGCCAAAATGTGGATCAATGGCTTGAAAATTTTACGTAAGCCCCTGGCGCATTTACATACCCAATTCAACCGGGATATCCCCTGGTCAAGCATTGACATGGACTTCATGAACCTGAACCAATCGGCACATGGCGACCGTGAGTTTGGATTCATTGGCGCCCGCATGCGCCTCAGTCGCAAAGTGGTAGTCGGCCACTGGCAAGACCTCGAAGTGCAAGAGCGCCTGGGCGTCTGGAGCCGGGTCGCTGCTGCCTGGCATGATTGGCAGGGTGGCAAGTTTGTCCGTTTTGGCGACAACATGCGCCAGGTAGCCGTTACCGAAGGTGACAAAGTAGAGGCCGAAATCAAGTTTGGCTACTCCGTCAATACCCACGGCGTTGGTGATCTGGTACAAGTCATCAATGCGGTGAGCGATGCGGAAATCGAGCAGCTGATCGAGGAATACGAATCAGCATACACCCTTTCCGCAAGTTTGTTAAAAGGTGGTGACCAGCGTAACTCGCTCATTGAAGCTGCCCGCATTGAAGTCGGAATGGCTACTTTTTTGAAAAATGGCAACTTCAAGGGTTTTACCGATACTTTTGAAGACTTGCATGGCATGATCCAATTGCCCGGTATTGCTTCCCAACGTCTGATGGCCGCTGGTTACGGGTTTGGGGGTGAAGGCGACTGGAAAACCGCTGCACTCGTACGCGCTATGAAAGTAATGGCCGCTGGTTTACCTGGTGGAAACTCCTTTATGGAAGACTATACCTATCATTTCCAACCCGACAACATGCAGGTTTTGGGCGCACACATGCTCGAAATTTGTCCTTCCATTGCCGCAAAAAAACCGAGCTGCGAGGTTCACCCACTGGGTATTGGTGGCAAAGCCGATCCGGTGCGTTTGGTGTTCAACTGTGCAGCAGGACCAGCACTCAATGCCTCCATCGTCGATATGGGTAACCGATTCCGGTTGATTGTCAACGAAGTAGAAGCCATTGAACCTGCAGAAGACCTACCCAAACTGCCCGTGGCTCGGGTGCTCTGGAAAGTAAAACCCGACCTCAAGACTGGTGCCGCCGCCTGGATTCTGGCCGGAGGGGCCCACCATACCTGTTATAGCCAAAACCTCAGCAATGAGTATTTGGCTGACTTTGCAGAGATCGCTGGCATCGAATACTTGCTCATCAATGAACGCACCAATTTGTACGATTTCAAAAACGAGTTGCGCTGGAATGAAGTGTATTACAGCCATCGTTAGTCAAAGCAATTACCTATTTTCGCGCCCTTCATAAATTAACAAACAACAAAACATTTAAATCAATGCAAAGTCTTCAAACGGTGGACTACCTGGTTTTTTTGGCTTACTTTTTCCTGGTTGCCGGGTATGGATACTGGGTGTACAACCGCAAAAAGAAAACGGAAACCACCACCACCGATTTTTTTCTGGCCGAGGGTTCACTCACCTGGTGGGCCATTGGCGCTTCCCTGATTGCCTCCAATATTTCGGCGGAGCAGTTTATCGGGATGTCCGGAAATGGTTTTTTTGTCGGTATCGCCGTTGCAGCTTATGAATGGATCGCTGCTATTGCGTTGATCATCGTAGCCGTGTTCTTCATGCCGATTTATTTGAAGAACCACATTTACACCATGCCCCAGTTTCTAAAAACCCGGTACAACGAAACGGTGAGCATGATCATGACCATTTTTTGGTTGTTTTTGTACATCTTCGTCAACCTCACTTCGATCCTGTTTTTGGGGGCTTTGGCCATCAACAACCTGATTGGTGGAGGATACTTCCACCTGATCATGATTGGTCTGGCCGTTTTTGCCCTGATCATCACCATCGGGGGCATGAAAGTAATCGGTTATACCGATGTATTGCAGGTTTTGGTGCTCATCATCGGCGGCTTAGCGACCACCTGGCTGGCGCTTGACATGGTCAGTGAGAAATTTGGCATGGGACACAACATCTTCGCCGGTTTCAATTTGCTGATGGAAAAAGCCGATGACCATTTTCACATGATTTTGGCCAAACCAACCGTTGATTCCTCTCAGGATTACATCAACAAATACCTCTTGCTTCCGGGGATCGCCATGTATGCAGCGGGTCAATGGATTGTCAACCTCAACTATTGGGGCTGTAATCAGTACATCACTCAACGCGCTTTGGGTGCTGACATCAACACTGCGCGCACCGGGATTTTGTTTGCAGGTTTTTTAAAATTGATGATGCCCATTATCGTGATGTTGCCGGGTATTGCCGCGTATGTTTTGTACCAAAATGGTGCATTACAGGAACAAATGGCCCCCGACGGCAAATTCCTGGCAGACAACGCCTACTCAGCCATTCTGACTTTTTTACCTACGGGCTTAAAAGGTTTGTCCATGGCGGCGCTTACGGCGGCTATTGTGGCTTCATTGGCGGGTAAAGCCAATAGTATTTCGACCATTTTCACGCTGGATATTTACAAGAAATACTTTGAAAAAGATGCCGACGACCGCAAACTGGTTTGGGTAGGGCGACTCGCAATTGTTGCCTCCATGCTTTTGGCAATTGCCCTGACCTGGAATGATTTACTTGGCATTGGTGGCGCTGGGGGTTTTACTTTTATCCAGAAGTATACTGGTTTCATTAGTCCAGGGGTATTTGCCATGTTCTTGTTGGGCATGTTCTGGAAACGCACCACAGGCGCGGCAGCAGTTGCGGGGGTATTGGTCGGCTTTGTTCTTTCAGTATTTTTTAACGAATACGCTCCGGCTGTATTCGGCAACGAAACCATCTTGTACACGGCCTTTCCAAATGGCAAAGGTGCTTACGAGATCCCCTTCCTGATTTGTATGGGTTTGGCTTTTGGTTTCACCATGCTTGTCATGATCGTCATGAGTCTGTTTGGTCCAAAAGTGAATCCCAAGGCATTTGAATTGGATGCTGAAATGTTCAAGGTAAAACCAGCAATCATGGTTATGATTGTGGCAACGGTTTTGATTTTGACTGCGATTTACATCAAGTTTTGGTAGTATTCAAAATGACGAAATACGAATGACGATTGACGAATAATGCCATAAGTTGGCAATTATTCGTTAATCGTCATTCGAAAAATTCGTCATTCAAAGTTATCCTATAATCCTGAATCCTTTTTCTTTGACACTATCGTAACGCTCCTGGTCAAAGGAATACAGATAGGATCCTTTTTTTGATCCTCCGCGCAGTTTTTCATCTGTTTTCTCTAGGATACCCAGGGACAAAATTTTCTTGCTAAAATTCCCTACATCGAAAGAACGCTGGTAAATGGCTTCGTACAAATTGAGCAATTGCATCATCGTGAATTTTTCGGGCAAGAGTTCGAAACCAATGGGTTGGTAGCCTGCCCGACGACGCAGGCGGTTTAAGGTCGCTTCTACCATTTCTTCGTGGTCAAAAACCAATTTCGGCCTTTTTTGCACTGGAAACCAATGGGCATCATGACTTTTGCCCAGGGTTTCATCGTAATCTTCGATTTTGATCAGGGCGTAAAAGCACACTGAAAGGACACGTTCAACTGGATCACGATTGATGTCACCAAATACAAAAATTTGCTCCAGATAAATGTCTTCCAAGCCCGTCAATTGGTACAGAATCCGCTTGGCGCCATCGTTTAAACTTTCGTCCTTATTCAAAAAGCCCCCCATCAAAGACCAACTGCCTTTGGCAGGCTCAAAATTGCGGTGGATGAGCAGTATTTTCAGTTCTCTTTGGTCAAAACCCAAGAGGATGCAGTCTATGGCTACTTTAAAGGAATCAGCACGGTAAGTAAAAGTCGCTTCAGTCATGTATGTATACTTCATTTGGAGCATCCAATGTAAGCAAAACCTTCATAAACTTAAAAATATTGTGCTTATCTTATCTGCTTTTGTTGTGGTATTCAAACAGTCCAAATGATTTTTTCCAACCAAAGCGCTGCATTTTCCATGTAAACGAGTAATTTAGGCAGCAGATTAACCCAACACCATGAGGAGGCTGCCCAAGTATGTTGCATTGCTGGTATTTTTCACCTTACAACATGCGCCGTTTATCACCCACGCCGAAAATTCCGCACCTGATGGAACTCAGGCAGATGAAATTTGTGACAATGGTCGCGACGATGATGGTGATGGATTGGTTGATCTCAACGATCCTGATTGTACTTGTGCGATCATTCAACCCAAGTCACTGATTCCCAATCCTTCTTTTGAGGCCATGAATTGTTGTCCGCAAAGCCAAAGTCAACTCAATTGCGCCGACACCTGGATCCAAGCCTCTGAACCAACCACCGATTATTTGCATACCTGTGGATGGATGGGCTGGCAGAACCTGCCTCCTCCCCTCCCCTTCCCCGACGGTGAGGCAGTAGTAGGTTTTCGCAATGGTCGTTTCAACCAAATGGCCGATCCCCAATGGAAGGAATACGCGGGTGCCTGTCTTCTGGGGCCGTTAAAAGCCAATACGGCCTACAAGTTCAAGTTTTGGGTAGGTTTCACCGATGCGGTAAATTCCCCTCCGACCAACATTGTATTTTATGGCGCAACGGATTGTGCATCCTTGCCTTTTGGTAAAGGCAATACGGCTCATGGATGTCCACTCAATGGCCCAGGGTGGGTGGAATTGGGTCGGGTACCCATTAGCGGAAACAAGGAATGGTTGCTCAAAGAAATTAACGTAACGCCTAAGCAAAACATTCACGCGATGGCCATTGGCCCCGATTGTGATGTGTCAGCGACCGCAATCAATCCTTACTATTTTTTCGACAATTTGGTGTTGGACGAACAGCGCAATTTTGACTATGTCATCAGCGCCAAAGGTTATCCTTGCACGGATCAGTTTTTTCTGGATATCCCGGTCATTGAAGGTTATGCTTACCAATGGTATAAAGATGGCGTGGCGCTCGTAGGCGAAACCAAACCAACTTTGCAGGTAAAAACGGGAGAAGGAAAATACCAGGTGCGCATCAGTGACGAAGAGGGCTGTAAAGTAACCCAGGCGTACAATCATTTGTATCCACGTTCTACCAATTTTGTGGCCGCAAAAATTTGCCCGGGTACTGCCTACGATTTCAACCAACATAAGTTAAGTTCAGCGGGGGAATACATTGATACGGTCAAAACCATCCACAATTGTGACAGCATTGTTCGCTTGAGCCTGAGTATCGAAGACGATTTGATGGACACGGTACAGGCCCGCATCCTGGAAGGAGAGCAATTTAAGGTGGGCACTCGCTTGTTTGGTTCACCCGGGGAGTTTCTTTCTACCCTCAAATCGACGATAGGCTGCGACAGTACAGTGTTGCTGCACCTGGATTTTTACCGCATTTTTTTTCCTACCGGATTTAGCCCAAACGACGATGGCAAAAACGACCGCTTTGGTTTCTATGGCGGATCAGAACTCAAAAGGATTGTCGCTTTTCATGTATTTGACCGTTGGGGAGGAATGGCTTGGTCGGTCAAAGATGTACCTCCGGGAGACAGCTCCGCCTTTTGGGATGGTACAATACGCAGCGAGGCCGCGCCAGTAGGGCTTTATACCTACGTTGTTACCCTTTTATTAGAAGATGGTCGGGAACATGTGCGTTACGGGGGCGTGACGCTGGTGAGGTAGTTTTTGGGGTTTTTGGCAGATTTCACACAGCTTTTTCTGCGTTAAATCTGCCAAAAAATCTGTGTGAAATCTGCCCGAAATAAAACCAGCCATCAACCTTGCGCCGCCTTGAACTTCTTAACGGCTTCCGTAAGCTGTGGCACCACCTCAAAGAGATCGCCCACCACGCCATAATCAGCAGCTTTAAAGAAAGGTGCTTCGGGATCCTTGTTGATCACCACAATGGTTTTGGAGTTGTTGACCCCGGCCAAGTGTTGAATCGCGCCAGAGATGCCGATGGCGATGTAGAGATTGGGGCGGATAGCAATCCCAGTTTGGCCCACGTGTTCATGGTGCGGACGCCAGTGTACGTCAGCTACCGGGCGGGAACAGGCTGTAGTTGCTCCCAGGGTGTTGGCCAGGTCTTCTACGATGCCCCAGTTTTCAGGCCCTTTCATGCCCCGTCCTGCGGAAACCACCAGTTCCGCTTCCGGAAGTGGCACAATGCCTTCGATGCGGCTCACCGATTTCACCTTCACTCTGCTAGCCGGAACTGCGACATTCGCGGCTTCAATGGCGGCTGGGCTGCCTACAATGGCGGGTTGTAGTGAATTGCCCATCACGGACAATATCTTTACATCCGAATTGATGGCGTATTCCGCAATGGCTTTGCCCGAGAATACCCCTTTTTTCACTTTGAACCCACCGTCCACGGTAGGAATGCTATTTACACCGGCTACCGAACCAGCGTCCAAACGCGCGGCCAAACGCCCGTGAATGGCCTTACCCGTGGAAGTATGGCTCAGTACAATGACTTTCGCCCCCACTTGCTGGCTCACCTCAGCTATAACTTTGGCATACACCTGACCGTCGAATTGATCCAGCGCAGCATCGGCTACGTGCAGCACCTTGCTTGCACCATAAAGGCCAAGGTCTGCAGCATTGTTGGCACTGCCCAGGGCAAGCGCAACACATTCGGTGCCCAGGACCTGCGCGGTTTTATATCCGTAAGTGACGGCTTCAAAAGCAGTCTTTTTGAAATTTCCTTTTTGGCTTTCTGCAAATACGAGAACCATGAGAAGAGAGTTTGAAAGTTCGGGGGTTCTGAGGTTCGAGGGTTCGGGAGCCATAACCCCCGAACCCTCGAACTCCGAACCTTCGAACCTTTTATGATGACTTAAATTACTTTCGCTTCTTCGTGCAAGAGTTTCACCAACTCTTCCATATTGTCTGGGGCAATCATTTTGACGGCTGATTTGGCCGGGGGCAGGGTGTATTGCACCGTCACAGCCTTGTCTTCAAACGCTGCCGGAGCAACTACTTTGAGCGACTTGGATTTGGCCATCATGATGCCCTTCATGTTGGGAATCCGCTGTTCGGCCAAGCCTTTGGCGGCACTGACCACAAAAGGGGTATCTACCTCCAGTTCTTCCATACCCCCTTCGATGTCGCGTTGAATGCTGGCGGTTTTGCCATCACTGGTATCCAGCTTACTGGCGTAGGAAATGAAAGGCTGATCCAGGTATTCGGCGATCATGGCACCAATCTCGGAGCCATTGTAGTCGATGGTTTCTTTGCCCAAAAGGATGATGTCGTAGTTTTCCTGACGGGCGTAT
>Ga0116157_10007097_pt1 | contig 10003 bp, 7 predicted proteins | sample AD_UKC048_MetaG_FD_89882 | JGI IMG/M metagenome (GOLD analysis project Ga0116157, IMG submission 89882) | Active sludge microbial communities of municipal wastewater-treating anaerobic digesters from USA - AD_UKC048_MetaG | ecosystem: Engineered > Bioreactor > Anaerobic > Digestate | place: USA... | reverse complement strand
TATATTGGTTAACCCCTCAAACTGGCATATATCAATAACGCTGATGATATGCTTATAGGAAACCGTTTCATCTCCTGCAATTTCTATGAGAGCTTGCTTATTATCTTTGCCAACCACTTTAAGGTGATCCTGAAGTTTATTTATGGATACAGGCTCCCCTTGTAAAAATAAACTGCCTTTTTTATCGATACTGATTGCAACAACTTTTTCTATAGTTGCGTTTGAATCCAAATTAGCGCTAGCCTCAGGTAAAACGAGTGACAACTCACGCTGCCCCTGTGTCGCCGTTTGTTGAGAAAATGAGGTTGAAACCATAAAAAACATCAACAGAAAAAATATGCAGTCTATAAGTGCAATCAAACCAATTTCTGGTTGCTCATCTTCACCCAGATTAATTCGCATGGGACACCACTTTTAAGTTGGTAATTGAATCAGAATGAGTGGATGTAAACCATTCCGTAATACATTGGTTGATGGTTTGCTCGAGCTGAAGACTTAACACCGCGCTGCGATGTTTAAAAAAATGGTGCATAGCTAATGCAGGTAACGCCACGCTTAAACCTGCCGCCGTATTGATTAATGCTTTTGAAATGCCACCCGCTAACAACGCGGGATTACCCATTCCCTGCGAATAGGCAATTACATGAAAAGCTTCAATCATGCCAATTACTGTTCCCAGCAAACCTACAATCGGTGCAACTGTGGCGACTATGGCAAGGGCATAAGCTTTTTGTTGATGCTGCCGGAGTTCTAGCGAAGCAATTTCACTCGCACCCAATGCGAGCACTGAAACCTGTTGATGACGATGACAAAGCAGGTAATTAAGAATACGACCTAGCGTATTTTTTTCAGACTCTAGCAGTTCATGTATTTTGTCAAAATCACCAGCAAGCCACAAAGGTCTTACATGAGTAACGAGGGCAGATGAAAAAATATTTTTAGTGCGAAAATTAACTAACCGCTCAGCACTGATGGCGACTAACAATATCGACATCAGCAGTATAACAACCAGCGCAATACCGCCTTCAGCAAACTGTTCTCTTAAACTGATGTCCGCAGCGGTTGCCAGCATCGGAAAAAACAATAAAATAGCGACGAGGAATTTCAACATAATTAACCTGCAATTATTGAATGAGAGATGAAATCAGACGTGCTGATTTTCTTGCATTAAAACTGAAGGTTATTATTGATAAAGAAAAACGAGAATGGGCTTAAAGATGCCAAGCGGAGTTTTATCAGGATAAGTGGAAATATTTGCTCATTTGAGTGCAGGAAAGCAGGAGTAAATTCTTAAGGTGGTTAAAAGCAGTTCATAGGCAGATTGATATTCGCTATATCCGTTTTATTAGCACCAACCGCAATCATCCCTGCGGGTACAGCGTCATTCCCGCACAACCATGAAATGGGGCTTTCGGGGGAATCTTTAACCACCATAGGGCGAATAGACAAGATCTTGTTCTTGAGCTTGGCATGTACCTTATTGCCGAAGGTGATATGAAAAGCACCATTTTCTAAAACGATAGTTTGTACATAGTTACCGATTAAAAACTCAGCTTTAGGTATGCCAGCTTCTTGATTCGTTCTGGGGAATTTATGTTCAGCGAGATAAAACAACGCCATGCTTTCTTTGAGCGGTTTAATCAGCTCAATGGATTCATTAATTTGTGCGCGGGTATTTTTAGATTCAAACGATGGCAGAGAAATAAGTAGCAGTATTGCCATAACCGCTAACACAGCCATCATTTCCAAGAGCGTAAAACCCATTACCAACTTACGCATAGCAACTCCTTCTTAAGCACTCATTTTTAGCGGATAAACTTGGCCGCATACCAGCAGCTAGCATGCAGTTCATAGCCCTGCTCTTTTGCCCATTTAATCCCTGTACGCACTAATTTTTCTGCCAAACCTTTACCACGGAACTCTGGAGGAACAAAGGTGCTATTAAAATCAATTGCGGTAATTCCCTGCTGGGAACTAGAAAGCCGATAATGCAGGACGGCTTCTGCACCACCGCATGTCAGAACAAATCGGTTTTGATCAGGATAGTGATGAATGTCTTCCATATTTATCTCGATACTAAAGCTAAAATTATATTTCCAAGGTAAAAACTGCCGCGCGCAGAGTACATTGCCCAGCTTTTTCGCAATGCTCCGAATCCAGTAAAACCGTCTCGTTAGCAACACCCAACTGCAACATAAAATGCTGCTTAACAACCTGAGCACGCTCATGAGCTAATCTATTAAGTCGCTCAGGATCAACCGTTTCAACAGCAATCAACGCTTGATATTTTTGTTCAATACTTAAACTTGTGTCCATCAATACTTTCGATTGGTATTGCGCATTAACTGCTGCAGCCCACACTTCGTTATGAGAGGCTAATGCATCAACACTCAGCCCGTTTTTTTGTAAAGCACTCTTAACCTGCTCTTCTTTTAATGCAGCCACATCAGTCGATTGATCATACACACCTTTAACACTCAAGCGCATTTTAGGGCGCTTCTTCATGGCGTCGGTCAGCAACCGTAATTTTTCTTTAGCAGTATCTGTTAGCTGATACTCACCCGCTGTAAATTCAATGCTGCCTAAATCTTGCTGTGAATTTACAAGATTACTTAAAAACTTGAAGGGCGATGTCACAATTTTTTTCAAACTATTGGTGAGCGCACGAACAATAATATCGCGAAGTTTAAACTCAGGATCATTGGGAGTACCGGCAATTTCTGTATCCAAAACTGCAATACCGTTTGCATCAGTCAGTAGCGCTAACCCAAGACGCAAAGGAATATCCATTACACGAGTACCACGTACCTTTTCGCCAAATTCTAAATGATCTATTACTACATGATTTTTGCCCAGAATTTTGCCATCTTCGTAATGGTAGTTTAAATCTGCGCTCAGCAAGCCTTTATTAATTCGCCAACCCGCATATTCCGCCGAATAGGGCGAAAGCGCGCCCATATCCATACCTTTAAATGAAAATAAGGCATCTAACTTTGGCTTTTTACGAAACAGATTGCCCTTACCTTTTAAAGTCACAGGGGCATAACCATCCACATTGCCAGCCAAATTAATCACCGAGGTACTATTTTCATCCGATGAAATCTGCACTATATCGCCGGTAAATTGCTGCACAATCGCCGTAAAGGATGGCGTTAAGGATTGATCATAAAAACCAACCGCTGCGTTATTAACTGCCAACCGATCAGCCGTAAATTGCCAAGGCCTAGCTTCATTTACAGCAGCGTTCGCAATAGGTGAAGTAGGTGCGGCGTTATTAGCAACAGGTATTGGGGTTAAAATCATCGCCTGAACATTGGTTTTTCTGTTTTTATCAATAATAAATTGACCATCCAATTCATCTAGCGTCACTAGCGGTGCGTGAATGGATTTTTCCGTTAATAAAATTTCAGCATTGTCCCAGGCCAAACTTTTCCACTTAACCGCGTCTTGCTCCATGCTGGTGGGGCGTACTTTTAAATCTACTAATTTTCCGCTACTGATAATTTTTTGCGGTTGCCCTTGCACCAAAGTCACATGATTCTGAAAATCAATTGAGCCTCTTAATACCTCTAGTGCAACATAGGGTTGCAAGGCACTGTTGAACCACTGGAAGGGGATATTGCGCGCATCTATATCCAGCTCACCCGTAATTGATTCCAAATTCAACTTGCCAGACACCGAAACCTGTGCCGCTTTATTTAGATCTACCTTAAGCGTAAAACCTGCAGGGTTGTGCGTACGCAAATCAATATTAGAAAGCGTGAAATTTAACGGCGCAGCAACTAATGGCATATTGTTGAGCGCTAACAAATTAGAATCTATCGCAGAGTTAACGATAGTTAGTTTTTTAATCAGTATCGGTACGCCAGATGATTTTTTCGAGGTTGGATTTTTATTAAGCTTATCTTGATGTTTAAGAATATCCGAAAAACTCCACTGACCATTTTTATCTTGATGAGGCTTGGCCATTAATTTTTGAATTGCAATCTCATTAATCACCAAACTACGCTCACGCAATGATTGCAAGCATGCGAAATTAATGTGTAGTGAATCTGCCTGCCAAAGATCGGCAGTGTCTTTTAAGTGATTGAGATTGATATTGCATTTGAATAGCTGCACATCCAGTTTGTCATGTTGCAAGCTATGACCGGTTTGCAGTTGATAATTTTCTGAGACAGCGCGATTTAACCAAGGCAAAACCAAGGTGTAATAGGCAAGACAAATTAAGATTAAAAGGATAAGCAGAACACGCAGAAAAAGTGAGCGGTATAGAGCGAGCAGAAGGGTTTTCAAACTAGACATAGTTAAGCAACATTAACTCCGATGTTAAAACTGAACCGCCAGCTTAAAGCTGGCGGCCTGTTAGCAAATCGACTCTTTAATCGACCTTAGTACCCCACAAATCATATTCATCCGAATGTTCGATAAGCACATTCACCAGATCGCCGGGTTTTACATTTTCTTCGCCGTTTAAATAAACGCAGCCGTCAATTTCTGGCGCATCCGCAAAGCTGCGACCAATAGCACCTTCATCGTCAACTTCATCGATCAACACTTGTAAGGTCTGCCCTACTTTCAATTTCAAACGCTCGGTAGAAATTTCTTGCTGCAATTGCATGAAACGATCGTAGCGCTCTTGTTTTATTTCGTCGGGCACGTGATCTGGCAAATCATTCGCCTTAGCACCTTCAACCGGTGAATATTGGAAGCAACCAACGCGGTCTAATTGTGCCTCTTTTAAGAAATCCAAAAGTTGTTGGAAGTCATCTTCTGTTTCACCGGGGAAGCCCACAATAAAAGTAGAACGAATGGTGAGATTTGGTACTTGCTCACGCCAGCTCTTAATTCGCTCCAAAGTTCTTTCAACCTGACCTGGGCGACGCATCTTGCGTAACAAGGTTGGGCTGGCGTGCTGGAAGGGAATATCCAAGTAAGGCAGAACCTTACCCTGCGCCATCAGCGGGATAACATTATCTACATGCAAATAAGGGTACACATAGTGCAAACGCACCCAAACACCGAGTTCGCCCAAGGCTGCGGCCAACTGATACATATCGGTTTTGAGTGGGCGACCATCCCAGAAATCGGTACGGTGTTTAATATCCACGCCGTAGGCTGAGGTGTCTTGCGAAATCACCAACAACTCTTTAACGCCCGCTTTTACCAAACGCTCGGCTTCACCCATTACTTGACCAATGGGGCGACTAACCAGCTTGCCACGCATATCAGGAATAATGCAGAAACTGCAGGAGTGATTGCAGCCTTCTGAAATTTTCAAATAAGCATAGTGACGTGGCGTCAGCTTAATGCCTTGTGGTGGCACCAAATCCGTAAAAGGGTTGTGCGTTGGGTTGGGCGGTAGGTGTTCATGAACCTGCGCCAGAACTTCTTCATAAGCATGCGCGCCAGTGATACCCAATACGTTCGGGTGAACCTGAATAATTTCGTCTTTCTTAGAGCCTAAACAGCCCGTCACTAAGACCTTGCCGTTTTCTGCCAAAGCCTCGCCAATAGCCCCCAAAGACTCCTGCACCGCGCTATCAATAAAACCACAGGTATTCACGATAACCATATCGGCATCGTTATAGCTGGGCACAATGTTGTAGCCTTCCATGCGCAATTGGGTGAGGATTCGCTCAGAATCCACCAAGTTTTTGGGGCAGCCGAGCGACACAAAACCAATGGTATTACCCTTGTTTACGCCGGCCTGCGCTTGGCTGGCGAGCGTCTTAGCGGGGGTGTCCAAAGTGGTGGTTTGCGACGGGTCGAAGGTATTTACGGTCATAGTATCTCGTGCGAATGCTGATGCATGGGAGTGCAGATAAAGTGCAAAAAGGGATGTTAATAGAGGTGCCAGTTTGGCCACCTAAAAAAGTCGGCGGATTGTACCTGAAGTGGGCAAAACTTCCATCTAAAATTGGTCGAAAAATAATCAGCAAACTCGTCTATTCAACAAATAGCCCGCTCTAGTCTGCCTGTACGCCTTTCATGGCAGGCAAGGCTTCTTTAATAGCAAGCAGTGCCTGTTCGATATTGACACGCCGAGTGCCAATATTCATGCGCATAAAACCGCTACCCACCTCGCCAAACACAATGCCTGGGTTCATGCCCATCTTGCATTGTTTAACAAAGAAATCTCGCAACTGCGAATCAGTCATACCTAAATCGCGGCAATCTAACCACAACAAATAAGTGGCCTCAGGTTTAATCATTTTGATTTGTGGGATATTTTTCTGTAGGTAATCCGCCACGTAATCTCGCGTGGTTTCTAAATACTGCATCAACGCATTAAGCCATTCATCACCTTCACGATAAGCCGCTTCAAACGCGACAATACTAAAAGGATTGCTGTTGCCTACGTGCAGTGATTCAAAAATTTGCTTCATAGCTTTGCGCTGTGTTACATCTGGAATAACCAATGCAGACAAACCCAAGCCAGGAATATTAAAGGTTTTGTTGGGCGCGATGGTTGTGATAATTTTATCGCCAGCTTGCGCCAAGCGACCAAGCATAGTGTGCGTTACACCTGAATAGGTTAAATCCGCATGAATATCATCAGATAAAATAGTTAAATCGTATTTGCGAGCAATGCGCAAAACTTCCTGCAATTCCTGTTCATTCCACACACGGCCCACAGGGTTATGCGGCGTACATAGCATTAACAATTTTGCGCCTTGTTGCGCACAAGATTCTAGATGCGGAAAATCCATTTCGTAGCGACCATTTATTTCACGCAGAGGGTTTAACAACAATTTTCGATTGTTAGTAGTAACTGCAGAAAAGAAAGGAAAATAAACCGGCGGCTGCACAATTACACCCTCACCTTCTTCTGCAAACGCCTGCGCCGCTGCGAATAAAGATGGGACAACACCGGGCGCCATTAAAATCCAATCGCGCTCAATCTCCCAATGATGCTTGCGTTCAAACCAATCGATAATAGATTGATAAAGGCTTTCAGGATAAAGCGTATAACCAAAAATGGGATGATTAATGCGCTCTTGCAAAGCACGAGTCACACACTCAGGCACCGCAAAATCCATATCCGCCACCCACAGCGGCAATACATCTGTAGTACCGAAATATTGTTGACGACCGTCGAATTTTACGGAGTTAGTGTTTTCGCGGGGGATGGGGGTATCGAAATCAAATTTCATTAACGCAGTTTCTCATCAAGATCAAATTTGCAATTAGACTAATCCGATCTTGATAAAATTCCAAGTCAATTACTTAACCCGCTTCCAAAAAGTAACCTCAGACAGCGTATGCTGAAACTTTCGTTTAGTTTCACGAATCACAAAGGGAACTTCTATTGGCTGTTGTAGCAATTCAAAATGCTCACCAAGGTGTGCTTTCAAACCGTCGAAGGTTGTAAAGCTTTCGCCATCTTTTTTGAAGCCGCCGAGCCAATCTTCGCGTGGGGTATGATCGGTCAGCCAGGTGTATGGAGATGTCAGCATTAAGATTCCGCCAACATTTAAACGTTCATGAATTGCGCTTAAAAATTTCGCAGGATTATAAAGGCGGTCAATCAAGTTCGCGGCCATAACAAAATCATAACCGGTAAATTGCGGCTTAAGATTGCAAGCATCACCTTGGAAAAACTCAACTTTATCTTTTACATCCAACAAACCTAGATCCGCAAGGCTGCGGGATTTGTATTGCACCAACTCGCCTTCATCCGTAAGCGTATAACGCAGTGTATCGCCTTGTGCAAGGTGAACGCCCTGCCCTATAAAGCGTGCTGAAAAATCTATCCCAGTCACAAAATCAAAGTGTTTGGCCAGTTCAAATGTAGCGCGTCCAGATGCACAGCCAATATCCAACGCTTTTGCATGGGGTTTCTCGCCCACCATTTCAATTGCAACTTCGGCGAGCGCTTTTGAAAAATTCGTTACACCAAAATATTCATCACCATAATGAAATTCTGCATATTCAGATAACAACTTATCGGTTTCGTAATGAGAGCCTGGCACTGGTTTTAATTCCTCTGAGACAACATAGCGGAAACCCGCATGCTGGAAAAAATGGCGACGAAATGCATAACGCGCATCGCGCAGAGTTTCGTTGCCGCATGAAATCCATGAACCGCCTTTAATTAAATTATGGCGTTCATCAAATGTAGGTGTCGTAAAATCGTCGTAAATAGTGTGTACATCAAAACCTTCAAAAGGATAAATCGGCGTTTCTGTCCATTGCCAAACATTGCCTACAACATCGTAAAACTCACCTTGTGGAAATTTATTAACGGGGCAAGACGATGCAAAATAATCCAAGTGCACATTTGCATTGGCTTTTTCTGCACTTAGATTATGTAACCCTGTGGCGTCATAAAGACGATACCATTCATCTTCTGTAGGCAAGCGCACGGCTAAACCGGTAACGGATTTTTTCCAGTTGCAAAACGCTTTAGCTTCGTGATAATTCACATCCACCGGCCAATCCCAGGGCATAACAACTTCTTCAGTCATTAACCTTAAATACCACTGACTATTTTTCTTTAGCCAAAAGGTGGGATGCTGCGCGCGTGTAAATGCTAACCAACCCTGCCCTTCCTCTTCCCAATAGATTTTGTTTTTGTAACCGTCGGCCTGCACAAACTCAAAAAACTCTTGGTTACTGACAATATATTTACTCGCTAGAAACTCACCGATTTTGGCAGAGTGAGTTCCGTATTCATTATCCCAACCATAAAAGGGGTTAGATTTATCTTTACCCAAGTGCACCGAACCCGCCGCAACTTTAATCATTTCATTGATGGGTGCAACACCCGTTTCGCGAAACGGTTTCCACTGAGGATGATTCTTCACATAGGCTAATTTGTGTTGACGAATAAGCACAGAAGAGGTTTCTAAATGAATACGCTCATGCTCAATACCCATGATGATTGCCCACCACGGATTATTCCAATCAACAGGTAATTGCAGAGGTGCTGTTTCAATTAAATGAATGACCATAGCGCGAACTTGGTCGCGATAAGCTTTTACTTCTGCCGGTGTCGGCCATTGGTAGTGGGCATCGTTGAGATCATCCCAACTCATTTCGTCTACACCCACGGCAAAAATAGATTCAAAACGTGGATTAATCCGCGTATCAATCATGCGTGCCAGCAATAATTTATTCACAAAAAAAGTCGCCGTGTGGCCGAAATAGAAAATCAGCGGATGACGCAACGGAATTGATTTTTCGTAATAGGCTTGATCGCATGCGAGAGTTTCGAATAAAGACTCATAGCGATCAAAAGTCGTCACAAAATACTCATGTAACTGCTGACGCAAGGCGAGCGTATTTTCTTCGCGCAAATTAGGCGTGCGGGTAAAGAGCGGTTGCTGATTAGCGGAAACATCCGTTAAGTGGTTCCCTTTACGAATACTGCTGTGTCCTGTTGGCATAATCATTTACCTTTTTCATTCTATCGATCGTCATTTACGCCTCTGGTTAAACCCAATAAAGATAGAGTCGTAAACTACCTATTTGTTACAATTTGCCTACATAATCTTTCGCAAACTGCCAAGCAATACGGCCGCTGCGAGCACCACGTCTGCGATGCCACAAGAGGGCATCAAACTCCGTATTCTCACCCCAAATACCCCCCAAATACTCCACCCAGTAACGAGCTGCGGCGAGATAATCATCTTGGCTAAAGGGATAGAAGCTTAACCACAGCCCAAAACGTTCAGAAAGGGAGACCTTCTCTTCAATGGAATCATTCGGTCGTATTTCGCCATCTTCATAGCTGACATCCAGATTTTCACGCATTTTTTCCGGCAGCAGATGGCGGCGGTTAGACGTCGCATAAAACAGAATATTGGCTGAAGGCTCTGCGATTGAACCATCCAAAGCCGATTTAAGTGCCTTGTAGGTACTCTCACCTTCTTCAAAAGACATATCGTCGCAGAAGATGATGAACTTTTCAGGGCGATCACTTACCAAATCCACAATATCTGCTAATTGGATAAGGTCAGTCTTATCTACTTCGATAATCTTAAGCCCTTGATCTGCAAAC
>Ga0116157_10007096_pt1 | contig 10003 bp, 10 predicted proteins | sample AD_UKC048_MetaG_FD_89882 | JGI IMG/M metagenome (GOLD analysis project Ga0116157, IMG submission 89882) | Active sludge microbial communities of municipal wastewater-treating anaerobic digesters from USA - AD_UKC048_MetaG | ecosystem: Engineered > Bioreactor > Anaerobic > Digestate | place: USA... | reverse complement strand
TTTCGATAACCGAAAGTGTCAATCCTGCGGCTTCAACCTCATTTTTTCGCTTCATTATCTCGTCAACTTCCCACACCTGACCATTCTTAATATGGTGTAATGCTGTCACAATTCCGGTGGCTCCGGCTTGTTTGGCATCAGATAATTTTACTGGGTCATTGGGCCCGTACCATCTCCATGTTTGTTCCATAACTTTATGTATATATTTTAAGCACTATTTTTTTAAACTCCGCTAAACGCGCTAAAACCTCCATCAATAGGAATAACTACACCAGTTACAAAAGAAGATGCGTCATCGCATAAATAAAGTGTGGTACTGATTAAATCTTCAGGTTCTCCAAATCTTCCCATAGGTGTTTGTCCAATGATAGTGTTCCCTCTTGGTGTCAATTCACCATTTTCCGTTGTCAATAAAGCACGGTTTTGATCGGTCAAGAAAAATCCGGGAGCCAAAGCATTCACACGAATTCCCACTTTTGAAAAATGTACTGCAAGCCATTGTGTAAAGTTAGATACTGCTGCTTTTGCGCCACTGTATGCTGGTATTTTTGTCAAAGGTGTAAAGGCATTCATTGAAGAAATATTCAAAATGCTACAGCCTTTTTTGCCTATCATATCTTTTGAAAAAACTTGCGTTGGCAATAAAGTTCCGATAAAGTTTAAATTGAAAACAAACTTTATCCCTTCGGCATCCAAATCAAAAAAAGTTTTGAAACCTTCGGTTGTATTTTGCAAGTCCTCCTCCAACAAAAATGGATTTGATGTGGTTCCCAATGGATGATTTCCTCCAGCTCCGTTCACTAAAATATCGCAGCTTCCCAATTTTTCGTTGACTTCTTTTTTGGCAGCTTCCAATGATTCATTTTCCAATACATTTGCGGCAACTCCAATTGCTTTTCCTCCGGCTGCATTAATTTCTTCGGCAACTTTATCGGCAGCTTCTTTTTTTAAATCCAAAAGTGCTATTTGGTAACCTTGTTTAGCCAATGCTTTCGCCAATGTACCACACAAAACTCCTCCTGCCCCTGTTATTACTACTGTTTTCATTTATTTTTTGATTATAAAATGAATTAATTCCAAAACTTTTTTTGTTTCTGTTTCAATGGTAGCATAATCCTTGTCCGCCATCAATTGCTTACTGATTAATTTGCTACCCATTCCTACTGCAGAAACTCCAGCTTTGAACCAACCACCAATATTTTCGGCAGTAGTATCCACACCACCAGTAGGCATAAATCTTAAATTGGGGAAAATATCTTTAATTCCGCTTAAGAAATCAGGTCCCAACATATTGCCCGGAAAAAGTTTAATGAATTTTACTCCTGCATTTTCGGCAGCAATAATTTCAGTTGGCGTCATACAACCTGGGCTGTATAAAATATCTTTTGGAATTAAAAAAGCAGCAACTTCAGGAACAAAACCTGGGCTGATGAAAAAATCAGCACCCACTTTTAAATATTCTTCTGCTTGTTGCAGGTTTTTGATTGTTCCAATTCCTAATAATAAGTCAGGCATTTCAGCATTACGAACTTCCACCATTTTGGTGAAATTGCTCAAAGCTGTTTCTCCACGGCTAGTGTATTCTATTGCTTTAATTCCAGCTTTGTAAATGGCTCGTAAGACTTCTATGGTTACATTTTCATCAGCATTAAAGTACAAAGGAAGCATCCCTTGAGCAACAATTGCATCAGTTACTTTTTGAATATTACTCATTTTATTAAATTTTTACTTTAAATACTAATTTTTTGATTTCACCATCCCCAATCATTGGAGCGTGAACATCTTCGGGGTAAAATATGGCAAATTGGCCATCTGTCAATTGAAAAGACATATCTGGAGCATCACTAAAAAAACGAACGTCTTTTTCGGGATTGTATTCCCCGTTTGGCGTGAAACATTTTTCTCTTGGTTTCCAAGCGATAGTTTCTAATCCTTTTACGCAAAACTGGATGTCGATATTTTTATCATGACATTCAAATTTGGCTAAACTTGCTTCTGCGGTTTTTCCGTTAGCAGTATTAACGATTAGTTTGAGACCTTCCGAAATTTCGGAAACACCATCGGGAAGATTGGCTATATCATTTGTATTGATAAAGTCAAATGCTTTTGCAAATAAAGGATGCAAACTACTATATTTCGGTGCGTTGGCTAATGTATCTATGATCATAATTATCTAAATTAACGTGCAACTCTACCGGATGCATCGCCTCCCATAAGTTTAGAAACTTCCTCTACAGTAACTAAATTAGCATCCCCTTTAATCGTGTGTTTCAAGCAAGAAGCCGCAACAGCAAAATCCAAAGCGTTTTGATCATCATCAGGATAAGTTAATAATCCGTAGATTAAACCTCCCATAAAGGAATCACCGCCACCTACTCTATCTACGATATCGGTAATTTGATATTGACGTGTTTGTAGCATTTGTTTTCCATCGTATAAAACGCCTGCCCAAGTGTTGTGAGAAGCAGAAATAGAACCTCTTAAAGTAGTAATTACTTTTTTGGCTCTTGGAAATTTGGCCATCATTTGTTGACAAACAGATAAGAAAGCTTCTGCTTTTACATCATGTCCGTGAGTTTGAACTGCAGCTCCTTCAGGTTTAATTCCAAAGTGCATTTCGGCATCTTCTTCATTTCCTAAAATCACATCACAATAAGAAGTCAACTCAGTCATAATAGCTTCGCGGTCACCACCGTATTTCCAAAGTTTAGCACGGTAATTTAAGTCTGTCGAAATAGTTACACCTAATTTGCTAGCCACTTTCACAGCTTCTAAACAAGCATCGGCAGAACTTTGAGAAATAGCCGGAGTAATACCAGTCCAGTGAAACCACTCCACCCCTTCAAAAACTTTTTCCCAATTGATCATTCCTGGTTGAATATCCGACATTGATGAGTGTGCTCTATCGTAAACCACTTTACTTCCTCTACTTACAGCACCTGTTTCAAGAAAATAGATTCCCAAACGATCGCCACCCCAAACAATGTTATCTACTCCAACGCCTCTTTTACGCATTTCCATCATAGCACATTCTCCAATATCATTTTTTGGTAAACGAGTTACAAAATCAACTGGAATTCCATAATTAGCCAACGAAACAGCTACATTAGACTCTCCTCCTCCATATACAACATCAAAATTGTCTGCTTGTGAAAATCTTAAAAATCCTTGTGGAGCTAATCTTAACATTATCTCACCAAAAGTCACTACTCTTTTTGCCATTTTTTTAAATTGTTAATTGTTAATTTATAATTAGTTATATATTTATTTTTTCCGTGTTCGAACACGAATTTTATTAAAATTATCTTGAAACTCTGCCGCCGCCTAAACCATTCATCAATGCTTTTATTTCACTTACTGTAACTAAATTAATATCTCCAGAAATGGAATGTTTCAAACAAGTTGCTGCAACAGCAAATTCAAGAGCTGTTTGATGATCTTCTGGCCAAGTGATTAATCCGTAGATAATTCCTGCCATAAAAGCATCACCTGCACCTATTCTATCAATAATATGAGAAACATTATATTCTCTGGAATGTAATAATTCCTTCCCATTCCAGATTGAAGCGCTTACTGCATTGGATGAAGCATTGGCACGCATCCTATGAGTTGAAGTTATATTTTTTAGTTTGGGAAATGCTTTCATCCAATTGGCAAATACGATTTCCTCCGTTTCACCTTCATTCATTTTAACGCCCAATACTTTTTCGGATTCATCAATACCGCCTAATAATAAGTCGCAATGTTGTACCAAATTTGGCATTATTTCATTAGCATTTTTACCATATTTCCATAAAGTAGGTCTGTAATTTAAATCGGCAAAAATAGTCAATCCCATATTCTCCGCTACCACCAATGCTTCTTTACACAATTCAGCTAACTCCAATGAAAGCGAAGGTGTAATTCCGGACCAATGAAACCAATCGGCATCCTTGAATATGGATTCCCAATCAATCATTCCTTTTCTTAGCGTCGAAAATGAAGACTCTTCTCTGTCATAAACCACTTTTCCCGGTCTCTCCGACGCACCTTGTTCAAAATAATATATTCCAAGTCTTTTGCCTTGAGTAAATGCTATGGGCTCTACGCCAAAAGAGCGTAACATACTCAATGAAGATTCGCCTAATTCGTTTGAAGGCACAGCAGTAATAAATGTTACAGGAAGACCAAATTTGGCCAAAGAAGCAGCAACATTGGCTTCGGCGCAACCGTAATACAAATCAAACGAGGTTGCTTGAGTCAATCGTAAATGACTTGGCGGCGAAAGCCTTAGTAATATTTCTCCAAAAGTTACAATTCTTTTTGACATATCTCTGTAATTTTCGTGTGCGTACACGAGCGATACAAATATATAAAAAAAATGAAGTCAAACAGAAAATTAAATGAAAAATTAAAATAATTATAAAAGACAAAAAAAAGTATAATTTTACATCGTCAAATATTTAAAAACTCGAATCATTATTACAATAAAAAAAATAGCCGAAATTGCTAATGTTTCCGTAGGAACAGTAGATAGAATTATTCATAATCGTGGACAGGTAACGGAAGAAAATATCGCCAAAGTTCAGACGATTATCAAAGAGTACGGTTATAAAAAAAATATTTTCGCCAGCAATTTAGCCTTCAACAAGAAATTTAAATTTGCTGTTTTTCTTCCCAAAAACAAAAATGTCGAATATTGGCAAGCACCAATTGTAGGCATATCGAAAGCCGCAGAAGAATTGGCTAATTTTGGTGTTTCTATTGACTACCTCTATTTTGATTACAATATCTCTTCTTTCAAAAAAACGGCAGCCAAAGTATTAAAATTAGATTATGATGGGCTGTTATTTGCCCCAATTTTTTATGAGGAATCGGTTTCTTTTTTGACAGAATACAAGAAGAAAAACACTCCAATTGTTATGATTGACTCGAACCTTCCAGAAATTGAAGAAGTTGCCTATATTGGTCAAGATTCTTATCAAAGTGGTTATCTAGGCGGGAAATTAATAAGTTATGGCATCAAAAACGATAGTAATGTTTTGATTTTAAAAATTACCAGAAATGTAGAAAGCACCTCAAGAACGAATGTTTTTTTGCAACGTATCAAAGGTTTTTATGCCTTTTTTAAAGAAAAACAACATCTCCCAAAATTTAATTTTAATGAAATTAGTATAAAATACGATATTGAAAACCAATTAACTATTGCTATGTTTAACGGAATAGATTGTGTATTTATTCCTAATTCGAGAGTATATATTGTTGCCAAATTCATAAAAGAAAACAATCTAAAAGGGATTCGGATTGTAGGTTATGAGTTGTTAAAACAAAACTTGGAATTCTTAAATGACGGCATTATAGACTTTTTAATTCATCAAAAACCTGAAGAACAAGGTTATATGGGAATTAATCATTTGTACAAAAAAGTAGTTTTAAAGGAAAATGTACCGGACTTGAACTATATGCAACTAGAAATTATAGTAAAAGAAAACTATACTCCTACCAAACTGTAAGTACTAAAAATAACTCATATTTTTTTGTGTTAACGGAACTATTGAGACAAAAAAATGTCTTTAACTTCAATACTATTTTTTTTGAAATTAATATAAGAAGTCACTAAACCAATATCCGTATTTGGATGTTTTAGCAACCTTTCAATAGGTCTTAAGAAATAGTAATTCCTTTTATCCATAAGCGATGGATTTCTTTTGAAAAAGAAAGGCTTGTTTTTATTTTAAAATAAAAACAAGCCTAAAACTAACCAAAAACTAGTCCTAAATATATTGGTTGATGATATTTTCAAACAATTCTTGTTTGCCACTTGTAGAAGACAACTCTCCGTTTTCTTGTGCAATTTTATACAAATCTTGCATAGATAATTTACCCTCTTCAAAAGATTTTCCGTTTCCAGAATCGAATGAGCTGTAACGCGCTGTTCTCAATTTATCATAAGCAGATGAAGTGATGATTTTATCAGCTGTCAACAAGGCTCTTGCAAAAGTATCTGCTCCGCCAATGTGTGCGTGGAAAACATCTTCCATATCGGTTGAATTTCTTCTGATTTTAGCATCAAAATTAACTCCACCTCCTTGAAGACCTCCAGCTTTCAAGAATACCAACATCGCTTCGGTAGTTTCTTGAATGTTGTTTGGAAATTGGTCTGTATCCCATCCGTTTTGGTAATCCCCTCTATTAGCATCTAAACTTCCTAACATTCCTGCTTGTGCAGCCACGTCAATTTCGTGTTGGAAAGTGTGTTGAGCTAGAGTTGCGTGATTCACTTCAATATTCATTTTGAAATCATTCTCTAAACCTTGTGCACGTAAAAATCCAATTGCTGTAGCACAATCAAAATCATATTGATGTTTCATTGGTTCCATAGGTTTTGGCTCAATGAAGAAATTTCCTTTGAATCCTTGCGCACGAGCATAATCACGAGCCATTCTCAAGAATTGTCCCATATGATCTAATTCTCTACCCATATCCGTGTTTAACAATGACATATATCCTTCGCGTCCACCCCAGAAAACATAATTCTCACCGCCTAAGGCAATCGTTGCATCTAAGGCTAATTTTACTTGTCCACCTGCTCTTGCCACTACGTTGAAATCAGGATTGGTAGCAGCACCATTCATATAACGAGGGTTCGAAAAAGCATTGGCAGTTCCCCAAAGCAATTTCACACCAGAAGCTGCTTGTTTTTCTTTCAAATACTCAGTGATAGTTAAGATTCTTTTTTCAGATTCTCCAAAAGTTGCTCCTTCTCTAACCAAGTCATAATCGTGGAAACAGTAGTATCCAAATCCCATTTTTGTGATAAATTCGAAAGCGGCATCTGCTTTATCTTTAGCAGCTTGAACAGCATCTGATGATTGATCCCAAGCAAAATTTTGTGTTCCAGGTCCAAATGGATCTGAACCTTGTCCACAGAAGGTATGCCAGTATGCGATAGCAAATTTAAAATGCTCACGCATTGTTTTTCCAGCTACGATTTGATCTGGATTGTAATATTTGAATGCTAAAGGATTGTCTGATTCTTTTCCTTCAAATTTAATTTCGCTAATACCTTTAAAGTATTCTTTATTGCCTAAAGTTGCCATTTTTTTATTGTTTATTAATTATTAATTCTAGTTCATTTTTCCAAAGTTGATATGCTTCTAAATACGGTTGTTTGTCTTTAAAAGGCATATAAGTCATTACGTGATCATTGTCGGTAATGTATTTTCCGAAAGTTTCAAAGTCGCCTTCGTGAAGTCCTGATGCTCTTGCTGCGCCAATGGCTCCTGTCGTATTGTATATTTCTATTTCGTGTCCGATAAGTGTTGCCACAGTATTCGAAAATATCTCAGAACGGAATAAATTATCGTTTCCAGCTCGCATTACTTTTACTTCGATACCATCGGATTTCATAATTTCCATTCCGTAAACGAATGAAAATGCAATTCCTTCTAATGCTGCGCGACAAATATGTGCTTTACCGTGATTGTTCAGATTGATGTTTACCAATCGAGTTCCAATGTCTTTGCTATTCAACATCCTCTCTGCTCCGTTTCCAAAAGGAATCATACAAACTCCATCAGAACCTACCGGAATATCCGAAGCAAGATTGTTCATTTCTTCATAAGAGGAAACCGAAAGATTATTCAGCAACCAACGGTATTGAATTCCAGCACCATTGATACACAACAATTTTCCAATTCTTGGATCATTTCCTTTTTTGTAGTTGACGTGGGCAAAATTATTCACTCTTGAACTTTCTTTTACAGACAAACTATTGGTCATTGCGTAAACCACACCTGATGTTCCGCCTGTTGCAGCTACTTCGCCCGGATTGAAAACATTCAGCGAAAGTGCATTGTTGGGTTGGTCTCCTGCTCTGTAAAATATTGGAGTTCCTTCGGCTAAACCGCTTTCTTCTGCTCCTTTTTTATCTACTTTAGATTGAACACAAAAAGTATCAACAATGTCTGGAACAAGTTCATTCGAAATACCATAATGCTCAAACAAGAAATTGGCGAAGCTGTCATTTTTAAAATCCCACATAATTCCTTCAGACAATCCCGAGATTGTGGTATTGATTACATTCGATAATTTATAGGCAATATAATCACCCGGCAACATAAATTTATGAATCTGATTGTAAATTTCCGGTTCGTTTTCTTTGACCCATTTCAATTTTGAAGCAGTAAAATTTCCGGGAGAATTCAGCAAATGTTCGTTGCATTTTTGATTACCAATTGATGCAAATGCTTCATTTCCGATTTCAACAGCTCGGCTATCACACCAAATTATCGATTTTCGCAAGGGTTGACCTGCTGCATCGACCAAAACCAAGCCGTGCATTTGATACGAAATCCCTATTCCTTTTATTTGTGTTCTGGTAATATTGTGTTTCTTTTTTATTTTAGCAACTGCATTGCAGCAATGTTGCCACCACTCTTCCGGTTTTTGTTCTGCCCACCCATTTTTTAGGGCTAGCATACTCATTTCGGTTTCCGGCTCTTGGACTACGCCAATGCTTTTTCCGGTTGCAATTTCTACGATAGCTACTTTCACCGAAGAGCTACCTATGTCAAATCCAATGTAGTACATAATTTATAATGATTCTCTTAGTATTAATTTTGTCGATACATAATACTGCATCGGTTCGTCTTTTGTAATAAATTCGGCCCCTTTGGTTCCTAATTCCTTAAAATCAGTTGAAACCACCGAGATTCCTTTGTAAATAAATTTTTTCATCGGAGTTTCATTGTACGATAAAAATCCAACGTCTTTTCCGGGTTCAAAATCTTTTTCCCTACATTGCTCTAGAAACACACCAAGCATTCGGTCACTAACCCCGATATAGGCAATATCTTTTTCGATATCGAACTCTTTTGGATTGGTAATAATTTTAGATTTAAAACCAAATTCTTTGCAAAAAAACATAAAAAAAGTAAGTGTTTCTTTTGGGTGATTCGTAAAATTTGGATACACAAAATGAATAGCTTTATATTTTCTAAACAAATCAACAGCCTCTTTTAACGATTCATAAAAAGCTTTTCCAAAATCCTGAAACACATAATTGTTCTTAGGTTTTGAATGAATATTCCAATCAATCAACAATAGTTTTTCATTGGAAATATTGGTCAAAACAGAAGTAACTTCTTTATCATCAAAATTCATTACCACATATTTATAATATTTCCCAATACTATTATTAATAATGGTTTTGAAATTATCTATGTTATAATGATGAAACTGTACATCTGTAATGATATTGTCGGGCAAATTATTCACAAACGAATGATACAAAACTTCTTTGTAGGCTTTGAAAGTATCTAAAACCAAAAGTACTTTTCGAGTTTCGCCCGCTACATAATACCCTTTATTAGGCACTGATTCAATGACTCTTTGGTCTTTTAAAATCGAATACGCTTTAAAAACGGTATCCTTCGAAAGCTTATTTTCTTTGCAAATACTATTTACCGAAGGAAGTAAATCCCCCTTGTTCAGAAGCTTTTTGGCAATAGCATTATTGATAGAATTGACCAATTGCTGATACTTCGGGATGTCACTTTCGTGATTAATACTAAAGGTAAAATTCGTTTCATTCATAAATAACGTACTGTTCTGTTCCGGTATGCTAAATTAGTATTTTTTTTAATATAAAAAATTATTTTCGAAAAAAATTTTATTATTTTTTTTTAGGTGTGTAATTGGCTGTACCAAAATGATTTTCAGAAGCATCTATCACCATATTCACGAGTGAATATTATTATTAAAAAAAAACATTATATTTGTTTACAATATTTTAATAAATGGAAGAAAATAAAGATATTACTATCTATGATCTAGCTGAAAAATTAAAATTAGCGACCTCTACAATTTCAAGAGCACTAAAAGATCATCCTACAATTAGCAGCAAAACCATAAAAAAAGTAAAGAAAATGGCCGAAGAAATGGGTTATGTTCCTAATACTTTGGCTGCTGGATTGCGTGGCAACAAAACCAATACCATTGGGGTTTTAATACCAACTGTTAC
>Ga0116157_10007090_pt1 | contig 10007 bp, 7 predicted proteins | sample AD_UKC048_MetaG_FD_89882 | JGI IMG/M metagenome (GOLD analysis project Ga0116157, IMG submission 89882) | Active sludge microbial communities of municipal wastewater-treating anaerobic digesters from USA - AD_UKC048_MetaG | ecosystem: Engineered > Bioreactor > Anaerobic > Digestate | place: USA... | reverse complement strand
GCGCTGAGAACAAATACATGATCAAAACCTTATTGCGCGATCACTGGGGATTCGACTACTATACCATGAGCGACTGGGGAGGGTTTAAAGAAACCGGTAAAGCCCTCAATGCTGAACTGGATTTTTGTGAGGGAAATGATTTATACATTAAAGAACTACCGATTGGTTTAAAGAATGGATCGTTTGATAGCACGCTTGTGGATAGGGCCGTCAGGAATGTATTGCGGACAAAAATTATTTCAGGTATGATGGATGGCGTTCCTGTTATCCCTAAGTCAATCATTGATAGTAAAGAGCATCGGGAACTTGTTTATGAAAGTGGTTTGAAGGGATTGGTGTTGTTAAAAAATGATGCGAATGTATTACCATTCGATAAATCGAAGCTGAAATCACTTGCCGTTATCGGACCGAATGCAGCCGTGCTTCCTTTGGATGGCAACAGCAGTTCTAAAGTTTCGCCTTCTTACCGAATTCCGGTTTATGATGGAATCAAAAGCATATTTGGCGTTGAGCGGATATTATATGCAAAGGGATGCAACATAAATGATAAAGACAGAACGCAATTTAAAGAAGCGATAGAAGCTGCTAAGAAGTCACAGTATGTTGTTTTTGTAGCTGGGCTTGACAGCACCGTTGAAGGTGAAGGATATTTTTTAGATAAGGAGGCAGATGAAAAAGGTGGTGGAAGTGTTACGCGTCCCGACAGACCGTCACAAACCGTTTTACTTCCTGGTATGCAAAATGAATTGATCAATGAAATTGCAAAAGTAAATCCTAACATTATTCTAGTAGTAATCTCGGGTGGTACCTGTAGTGTGACTCCCGTTATAAAAAATGTGAAAGGTTTGCTTTATGCATTCTATCCAGGTCAGGAGGGAGGCAGAGCAATAGCAGATGTATTGTTTGGTCATTATAATCCATCAGGAAAATTGCCCGCCACCATTCCCAAAGATGACGCTCAGATTATTCCAATAAGCGCAGACTTTAGAAATATGGTTACAAAAGGAGTAGGATATCGTTGGTTCGATAGCCAACAACTAACACCAGAATTTTCATTTGGTGCAGGCATTAGCTATACTACTTTTAAGTATTCAAATATTAGAATCAATAAACCTACTGCAAAAGTTGGTGAGTTGATTGAGGTTTCCTTTGATTTAAAGAACACCGGAAAGAGAAGAGGAGAGGAAGTAGCACAACTTTATCTTTCTACTGGCACCGTCACTCCGGCCATTAAAATGCCTGCAAAACAATTGAGAGGATTTCAAAAGGTAGAATTGCAACCAGGAGAAGTAAAATCAATTACGATAAAACTTAGCGCAGAAGAGTTATACATCTACAATGAGAAAACAAACTCGTACGAAGTGCCCAGTGGTGAGTACAACGTACAGGTAGGAGGAGCGTCTGACAAACTTCCATTGAAAGTTTCCTTCAACTTAACTCCGTCATTAGGTAAGCCCGATCTGCAAGTGGTAAACATTCGCACGATGCCAACTTTTCCAAAAGAAGGTGAGCCGGTTGTGTTCATGGCTTCCTTAATCAACAGTGGTACTGCTGCAACAAAGGCTGGCGACAAACATATTATACATTTTTATGTTGATGGAACAGAAGTAGCATACTATCATTCGATAAATACCTCTATTTCAGCTGGAGGAATGCAACTCGCTTGTGCGCAGAGTCTGAGTGGAAAGAACTGGTTGCCATCGAAAGGAACATTTAAAATCGTTGCCACAGTGGAGACGATAAAGGATAATGACCTTGTTGAAGGCAAGAACTCCTGCGAGGCACAATTAATTATTCCCAACGGAAAAGTTATACCCATAGAGATTGCAACTATTTTAAAGCAGTAGCATGAATAGGATTTTTCTTGTGTTCTTGGTATTTGTTTCTTGTCGGGTATGCGGACAAGATGGATTTATTTATACCGTGAATGGGAAGACGTCTATACAAAACTTGAATCTTTCTTTAACGCATGAGCACATCATGTCCAATTTTGGTTCACCGCCAAGTGCTGATTCAAAATACGATAGTGCCGCACTCTTTAAACAAGTCGTTCCATACCTAAGCAAAATCAAAGCGCTGGGTGTTTCTTCCATATTCGATTGCACAGCAGCCTATTTTGGAAGAAATGTATCGATGTTGAAATTACTTTCCAGAGTATCCGGAATACAGATTATTACCAACACCGGTTTTTACGGTGCGCATAATGACTACTACGTTCCTGATTTCGTAAAGAATGCTACGGTGGAAGAAATAGCAGCAATATGGATTGCTGAGTTTAACAATGGAATTGAACGAACCGGTATAAAACCCGGCTTTATCAAGCTTGGGTTTGATGCTGGTACTCCTTCTGAAATTGATTTAAAATTATTTAAGGCTGGAATTCTCACGCACCTGCAAACCGGTTTAACAATGGTGGTGCACACGGGTAACAATCTCGCTGCAGCTAAAGAACAAATCAAACTTCTAAACGACAGAAAAATTAGCGCCAGTGCATGGGTTTGGGCGCATGCCAATCAGGTTAAAGATATGGAGTTGTTGCAGAAGGCAGCGTTAATGGGTGGCTGGATTTCATTGGATGGCGTGAAGGTATCGAATGTGATGGAGTATGTTGAAATGATTGAATTATTCAGGTCTAAAAAACTGATGCATAAAATTCTGCTTTCGCATGATGGCAACTCTTTTCCGAGAGGTGGTGCCATTCGGGAGTATGAGGCAATTTTCAGCGCTTTAATTCCTGAACTAAAAAAGCGTGGTTTTGCAGATACTGAAATTAGTCAGCTGATGATAAAAAATCCACAAGAAGCATTTGCAATTAGAGTAAGATTGATTGAATGAAATGCTGATCCACTTTGTGATCATGCATCGGTGCGGACAATAGAAATAGAATCGACTAACATAGATTGAATGAAATGACAATGATAAGATTTATTACCGGAGCACTGTTCGTAATAATGCCCAGCATGGCTTGGTCTCAAAATACACTTCCCGCTTATAAACAGAAAGAACTCCCGATCGAACAGCGGGTAAAAGATCTCTTGTCGCGCATGACCCTCGAAGAGAAATGCAGGCAGATCGACATTTGGCATCCCAAGAAAGATGTAAGTAAACCATCTGATCTAAATAAAGTAATTGCCGCGCTAGGTGATACCGTTAAAAATGGAATTGGTTTTCTTCAGTTTAATGTTCGGATGGGTGATGAAAGTTACCGAACGCAATTCAATACCGTTCAGAGATATTTTATGGAGAAAACTAGACTCGGTATTCCTGCCATTTCAAATGCAGAAGGCTGTCATGGGTTTGTTGGGAATGAAGACCAATCAACCGTGTTTCCAGTTTCTGCTTTGTTAGGAAGCACTTGGGATACGACTTTGATTGAATCTGTTTTTAGTGCAGTTGCAAAAGAGATGCGCAGTTACGGCACCACGCATGCTGCGACACCAGTAATCGATTTGCTGCGAGATCCTCGGTTCGGACGATCAGATGAAATGCTAGGTGAAGATCCTTACCATGTTGCTCAACTGGGCGTTGCGGCCATTTTCGGATTGCAAGGTCGTTCTCCCTTCATTGATCAAAATCACTTGATTGCCTGCGCGAAACATTTTTCAGGTCACGGACAACCCGAGGGCGGAACAAATTTAGCACCCGCTAATTTGTCAGAGCGCGTATTACGGGAGAATCATTTTTATCCTTTTGAAATGGCGGTGAAAAAAGCAAATGTGCGAACCGTCATGGCATCGTACAACGAAATTGATGGCATTCCAAATCACGCCAACAAATGGTTACTTAACGATGTACTGAGAGGTGAGTGGGGTTTTACAGGATATGTAATATCAGATTATGATGCCGTGAACAGAATGGTTTCACGGCAACATGCAAGTTTGAATCAGGAGGAAGCAGGAATGAAATCGATTAATGCCGGAATGGATTTTGAATGTCCCAGTAGCTGGAAGGATTATTGCTTTCGGTATTTACCCGATTTGATAAAATCGGGAAAGGTAAAAGAGTCTACACTTGACTCCGCTGTGGTACGAGTGCTTCGAAATAAATTCATACTGGGTTTATTTGAGAATCCCTATCTGAAGTTTGTTGATGAAAAGGAAAAGACTGCTGACAAATTGAAGCATCGTCAAATTGCTCGGCAGGCAGCTGAGAAAGGAATGATCCTTTTGAAAAATGAAAATAATACTTTGCCCTTTGCGGAATCAAAAATTAAACGTCTGGCAGTCATCGGCCCGAATGCTAATGAAGTGCATTATGGTACGTACTCAAATGATAGCACACCAGGGATAAGTATTCTTGAGGGATTGCGCGCCTACGGGAAAGGTAAATTTGACGTTATATTCTCAGAGGGATTCAAGATTTATGAAAATGATGTCACCATTAAAGCGGTTGATAAAACGGTTGAAGCCGAAGATAAAAGAATTGCCGATGCAATAGCGTTAGCAAAAACGTGTGATGCAGTTTTGTTGGTAATGGGTGGCAATGAATTGACTTGTCGCGAAGAGTGGAAGAATCATACCGGTGATCGTTTTGATTTAGATCTGCTGGGACGACAAAATGATTTAGCAAAAGCCATTTTTGATTTGAACAAACAAACTGCAGTATTACTGATTAATGGTCGTCCATTATCCATAAATTATTTAGCTGAAAAGGCACCGGCTATTCTTGAGGGTTGGTATCTCGGTCAGGAGCAAGGTACTGCGGTAGCTAATATTGTGTTTGGAAAAGTAAATCCAAGTGGTAAACTGGCAGTTACCATTCCACGCCACATTGGACAACTTCCAGTCTATTATAATAGCAAGCCCTATGTGCATGAAAGTCCTTACATCACTGGAGAATATTCACCTTTATATCCATTTGGATTTGGATTGAGTTACACCCAATATAAATACACCAATCTGAAACTCAATACTAAAAAAATTAAAGCGGGCGAATCAGTTCATGTTTCAATTGACGTAACAAACACCGGCAATCGGGAAGGCGAGGAAATTGTTCAATTGTACATTCGTGATATAGTGAGTTCAGTTACCAGACCGATTCACGAACTAAAAGATTTTTCTCGAGTCTCTCTTAATAAAGGAGAAACCAAGACAATAACTTTTGAAATCACAGCTGATAAACTTCAGTATTATGGATTGGATATGAAACGAATTGTGGAGCCTGGCGAGTTTGAAGTGCAGGTTGGTGGAAGTTCCACTGATTATTTAGCTGACAAATTTGAAGTCGTGGTTGACTGATGCAATATTAATTTACGCAGGGAATGAAAAATAAAATGTTAAATACCGCCATCTGTTTTCTTTGGATACCTTTCTTGATTTCAATTGGCCAATTGGGCAGTACTTCCAACTTTTCAGATAACACCGTACAATTTAATGAGTGCTTCGCTGTCGATACCGTGTCGAATCCAAAAAAGAATCGTAAACACTCTAAAGGAAAGGCTTGGAATAACCACCCTCAACAAATACCTGGAAAAGTTCAATGCGAATGGTATGATCTCGGAGGAGAAGGGATTGCATTTCATGATACAGACACTGTTAACAATGGCAGCGGCAAACTCAATCCAGCCAATGGAACTTTCTTAAATGAATTCAGAATGAATGAAGGTGTTGATATCTCCTACACGAAAGCGAGAGATATTGATAATAATCCTTTTAATAAAGTAGAACCTCAAATGGATCAGTTATATGTAGGCTGGACAGAACCCGGAGAGTGGATTAACTATACCGTCAATGTCAAAAAGAGCGGTGAGTACCTTGTAGAGATAATGTATACCGCAAGCGGTGATGGGAGTATTTCTTTACAGTTGGATGGACAAAAACTTAGCGATGATTTATTGATAACATCAACTCGTAATGAAAAAGAGACTATTGCCTGGCGCCAGTGGCATCACTGGAACCGTATTGATGAATTGGGCAGAGTAAAACTTAAAAAAGGTATTCATGTGCTTACCTTAAAAACGATTATGAATGGAAATATGAATTATGATTATTTGAATTTTAAGCTGAATGAATAAGTGAATTATAAATGAATTTTGTTCTATCAACAGTATTAAAAATAATATAGTGTCCAATATTTAAACAAAATAGAATGCGCAAAAAAAGAATGACAATGCTTCTTCTGGCAACGACTATCTCTCTCACGGTTTTCTCTCAACCGAAGTGGGAAACCCTTTTCAATGGTAAAAACCTGAAGGGATGGAACAAGCTTAACGGCACAGCGGATTACGCAATAAAGGACGGTGTGATTATCGGTACCTCTAAATCAGGAACACCAAACACGTTTTTAGCAACGGATAAAATGTATGGAGATTTTATTCTGGAACTTGATTACAAAGTTGAAGAAGGATTAAATTCTGGCATCCAGTTTAGAAGTTCAAGTAAAATGGAATTCAAAAATGGAAGAGTGCATGGTTATCAATACGAAATCGATCCATCTCCAAGAGCGTGGAGTGGTGGTATTTACGATGAAGCCAGAAGAGGTTGGTTATATACGATGGAAAAAAATCCGGAGGCGAAACCTGCTTTTAAAAAAGGTGTGTGGAATCATGTTCGCATAGAAGCAATTGGTACAATTGTACGAACATGGTTGAATGGCGTAGCGTGTTCAAGTATCATTGATAATTTACCCGAAGCGGCATCCGGTTTTATTGCCTTGCAGGTTCATGAAATTTACAAACCTGAAGACGAGGGCAAAACCATACAATGGAAAAATATTAAGATCATAATCAAGGATGTTGAGAAATTCCAAACACCCATTGACCCTAACATGTACCAGCAAAATTGTATTGATAATACAATTTCAGCAGCGGAAGAAAAGGAAGGGTGGAAACTTTTGTGGGATGGCAAAACAACAACAGGCTGGAGAGGTGCCAAACTTACTTCCTTCCCTGAAAACGGATGGGTCATTGAGAATGGTATGTTAAAAGTAGTAAATGCAAAAGGTGCAGAATCTACAAATGGAGGAGATATAGTAACCGTTAAAAAATATAAAAACTTTGAATTGACGGTTGATTTTAAAGTTACGGATGGTGCCAATAGTGGCATTAAATATTTTGTTGACACGGAACTTAACAAGGGAGAGGGTTCTTCTATCGGATGCGAGTTTCAGATTCTGGATGATAAAGTACATCCGGACGCAAAGTTAGGTGTGGCAGGAAATCGTACGCTCGGTTCTTTGTATGATCTTATTGCAGCACCTTCGGATAAGTTTTTTCGCAAATCGGATTTTAACACGGCCCGAATTGTAGTGAAAAACAATAAGGTAATTCACTATCTTAATGATAAGATTGTGGTTGAATATGAACGCGGTACTCAGATGTGGCGCGCGTTAGTAGCATACAGCAAGTATGCAAAGTATCCAACCTTTGGAGAACTTGAGGAAGGTAATATTTTACTTCAGGATCATGGTAATGAAGTATATTTTAAAAATATAAAAATCAGAGAGTTCTAACGGAAGAGACGATCGTGTTTTCTTATAGTATTCTAAATATTAATAAGAAGTGATTAAACCTTTCATATTGGCACATGTCTTAAGGCATTAAGAATGTACAAACAAAACATCAGTGATGAAATTTGAACAAACTTGCCACTCTATGAAACTATTCACAACCGCCATGAAGCCCTTTAGCCTTTTTATTCTGCTTACCATCATCTGCTGTAGTAACAATGATGATGCAGTACCGAACGTAACAGAAGTGCCTGATGTGTTTAAAAAGATTTACGGTGCCACTGACATGTATGTCGAAGGTAACTTCGTTGTCATTAAAACAAATGGTCGTCCTGATCACAAAAGCCCGTATTACCTGGGCACACAGTGGGAGAGTACATTGTACGAAACGTACAACGGAAATAATCCTAACTTTGCTTTGAACCCAAATGAAATAGGTAATCAGAATTTTACATTTAAGATACCACTTAATCCCGTTGTTAGTGCATCTCACAGTGCTACACCTTTGGGTGCAATGGGTGTGTCTTTAAATGGTGTTCCATTTTTTAACCAGTATGCCGGACCTAATCAGCCGTTGACAAATGAAATCAATTCGTTCGATCAGCAGTTTGGACATCCTACGGCAACAAGTCAATATCATTACCATGCAGAACCTTACTACCTCACTTCAATAAAAGGTAAAGATGCCTTGCTCGGTTTTTTACTTGACGGATTTCCGGTATACGGTCCAACAGAAAATGGTGCCACAGTTCTCAATGCCGATCTCGATGCGTATCATGGGCATACACACATTACTACTGATTTTCCAAATGGCATTTATCATTATCACGTCACCTCGAATGATCCATATATAAATGGAAGTGGATTTTACGGAACTCCGGGTACTGTGAGTAACTAAATTTAGAAGGTATGAATTCGTTCTTTTTTATGAGTTCAATCTTGATAATGTCGCTGATCGTTTCTTGCACGAAAAATAAAGATCAACTGCCAATCGTAAAAGAGATAACAACAGATTCAACGTTGAAAACAGAACGAGGAGTTACGTATAACAATGATCAACCCTTCACGGGTAAAGCCTTTACATTGAATGCACAGCAGGATACAGCGGCAATTGATTTCTATCTTGACGGTAAACTTCATGGCGTTAGTAAATTCTGGTATGCTTCCGGAAAACGTATGCAAGAACGGTTATACCAAAACGGAAGAAAGGAAGGTATTCATCAAGGTTGGTGGCCAAATGGAAAAATGAAGTTTCAATACGAGTTTAAAAATGATGAGTATGATGGTAGCGTTAAAGAATGGTATCAGAGCGGAATTCTTTTTAAACACTTTACCTACACATCCGGCCAGGAAGAAGGCGCACAAAAAATGTGGCAACTCGATGGAAAGATTTATGCCAACTATATTGTAAAAAACAATCGGATCTATGGTTTGTCAGGGAGGAAACTTTGCAAAAGTGTTTGGAAGGTTTAGTTTGGTAGACTTTATTTTTATAATACTATTTTTTAGTAGCTGTGAAAATAAAGAAACATTACCCTATTACAATACAGCTGACTTCACTCCACTGTGGGATATTGACACGTTAAAGAATCCGATCCATCGGATCGCAGAATTTTCATTTACCGATCAAGACAATAGACTCGTTACCAACAAAACGTTTGACGGGAAAATTTATGTGGCCAATTTTTTCTTTACATCTTGCCCAAGCATTTGTCCTAGAATGACGGATAATCTGAAATTTGTAGCAGATCAGTTTAAAATCAATAAAGACGTTATGTTTATTTCGCATTCTGTTACACCATGGATAGACTCAGTTAAACAATTAAATCAATTTGCTTCACAGCATAATATTCAGTCATCGCAATGGCATTTGGTTACGGGAAGGAAAGAAGAAATTAATTCGTTGGCACGCAGATCATATTTCGCTGAGGAAGAAATGGGACTCACGAAAGACTCTGCCGGATTTGTGCATACCGAACATTGTTTATTGATCGATCGTGAAAGAAGGATTCGGGGTGTGTATAATGGCACGCTTCCTTTAGAATTGGAGAGATTAGCCGAAGATATTAAGGTGCTGATTCAAGAATGAATTAGAAATTTAGATTTTTAGAATTTCACCCCTATCACAATTTTGTTGGATTTGTTTAGGGACATCATTTTCCGATACAGAATTTGCTTACAGCATGTAATCAATACGTTAGATAGGCCGCGCAACAAACCAGCAACAATACTTACCGAATCATCGCTGGAGAAACCTAAACATCCCGTCCCGATAGTTATCGGGATTAGTTGTTTATCGTCAAAACAAAGATAGATTTACTCATTTACCTTGCCAAGCATTAGTTCGATTACTATTATTGAGGTTAAATTTGAAAAGGGTATTGCTCATCAAAAGGTTGTTTTTAGTCAAGTTGATGGTAAATGAGAATACGAAATAGACAGATACTGAAATATGATCTTTAAGATTTAATTGATTCGTTAAAAGGCTGAATTGCTTTTTCGATTCAACACGTTCAAAACAGAATGAACTTGTCGCCCTATTGGTTTGGAGGCGGTGATCG
>Ga0116157_10007087_pt1 | contig 10011 bp, 6 predicted proteins | sample AD_UKC048_MetaG_FD_89882 | JGI IMG/M metagenome (GOLD analysis project Ga0116157, IMG submission 89882) | Active sludge microbial communities of municipal wastewater-treating anaerobic digesters from USA - AD_UKC048_MetaG | ecosystem: Engineered > Bioreactor > Anaerobic > Digestate | place: USA... | reverse complement strand
GGGCGGCAATTGTCCGCCTGGTCGGCTCCGTTCTTGCTGAAATCCATGATGAATGGAGTGTCAGCCGTCGATACATGAGCTTGGAGGGGCTCTCTAAAATAACTAATAATATATCACCTCAAGTGTTGCCAACAACAAAACTACGAGCGCGGAAGACGGCTTGAACTGATTCATGATCGCGGTGGTTTATACACCACTTGACTGGACATAACCGCAGGATGCTATCATTGCGACGGCCGGGATGTTCCCGGAGCGCTCCCCGAGGAAGGTGGAACCATGACAGAGACACCCCGTTCGAGACCTCTCCCCCTCCTGGCATACCTGGCTGTCGCGTTCTGCCTCGCGGTTGCCCCGGCTCTGGCCGAGTCGTTCTGGAAGCAGCCGTCGCCGCGGGTCGTGACGATCATCGACACCCCGCCGACGCCGACCGCCCGCCTCTCCCCCCGGGGCGGCAGGCTGCTCCTGCTCCGCCACACCGTCCATGTGCCGCTCGCGGATCTGGCCCAGCCCCTCCTGCGCCTGGCCGGCATCCGTTTTTCGCCGGCCTCGAATTTCCGGCAGCGCACCTCGTTCATGACGGGCGGCAGCGTGCTCGATCTGTCGAGCCTCCAGGCGGTCGAACTCCAGTTCCCGCCCGACGGCAGAGGCTGCTACCCCGCCTGGGCTCCCGACGGAAAGACGATCACCGTCGTGTTCGTGACCCCCGGGGGCTCGGAACTGTGGGCCTTCGACGCGGCGAACGGCCAGGGCCGGTGCCTCACGCGCGGCCTCAGCGACTTGCTGATGGCCCCCTATCAGTGGGAATGCCGGGGCGATCCGGCGAGCCCCGCCTATTCTATTCTTGCTAATATGATACCGGCTTCCCGCGGCGATCCGCCTCCCGCCCCGCCGGTTCCGTCCGGCCCCGTCATCCAGGAGGCAGCGGGCATGCAGGTCAAGGCCCGCACCTTCCAGGACCTCCTCCGGACGGCCCATGACGACGCCCTGTTCGAACACTACGCCACCTGCCAGTTGAACCGGATCGACCCCGTCACGGCTTCGGCCACGCCGCTCGGTCAGCCCGGTTTGCTGGCTCAGGCCGATCCCTCCCCGGACGGTCGGTTTCTCCTGACGGACCGCCTCCTCCCGCCCTTCTCGCACATCGTTCCCTCCAGCCTGTTCGCCCATGTCTGCGAGCTCCGTGACGCCGGCTCCGGCAGCGTGGTGCAAACCCTCACCCGGCTTCCGGTGGGCGAGCAGATCCCGATCAACGGCGTCGCCACCGGCCCACGGTCGATGCAATGGATCCCCCTGCTGCCGCCGACGCTGTTCTGGACGGAAGCCCTCGACGGCGGCGATCCGCTCGCAACGGCCCCGTTCCGCGACCGGCTTTTCGTCCGGCCGGCCCTTTCCGACGCGTCTCCGACGGCCGTCACCGACCTGCCGCAGCGATTCGACGGGACGGTCTGGCTTGCCTCACCGGGAATGGGCCTCATCGCCGAGTATGACGAGGAGCGCGAGTGGACGAAAACCCGCCTGTTCGACATCCGACGGCCCTGTGCCGCATCCGATGCCCCTCTCCTGTTCGACCGGTCCGTCTCCGACGAGTATGCCGATCCGGGTGAGCCGTTGTGGGAATCGCGCCCCGACGGCCAGTCCGTCGCCCGCATGGTCGGCGGCGCGGTGCTGATGAAAGGTGACGGTGCGACGCCCGACGGGAAGTATCCCTTCCTGCGCGCCGTCGACCCCGCGACCCGCTCGGTCCGCGAACTGTTCCGGGCCGCCTCGGGCAGCTACGAACTCGTGCTGGATATCGCCGACGCATCGGCCACCTCGATCGTCACACGCCATGAAACCCCAACCAGCCCGCCGAACTATCGCCTCGTGCCGCTTCCCGGGGCTGCCGCCTCCGAACCGGTCCAGGTGACCCGGTTTTCGGATCCGGCCCCCGAGCTGACGGCGATCCGGAAAGAACTCATCCGGTACCACCGCGCCGACGGCATCCCGCTTTCGGCGACCCTGTATTATCCCGTCGGCTATACGACCGGAACACGCGTTCCAGTCGTTGTCTGGGCCTATCCGCGGGAATACACCGCGACCGATACGGCCGCCCAGGTGCGCGCCGAGCCGAACCGGTTCACCCTCCCCCAGGGCAGTTCGATCCTGTTCCTCCTCCTGGACGGGTATGCGGTCCTGATGGATGCCGAGATCCCGGTGGTCGGGAAGCCGCGTGAGGCGAACGACACGTTCGTCGAGCAGATCTCGGCCGGGGCCCGTGCCGCCATCGATGAACTGGTGCGGCGCGGCATCGCCGAACCGCACCGGATCGCCGTCGGCGGCCACAGCTACGGGGCCGCGATGGTCGCGAATCTGCTGGCGCATACGGATCTGTTCGCCGCCGGCATCGCCCGCAGCGGCGCCTACAACCGCACCCTGACCCCCTTCGGATTCCAGGGGGAACGGCGCACCTACTGGCAGGCCCCCGAGGTGTATCACCGGCTCTCGGCCTTCAGCTACGCAGACCGGATCAAGGAGCCCCTGCTCCTGCTGCACGGCGAACTCGACGAGAACACCGGCACGTTCCCGCTCCAGAGCGAACGGCTGTACGGCGCCATACGTGGCCATGGCGGCACCGCCCGCCTCGTCGTCCTGCCGTTCGAAGGCCATGGATACCGGTCCCGCGAAGGGATCCTGCACACGCTCGCAGAAACCTCGGAATGGCTCGACCGGCACCTCGGCCGCCAGGCGACCCCCGCGCCGGCCCCGGCTCCCACCCCTGCCCCTGCGTCCGCGCCTGTTCCGGCATCGGCTCCGCCGGCGCTCTCCCCCGCCGCACCGGACACCGCCACGGCATCCCCGGCGGCCGGCCGCGATGAGCTGCCGAAATAAATGCAATTGATATATATCATGAAATATTCGACGCTCGTTCTCTCCGCAACGTTCCTGGTTCTCGTGTTCGTTCCGTCTTCCCTCTCCCGACCGGTCCTGGCCGCCGAGCCCCCGGCAGGGGTGATCCGGCTGAACGGCACGATCGAGACCGACGATGCCGAGCTGAGCTTCAAGCAGCCCGGCCGGCTCATCGAGCGGCTGGTGTCGGAAGGCGAAGCCGTGAAGGCCGGCCAACTCCTGGCGCGGCTCGACACGGCCGAGCTCGAGCAGGAGCACGCCATGCGCCTCGGCGAGTTCGAAGCCGCAGAGGCGGCCCTGGCCGATCTCACGGCGGGCTCCCGCCCCGAGGAGATCGCCCAGGCCGAAGCGGCGCGACAGAGGGCCCGGGCCATGCTCGACGAACTGCTGGCCGGCTCCCGCGCCCCCGACATCGCGGCGGCCGAAGCGGCGGCCCGGCGCGCCCGGGCCGACCGCGAACAGGCGGACAAGGATCTCGCACGGGCCGAATCCCTCCATGCCAAGGCCGTCATCACCGACCAGGAGATGGATCGCGCCCGCACCGCCTCCCGGACGGCGCGTGAACGCCAGGCCGAGGCCGATGCGCGCCTGAAGCTCATCCGCGAAGGACCGCGGGCCGAACAGATCGAACAGGCCCGCCAGGCCGAGGCCGAAGCGGCTCAGCGGCTCGCCCTGCTCCGCCAGGGCCCGCGCCCCGACGCGGTGCTTCAGGCCCGCGCCCGCGTCCGCATCGCCAGCCACGCCGTCGCCCTCGCCCGCATCCGCCTCGACAACGGCACCCTCGTCTCCCCCCTCACCGGGACGGTCCTGACCCACCATGCCGAGCCGGGCGAGTATCTCTCGGCCGGCACCCCCGTCGTCACCGTCGCCCCCCTCGACAGGCTCTGGCTGCGGGCCTATCTGCCCGAAACCGACCTCGGCCGGGTCGTCCTCGGCCAGAACGCCTCGGTGACGACCGACACCTGGCCGGACCGCGTCTATCCCGGTATCCTCGCCTTCATCTCCCCCCAGACCGAGTTCACACCCAAGACGATCCAGACTGAAAAGGAACGGATCACCTTCGTCTACCGGATCAAGATCACCCTCGACAACCCACACGGCGAGCTCAAGCCCGGCATGCCCGCCGTCGTGACGCTGCAGGGCCGCTGACGTTCCGGCATGGCCGAAGCGATCCGTCTGGACGGGCTCACGAAGCGATTCGGCGCCGTTTCCGCGCTGGACGGCCTTTCGTTCTCGGTGCAGGAGGGCGAGATCTTCGGCCTGGTCGGCCCGGACGGCGCCGGCAAAACGACCTGCCTGCGCATGCTGGCAGCCATTCTCACGCCATCTGCCGGCTCGGCCCGCGTCAACGGCCGCGACATCATGGCCGAGGGGGAAGCGCTGAAGCACGAAATCGGCTACATGAGCCAGAAGTTCGGCCTGTATCCGGACCTGACCGTGATCGAAAACCTCGACTTCTATGCCGACCTGTATGGCGTCCGGCCGGCCGGCCGGCCCGCCGCCTACGAGCGGCTTCTCGGATTCAGCCGGCTGGCCCCCTTCCGGAACCGGCGCGCCGGCCACCTCTCGGGCGGCATGAAGCAGAAGCTCGGCCTGGCCTGCGCCCTCGTCCACACGCCCCGCGTGCTGCTGCTCGACGAGCCGACGAACGGTGTCGACCCCGTCTCCCGGCGCGACTTCTGGCACATTCTCACGGGCCTGCGCCGCGAACGGGTCACGATCCTCATCTCGACCGCCTATCTCGACGAGGCGGAACGCTGCCATCGCCTCGCGATGCTTCACGAGGGCCGCCTGCTGGCATCCGGCACCCCCGCCGAGATGAAGCGGCTGATGCCCGGCTCCCTTCTCGAGCTGGCCGTCCCGGCGGCCCGGCGTGCCGCGGCGCTGCTGAAGCCCCTGTTCCCGCCCGGCCACGTGACCGCTTTCGGCGACCGGATCCATCTGGTCTCCCCCGAACCGGCCCGCGACGGGAAGATCGCCCGGGAGAGACTCGCGGCCGAGGGGATTTCCACCGGCGAGAGCCGGCTCGTCGAGCCCACCCTGGAAGACGTGTTCGTCGCCCTCGCCACCACTCCCGAAAACGGGGGATCCAGCCGTCATGCCGCTTGAGACATCCGCTCCGGCCGTCGAGGTCGAGTCGCTGGTCAAGCGGTTCGGCGAGTTCGTCGCGGTGAATGCCCTGAGTTTCACCGTCGCGCCGGGCGAAGTGTTCGGCTTCCTCGGCCCGAACGGGGCCGGAAAAAGCACCACGATCCGCATGCTGTGCGGCCTTCTCATCCCCGACGGCGGCCGCGGAAGCGTCGGCGGTTTCGACATCGCGACCCAGGCCGAGCAGATCAAGGCGAACATCGGGTACATGAGCCAGCGGTTCTCGCTGTACGACGATCTGACCGTTGAGGAGAACCTCGATCTCTACGCGGGCATCTACGGCGTGCCGGCAGATATCCGGCCCGCGCGCAAGGCCCGCGCCGTCGGCATGGCGGGCCTGGAACGGCACCGCCGCAGCCTGGCGCGCGACCTGGCCGGGGGCTGGAAACAACGCCTGGCGCTTGGCTGTGCCGTGCTCCACGCGCCGCGCATCCTGTTTCTCGACGAGCCGACCTCGGGGGTCGACCCGCTGAGCCGTCGCCGCTTCTGGGATCTGATCGCCGAGTTCGCCGCCGACGGGGTGACGGTGTTCGTGACGACGCATTACATGGATGAAGCCGAGTACTGCGACCGACTGGCCCTCATCTACCACGGCGACATGATCGCCCACGGGCCGCCGGCCCGCCTGAAAGCCGACCATGCGGGCAACCTTCACGAACTGCGATGCGAGCGCCTCGAGGAGGCCCTGGAGCTGTTTTCCGGCTGGCCCGAGGCGCGGGACCCCGCCCTGTTCGGCGCCACGATCCATTTCACGCCGGCCGGCGACACCCCCGCCGCGACACTCGTCGCAAAACTGCGCGCAGCCGGCATCGACGACGCGGCGATCACCCCCATCCGCCCCACGCTCGAGGACGTGTTCGTCGAGCTGATCGAGGCCGACAACCGCTCCCGCGCGCGCAACGGAGCCGTGTGATGATCGATTTCATGCGCTTTCGCGCCGTTGCCCGCAAAGAGCTGCTGCACGTTCTCCGTGACCCTCGCAGCCTCGGCCTCGCCATCGGCCTGCCCATGTTCATGATGCTGCTGTTCGGCTACGCCCTCTCCCTCGATGTCGACCGCGTCGGCCTGCTCGTCCTCGACCGGTGCGATACGCCCCGAAGCCGCACCTTCGTCTCCCGCTTCGCGAGCTCCCGGTATTTCAACATTGTAAATTATATATCAGCAGATGCAGAAATAGGCAACGCGTTCGACCGGGGTGAGGCCATGCTGGCCCTGTCGATCCCGCCGGCATTCGACCGCGACCTCGGCGCGGGCCGGCCGGTCACGGTCCAGGTGATCGCCGACGGCAGCGACGCGAACACCGCGACGATCGCGCTCGGGTATGCCGATGCCGTCATTGCCGCCTATTCCGGCGACATCCGCCTGGAGCGGCTCCGTCGCCTGGGCCGCCGGCCGCCCGATCCCCCCGTCGACGTGCGGCCGCGGGCCTGGTATAACCCCGACATGGAGTCGCGGGTGTTCATCATCCCCGGCGTCATGGCCGTCGTACTCATGATCATCGCGGGACTTCTCACGCCCCTCAGCGTAGCACGCGAATGGGAGACGGGGACGATGGAGCAGCTGATCTCGACCCCCGTTTCCCGCATCGAGTTGGTCCTGGGCAAGCTTACCCCCTACTTCGCGATCGGCATGCTCGACGTGGTGCTGACGCTGTTTGCGAGCCGGTATCTGTTCGGGGTGCCGATGCGGGGCAGCCCCCTCCTGCTGCTCACGATCGCGGCCGTCTACCTCTCGGCCGGCCTCGGCCTGGGCATCCTGCTCAGCATCGTGACCCGCAACCAGCTTCTCGCCAGCCAGGCGGCGATGGTCTCGACCTTCCTGCCCGCGATGCTCCTCTCGGGCTTCATATCGCCGATCAGCCAGATGCCCGCCCCGGTTCAGGCGATCACGCGGGCGTTTCCGGCCCGGTATTTCGTCACCGTGCTCAAGGGGATCCAGCTCAAGGGACTCGGCCCCATCGCCCTCCACGCCGAGCTGCTCATCCTGCTGCTGTTCGCCTGCGGCCTGATCCTGCTTGCGATCGGCGTGTTCCGGAAGAACCTCGAATGAACGGCACCAACGGCTTGTTCCAGCGCATCGAGCGCGTGCGCCGCCTCGTCGTCAAGGAGTTCATCCAGATCCTCCGCGACAACCGCATGAAAGGCGTCATCTTCCTCCTGCCCTTCATCCAGCTGTTCGTCTTCAGCTACGCGATGGCCAATGACGTGAGGCACATTCCCACGGCCGTCTGCGACCGCGACGGGACCCCCCAGAGCCGCGAACTGACCGCCCGGTTTCTCGGAAACGGCGTGTTCGAGGCCACCGGCAACCTCCGGACCGATGACGAGGTCCGGCACATGCTCGATGTCGGAAACGCCCTCGTCGTCCTCCGTTTCGAGCCCGGCTTCGGCGCAGGCGTCGCCGCCGGCCGTTCGATGCCGGTCCAGATTCTCGCCGACGGCACCGACTCGAACACCGCCGGGGTCGCACTCCAGTATGCGAACCGGATCGTCCGTTCCTACAACGCCCAGCTCCAGCTGGCCCAGATGCACCGCGCGGCCGGCATTCCGCCCCGCATCGGCGCGGTGGCCCTCGAAACCCGTGCCTGGTTCAACCCGAACCGGGAGGCGATCTTTTATTTCGTTCCCGGCGTCGTCGCCCTGATCGTGACGCTCGTCTCGCTGATGCTGACCGGCATGGCGATCGTGCGCGAGAAGGAGATCGGAACGATCGAGCAGATCCTCGTCTCCCCGATCACCCCGTTCGAGTTCATCCTCGGCAAAACCCTGCCCTTCGCCCTGATCTGCCTCGGCGAGGTCATCCTCGTCATGAGCGTGGCCGTTTTCTGGTTCGGCATCCCCGTCCGGGGCTCGATCCCCCTGTTGTTCGGCGCGGCGTGCCTGTACATGTTGACGACGCTCGGCATCGGCCTGCTCATCTCGACCGTGTGTGAAACCCAGCAGCAGGCGATGATGAGCACCTTCTTCTTTTTCACGCCGGCGATGCTGCTCTCCGGCTTCGCGTTCCCGATCGCCAACATGCCCGCGGCCATCCGGGCCGTGACGCTGTTCAATCCGATGCGCTATTTTTTAGTGATCATCCGCAGCCTGTTCCTGAAGGGAACCGGGTTCGCCGTGCTCTGGCCCCAGTTCGCGGCTCTCGCGCTGCTCGGCGTCACCACGTTCTTCCTCGCGTCCCGCCGGTTCCGCAAGACGCTCTCCTGAAGCCGCAGCTCAGAAGATCGGCATGCCGCACTTGGTGCAGAACTTCGTCTGCATGTCGTTCTCGGTGCCGCAGTTGTGGCACTCGATCACCTTGGGCTTGTCGTCGACCTTGATGTTCTGCTTGAGCTGATCGCCGGCCATCTCGGGCGGCAGCATGTCGGGCCTCGCCGAAGCGGGCTTCGCTGACGGCGCCCCGCTGGATGCCCCGGCGAGGGTGATGGTGCCGACGTTCTTGCCGATGACCGCCCCGAGATCGACATCGGGCTTCACGCCGTTGACGAGAAAGATCTCGATCGGCATCGATTTGCCCTTGACCATGATCGGCTCGAGCGGCGTCATGTCGAAATAGGCATTCACGCGGTCATACACGGTGCGGGTGATCAAAAGCTGCATCGGCTTGGCGTTCGCCATGACGCGGGCGGCGAGGTTGACGTTGTCCCCGATGACGGTGTAGGAGAGCTGCTTTTCCGAGCCCATGTAGCCCGCCGTGACTTCGCCGGTGTTGATGCCCAGGCCGATCTTGATGATCGGCTTGCCTTCCTTTTCCCAGACCTTCTGGAGCTCCTCGAGCGCCATCAGCATCTTGACGCCGCACAGGACGGCCCGGATCGGGTCGTCGGGCCGGGAGACGGGGGCCCCGAACAGGGCCATCAGTTCGTCGCCGACGTATTTGTCGAGGGTGCCGTCGAGCTCCATCAGAATATCCGTCATGCGGGTGAAATACACGTTGAGCTGTTCGACGATGGCCGTCGGATCCATGCTCTCGGACATCTTGGTGAAGCCGCGGATATCCGAGAAGAACATCGTGCACTCGCACTTGCTGCCGCCCAGCTTCAGGCCCGACGGGTCGCGCATGATCATCTCGGCGACGCTCGGCGACACGATGCGGGAAAGACTGCCCTTCAGCTCCTCGTTCTTCTTGAGCTGTTCCTCGCTGATCTTCTTCGTCGAGACGAGATCATCCATCGTGGCCGAGTACAGCTTCGCGTTCTTCATGACGAGGCCGGCCACGTCGGCGCAAGTGGCGATCAGGTTCTGGTCGTCGCGCGAGTAGTCGGGGTTCTTCATCTTCTCGACGTTCAGGACACCGAACACCTTGTTCTCGACATAGATCGGGGCGGCAAGAACCGTCTTGAGCGTTCCCTGGCCCGCAAGGCCCCGCGTCTTCGGATCAACCTCGCACTCCTTCACGCCAAGCGCGCCGCCCTGGGTCTTGTCCGAGCCGCCTGCGCTGCGTGCGAGAAACGCGATGATGCTGTTCTCCTCATGGGGAATGACGATGTCCTTGTATTCCTTCGCCGTCATTCCCTCGGCCCGCACGACGCGCAGCTTGCCTTCGGACTCGTCATTCAGCAGGAGCTGGACGCGATCGGCATCGAGTCCCTTGCTGACGATTTCGAGCATCGTGGAAAAGATCTCATCGCGATCGAGACTCTTCGACAGGTTTTTGATGCGCAGCAGGGTCGTCGACAGCTTCATCGACTTCTTGCTGAACTCCTCTTTAATCTGGCGCATCTCGCGCTCCATGCGCTGTTCGGGAGTCTCGTTCGGATCGACCGGCTCAGCGGCCTTTTCCTTCTCTTTCGCGCCCTTGAGCTTCTTCTCTTCCTTGCCGCCCTTGGCGTCGAGCCCGCCCAGACTCGGCTCTTTCGACGCTTCTTTCCGGGCAAGCTCCTCCCGGTACCGGGCGGCGGCTGTCGGATCCACACGGGCTCTCAGGTCGGCTCCGCCGCCTTCGACGCCCTTGAGTTTCTTGGTGGCCTCCCATTTGAAG
>Ga0116157_10007085_pt1 | contig 10012 bp, 14 predicted proteins | sample AD_UKC048_MetaG_FD_89882 | JGI IMG/M metagenome (GOLD analysis project Ga0116157, IMG submission 89882) | Active sludge microbial communities of municipal wastewater-treating anaerobic digesters from USA - AD_UKC048_MetaG | ecosystem: Engineered > Bioreactor > Anaerobic > Digestate | place: USA... | reverse complement strand
AACTGGTCTTAATTTGGTAAAATTCATCTGTTTTAATTGTACTACAAGGTCCCATCGTCTAGTGGCCTAGGACAGCGGATTCTCATTCCGCTAACCGGGGTTCAAATCCCCGTGGGATCACCATGTCTCTGTTCTCACAGCGAACTTTGTGACACGGTCAACCTGTTGACTCATCAGCTCATTAAGCAATTCTTTTGGTAGCCTTAATTTTATGAGTATTGAGTTGGGAACTTGCTGGCCAGTTTTCTTTGGTCCTGCAATCTTGTCAAACTCTGCATCAAATGGTCTTGAATAGATTACGATTTTTTCGATTATGCTGTGTAGTAGTGTGTAGACATCTTTTTTGTTATTAGTAACATCATCGAGTGCTTGAGAATATCTTTTGGAGTATTCCTCAAAACTACGAATATAACCATCAGACAATACCTGTTGACCTAGAATACTATTTATCTCGTTGAGTCGAGTGTTTAGTTCTTTATTTTCTTTTTCAATATCATTGAACCGCTCAAGGAGTTGTTCGTTATTGATGACTCTGTTTTCGTGTTGCAATGACAAATTCTCCTTTCTGTTAGGTAAGCTGTTGATATTTTTTATAATTTCATCTCTCTCCTCGTTTAATTGCTGGACTTGAAGTTGATTTGATTTGAGTTTATTTTGATGGTCAAAAGCAGCCTTTGGGTTGCTCAATAAATTTTTAATAAAAGCTATAACATAGCCTTCTAACTGTTCTGCTGGGACAGGGATTGTGGGACAAAGTTTGTCGTATTTACTGGTATTCTTGTGACCACATTTGTAATAGTAATTGTATTCATTTGAACCCTTAACTTTTTCTTTTTTATTTCCATTCCAAATATGTTCACTTCTTGATTTAACATGCTGTTGGCACCAATCACACTTAATTAAGCCAGACAATAGATACAAGTTATCATCATCCTCTTTTCTTCCTAAGAGAACCTTGTCAGCACTGTCTTTTAACCTTTTTTGGGCAGTTTTAAAGACAGAAGGTTCAATAAGCATTGGAAGTTTGAAGGGAGACAATAACCATTGGTCTTTCGGAACATGTTTTCGATTAACTGTCTTATGATAAAAATAATTTCCGATATAGGTTTCATTGCTTAAAATACCTTTTACGGTTTCGTTTCTCCAAAAATAGTCGTTGTTTATCTTGATACTCTTACCCATTCTCTTGTGATTATTTATAGCTGATGCTTCTGGTGAAACAACTTTTTCATTACTAAGTAAATCGGCAATTTCCTTTGTAGTTTTACTTTCAAAAACACACCACCGAAAGATATCTTTTACATGTTTTGACTCTGCTTTGAACTCATACAAAAATTTTCCCTCGTCTTTTAAGTAACCATACGGAGCTTGACCTTGATATTTTCCTTTGAGTACAGCCGCTATTTTGCCACCCTTTGTTCTCTCCTTAGTAGTTTCTATTTCCAACTCGGCAATGACTCCCATAATACCTAAAATGGCTCTACCAAAGGGTGTAGAAGTATCGATTGACTCGTTGACCGAGACCAAGTCAATGTCATGTTTTTTAAAAAGTGCCACAATATCAAGTAGTATGGTTAATTTACGAGCAAGTCGGTCAATTTTATACACAGCAACAGCATCAAACGGTTTTTCACCAACTGCGCTATATTCGATATTTTGTTTTAACCTCCAAAAATCCTTTCGTTCGTCTATTGTTTTTGTTCCAGATATTCCATCATCTGTATAAACATGTTCATCTCCTGCTAAAACCATGGCATCACGACCATCATCAAGTTGACCCTTTGACTTAAGGTAGGCATCAATAGCATTTCTTTGCATTGGTATGCCATATTTCAATGCCTGGTCTTCGGTTGAAACTCGAAGATAAATGGCAACTCGAATTTGTTTTTTCTCATTGTCTTTATTCTCTATCGTATCTATCATATAGTTCTCACCACTTGGACTCTATTGAATTAGTAGTTAATTATAGCTGTTATTTCTAGTTTTGTATTCCAATGATTGATAGTTCGTAAGAAATCAAGTCAAACAACTACAACCTATTATCGGGTATGTTCTGTAATTTGGGTTATGGGAAGTTGAATGAATTTATTTTGATTTTTGATGTACCGCTACCATGTATAGAATTGTCGAAATGTAAATTGTTAGCAAGAAAAAACCACCAATATGTAGTGAGAGAGGGCTCTGGTTGTCAAAGAATCTACAAAAGAACATTCTTATGCTGGCAACAGTAAGCAATAATAATGGGAACAACCATGTGTACACAAAATGGGCCCAATCTGAAAAGGCAGGATATCCATTAAGGTAATTTTTACCTTCACGAGTTATAAAATTACTATCACTGGCAAGTTTACCCATTTTTTCCTCTAATTTGTGGAGGTAGCTGTAAAGTCTGTTAACTAACACATTATTTTGGAAATATCTGAAAGATATGCTGAACAATAAGAACCACAAAAAACCATTCAACAATTCTTGACCTAATTCAAAATTTATTCCGATTTGTTTTTGCAATAGTGCGTTGGATAAATCAACAAATTTTGTTGAGAAGGAAATTTGTACAAATTGTAAGAATATGATGGCCAAAACATAAACAAACAATCTCTCTCGGTATTTATTAAGCTCAATTACCTGCAAAGAAGTGTCTTTGTAGTGGTCATAAAGTACTTCAAGTTTTTTGCTGTCAGTATCTTTCATTAGGCCCTCTCAAGTGCAGCTACTATGCTATCTTCGGTAAATGAATATGCCCAACTAGCATCTTGGTTCAAAATTGCTTGTGGAGAGTCGTATTCTCTGTCAATTTTGACTGCAACTAAGGAGTTCCCAACTTCAATGCTCTTGGCAATTTCAAAATTTATCCAATTCCTATAGCCAATTTCTTGATAATCGTCATGCCAACTATTCGCATATTTTCCAATTATTACCAAGGTGATGTCTGCTGATTTTATTTTTGTCGTCAAGGCCGCTTTAACTCTGGAAATATCATCGGTGTTAATTTCACCTGATGAGTGGTCGTAAAATTCAAAATCAAACTTATCATTTTTATCCCATGCCTCCAATAAAAACTTGTAGTGTTTGTCGTGTTCATAATCAAAACTCACAAATACTTTTTTGGCCATATTATCTACCTAAATTTGTAATTGGCCTATTGTAACTCTTTGTAAATATATTTACATCCTAATCGTTTCAAATGCTTGATAATATCTTGGCAAATCTTCACTCTTTCTGACTTGGTCATTGTAGACTACGAGCATTTCCATTGATTTGTGCCGAGTGTAGGCCATGACATCGAGTAAATTACCTCCGAATTGTTTGATTAAGGTGGTAGTGAAAAAGTGTCTAAAGCCATGAGTGGTTTTACCTTCAATTCCAACCTCTGATAACAGTTTGCCAACAATCACTCTGATGCTCTTGGTCGTCAATCTTTGGTTCTTGCCATTGTTACTATTACTGACAAAAAGTGGCCCATCAGCCAACTTGTTTGATGACAGATATTCACGCAGTGCTTTGACTGTCTGAGGATGGAGGTCAACGACTTCTTTGTCGTCTCTGCCCTTACCCTGCACCAATGCACTAGAAGCCTCTAGGTTGATGTCAGCTATATTTAATCTGACAATCTCCACCTGTCTTAATCCTTGAAAAATGAGGAGGCTTAGTAAGGCCTTGAGTCTGGTGTTTTGTGTTGTCAGTGGTAGCTCTGCCAATGCATTGATAATTCTTGAGACTTGCGTCTCATTGAGTCCGCTCCGTTTGTGTTTCCTGCCTTGATTGAATGACTTTATGTTTTGAGTGATGTCCCTTGGCAATACTCCAATACGATTGAGTTCTTTGAGGAAAATTCGAGCGGTAGCTAACTGTTTGTTTTTGGTGGCGACTCCGATGTCATTTCTTACTGCTAAATTTCTTTTGAAGTTCAAAAAGCTGTTGTGGCTGAGACCATTATCGTCTCTGACAAAATCAAGGAAATTATGAATACGGCTCTGGTAATCGTAGCGACTGTTTTGGCTGACATCAAGATTATCAAAAATCTCTCTTGGGTCAATTTGTCTATCGTTGAATGTAACTAATTTATCTATTTTATGGGTGATTATAGATAAAGTTTAGTATTTTACACACCTAAAGCAAGAGGCTGGTTTTATTTGACAACCTCACACTCGGACATGTCAATTACTCCAATCATTTGCTTACCGATTATTCCTCTGACTTTGATGGTTTTACCATTGGTTAATGTCATAAGTTGTTGCTTATCGGTCACCTGACAGCTGATTTGTGCCATAGAGAAATCTTTAGAGGCAATGTTACTAAAACTTAAACCAGAGTCAGTGATGTTGCTAATTTTGGCTGAAAATTCAACTAGCTTTCCATTCCACTTGGCCTCGGCTGATACTTGATTGGCATCAAAATCATCGGCTAATTGTCTGGCAGTGATAACCATTGGAGTTGGGGCGACTTTCGTCTCACTTCCAACAGTTTTATTGCCATTTTGGTTTACAGAAGAATTGCCTTTATTTCCACCAGATGCACTACCGATAATTCCAATTAAAATCACCACCAGTATGACAGTCAAAATTGGATGTTTTCTAAACCATCCCCTTTGGTCTGCCTGACAATGAGGACACTTGGAGGCTTTACTGTCAATTTCTGACTGACAACTTTTACACTTTTTCATTTTTAGATTTAATAAATAATGTGACTGTAAGTAAGATAATTGAGTTTAGCTAAAATACGGTCAAAGTCAATAAGAAATCTTACTGTGTGTCGGATGAGAAGATTGATGTTATTCAGTAGCCTTGGTCTATGGATAAACGCTCAAACATCAGTGAGAAAATAGGTAAACGAATTGCAAGTTTACGAAAAGAAAAAGGTTTAACCCAAGAACAACTGGCAGTTAAAATCAACATGGACAGGACTTTTGTAGGTTATCTAGAAAAAGGCGACAGAAATCCATCAGTCGAGACAGCCAATAAAATTGCCAGAGCATTGGGTGTGAAGCTTAATGATATTTTCAAATTTGAGGAATAGGGTTATTTGTGCTTCTCAAAATTTCGTCAAACTCAGTGTCTACAGTCATGTGATTTCTCCACCCAAAACGATTTCTCATTTGAATTATCCAAATATGAGCATTAAAGTGTGGTATTTTACCCATAACTCCGAGTGTTCCTAATGTTTCCCACCAACAAAGTGCAGCTGCTTTTCCTCTTTTATAGGCGTCCCGAAAGTCGGGATATCTTTTTGACCAATCATAGACTCTTTGTTTGCTAACTCCAATCGTACCTGCGAAACTAACGATTGAACCACCTTGGCTCATAAATTCAACAACCTGTCGACAATACTTTCGTCTATATTTTGTGGGGCGCCCAATTTTTTTCATGTCATTAAAAACACTTAACCGTCTCACCCTATCAATCTCAAGGCTCTGTATTTAATTTATCACAACAGTCTTGGATTATTATTTTTCTCCCAGAGAATATGTTCAACTTTTACTCCTTTAGCTTCAAAAGCTGGTGTGAGTACAGTAAAGCGGTGACATTTCTTATAGTCTGTTTCTGTGCACATCACCACGAGCCCTACGATTGACGATAACTTTACGACCTCATCAACAGTGGTCTCAAAATCGATATTTACGCCTAGTCCACCGAGGTTATTGCCTTTGAATATGTATTTTATGTTGTGCTTTGCTAATTCTGTCTCAAGCGGTGCTCTGCTATATTTAGGGTTCCAACGAGAAAATGGCCGAGTACGGACATCAACCAAAACTTTAATTTTGTTTTCTTTGAGCTTGTCGACAAATTCGTCAATCTTTTTGAGACCGTAGCCAATAGTTTTGATAGTCATAACTTAATTATGACCTAAACACACACCAAAGCAATTATTTGTTTTTCTCCTTAAAGTCGTAAACTTTATACACGGATTTTATAGTCTCAACAATCAGACAAACAATTAAGATAAGCGCCGACATTATTACAACATCGATTACAAAATTGTAATAGGTCGCTAAACCTGTAGATATATTCCTGCAAATAGTACAATTATCATTTACTTTTAAAAGTTTTAAAACAAAAATTAAAACAAGCAAAAATACATTAAACAGTGCATTTTCCTTCAATTCCTTTCTGGTATTTTTAAACAATCCGATATGGTCTACATAAATTTCGATATCAGTAATTTGGCCAATTAAAATAGTGTGAACTGCAATGTTAAAGCCCATTAGTGTCGTTGAGATGGTCAAGGCGTCATTCTTTATGAAGTCAAAAACAAAACCATTTCCACTCAAGCTGTTCAACCCAATTATCACGAGTGAGAAAATGACTGCTGAGGCAATATAACCAATCAATTTCATTATCTATTGTAGTAGCTCTTTGACCATTTTTACAATGACCTGAGGGTCATCTGATTTTAGTATTGCTTCATCCATTGAGGCATATCGAACTTCACTCTCACTTCTGTATTTTTTCAAATTTTTCAAAATTATTAGATACTTTCCACCACCTTTACCGACATGTTCCACGCTTTGACTAATAAGTTTGTTGTTTGGTATTGTTAAGTCTCCTTCGTCATTCACAATGTTGGTTTCGACTTTTTGTGCGTGGTAGTTTTGCTTAGCACCCTCAAGTTCTTTTGATAATTCATCCTCTGTGCCAAATAAATTTGGTACATAATATGTGAACTTTACACTTTTTATTTTTCCTTCACTTGACCTTATTACATCCCAAAACGCCTGCTGGTTAATGATTGGCTCAATTTTAACTTTCCATCCATACTCAGATAACTCTTTATTTATTTCCTCAGCAAAAAACATCAACACATAAAGTGGACTTCTAAAACTACTGTTTGTAGTCAGCACCTCAAAACCTAGCAACTGAACTCCCTCGTTGGTGTCAATAATCAAATTAGAAAACGGCCATTCCTCTTCTTTTTTCTTTACAAATGTATCTGACTCTTTTAGGCTGTGTTCAATAAGTGTTTTTCTTCCTATAAAAGCGTGAATTATTTCATCGTCAATCTTTTTCTCAAAACGATAAGAACATTCACTTTGAGCTGTATTGAAGTCAATCTTTTTTAAAAAAAACTTCTGCATTATTTCTTTTTTGCTTAATTTCAGTTTCTCTCCATCGTTTGTAATAGCTATTTGCACTGGCACAAGATAATATCGAAAAAGTTGTAATTTCATTTATTTTTTACAATCTCTAACACATGTTTGTAATGAAATTTCACTTGGACATATTCGTCTAGTTTCAGATTTACCATAGGGAACATAGGCTGATTAACTTTACTTTTATCCCAAGGGAGGTTTGGATATTTTCGAGTAAATGACTCAAAATCTTCATCAATAATAAATTCAGCGTGTTCTAATGCAGATGGACAAACTTGACCTGTTTTAGGAGCTACTAACTCAACAGCAGAAATATAACTATTTCGATATGGCAATGGACTGTAGAACTTGAAAATTCCGACTCTCCTACCTCCAACAATTTCCTCTGATAATAATTCAGCTTTTTTAAGAAACTCAGGCTTCAAGTTGTCGTAATCCTCATCAGATGAAGTTTGGTAACCAAAATGGTCTAGTTCGTATTTTGAAATATCAATACCTTGTGCTTCAATTTTTTCAATCAGTGAGTCGAGAAATTGTTGATAGTTATCCAAAATCATATTATTTAATTAACCTCAATAATAGTGGAAAGTCTTTGTACGAATGTTTGAATGTGTTTGAACAAAAATGTCCTTGTCCTTTCATAATTACTTGTATTCCTCCATCCATATTTAACATTTCCAACATTATTCTGCCTCGTGTGTCATCGTGACCATATGGGTCGTTATCTGAATTGATAATTATCACTTCCTCAACATTTGATTTAATTTTCTCCCAATCATAGGCTGGTTTGAGAATACCGTCGCCACCTGGGTAATATGAAAAACCAGCTACTAAAATTGCTTGACTAATTTTTACTTTTAATTCTTCAAGAACTGACAAAATAACTGACGCCCCTGCTGAATGTCCAATAATCACAGTATCCTTGTCAAATTTTCCACTTTCCATAATGAAGGGAACCCAAACACTTATTTGTGGATTTTTATCATCTGGTAATTGTGGCAACCACACATCGTAACCTTTTTGTTCAAGTTGGGATTTTAGCCAAGGATACCAATGATTATTTGGTGAGTCGTCCATGGCGTGTAATATGATTGCGTTTTTCATAGGTTATTTATTTTTTCAATTAACACATCGTTTATTTCCACAAAGCCTTCTCCTATCTGTTTTTCTCTTAACTTTGCTGATTTCTCGCCTGGATAATAAATTTCAGTAACCCCATCAGCTTTTGGAGCATTTTTTAATTCGTTTATGGCAGTATCAATATCTTTCTTGAAATCTTCCAAAGGTCTGAATATGGTCGGGTCAATCAAAATATAAAATGAACCCCAACCACCAGGCACTGAATATCCAACACGAGAACCTGTCAAAGCTCCACCGAGCAACTCCACTATAAATGCTAACCCTGAACCCTTGTGACCAAAAAATGGCAGTAAACCGCCACTCATGGCCTTTTCTGGGTCAGTTGTTTGAACACCATTACTGTCTATAGCTGAACCTTCTTTGATTTGCTTGCCCTCATTTTTAGCTACTAGTAAATCACCCCAGGTTATCTGGCTTGATGCCATATCTAAAATTACAGGTAAACCGCTAGTTGGTACACCGACAGTTATTGGATTAGTTCCCCACAATTCCTTTTTAGCTCCAAATGGTACCAGTCCACCAGCGGAATTATTAAAACCGATAAAAATTAGATTTTGGTCAGTAGCTTTCCTCGCATAGTCACCAATATAGCCAGTCACACCCAAATCTTTTATACCAACAGCCAATATCTTACTAGTCTTTATTTTTTCAAAAGCTAGGTCAAGTGACTTGTAAATTGGGCCGTAACCCAATTTTCTGTGACCATTGATATGCAAAGAAATTGAACTTTCTTGGATAACATCAATTTTTAGTTCCTCTGTGTTTAATTTGCCATCATCGCTTGATTTTTTGAATGACAACAATCTCACGAAACCGTGTGTTTTTCTGCCAGACAATTCAGCATCAATTAAATTTTGTGTAATTAAATTAGCTTCTTCTGCCTTAATTCCAATCTTCTTCAATAATGAATTCGATAAATCAATGGCCTCTTGAATAGCTACTTTCATATGAGCAAATTATAACCCAAGAACTCAATTTGTGTCCGATTAAGGCTAGTTTTTACTACTTCTAGTTTTATTGTGAACAAAATGGACAGCATTTTCTTCACCTAGAGATGACTCTACAAAAACTCTCAAATATGGAACTGATGGAGGTGTTTTACCTTTGGCTTCAAAAATTATTGGGTTGGCCTCCATTAAATACGATGATTTTGGGTCATTAGCCAACTTGTGGGGTATATTCTTAAGTTCAATTTCTTGTTGTTTTAGGCCTGGTATCATTCCTTTTTTAGTCACATATTCAACCTGTTCGGGGTCGGTAGAGTCGATGCGTGTAAACATTTTGGTTTTTGGGTCGTAATAATGAGAGTCGAGTCTGTATTTGCTATCTGCGACAGGCATCTCAACAAATGTTTCTCCAATGGTTGCCAAATCCTTTTTTACCAATTCTTCCTCAAACTGTGAAATATCGTCCAAATTCTTGAATACTCTCCTGCGAGTACCAGTTCTTTTTGTAATTTTGCTGTTCATAATTCCTCTTTCCAATTCTAACAAATACTTTGTCTAGGTTATAATAACGAAACACTAATCCACCGCCTTCGTTGTTAGATAGTTCTTGGTGGGAAGCGTTGTATGACAGTAAAAATCTTGGACTGCTATAATGATTTATGGGAGAAACGTATGGTTGGTATTCGACTTTAGTGAAACCTGAATGGGCACCACCAAGTTGGTTGTTTGGACCAGCCTGGACATTACTTTATATTTTAATTGCGATTAGTTTTGGAAGTGTTTTTTACTTAGTGATTAAAAATAAACTACCAAAATCAGTAGCTTTACCTTTTGTTTT
>Ga0116157_10007084_pt1 | contig 10013 bp, 9 predicted proteins | sample AD_UKC048_MetaG_FD_89882 | JGI IMG/M metagenome (GOLD analysis project Ga0116157, IMG submission 89882) | Active sludge microbial communities of municipal wastewater-treating anaerobic digesters from USA - AD_UKC048_MetaG | ecosystem: Engineered > Bioreactor > Anaerobic > Digestate | place: USA... | reverse complement strand
GACGTTTGTTTCAACGGCTGGAGACATTAAAGAAGCTATCAAAAAATATCGCAGCACCACCCCCTAAGGAACGTCATGTTCTCCTTAAAAGAACGGTTACAGCAAATCCTGTTAAGAGACAATATCCTCAAACAGGAAGACTTGGACAGGGCTCTGCTGGAACAAAAGGATTCCGGCGGGGACCTGAGCCAAGTGCTGGTCCGGATGAACCTGATCAGTGAAGATGATCTGACCCATATCCTCAGCGAAGGACTGGGCCTTCCGCCCATAGACATTTCCCGCCTTAAAATCGATCCTAATGTCGTTAAGCTTATCCCGCGGGACGTGGCGGAGAAATATCAGATCATGCCGGTTTCCAAGATGGGCGGGAACCTGACCCTCGCCATGGCCGACCCTTTGAATATTTTTGTCATTGATGATGTGAAGGCGTTAACGGGTTTAAGCATCACCCCGATCATTGCCCGTTCGACGCAGTTGGCCCAGGCCATTGAGCGCTGTTACGCGCAAGACGCGCCGGAGTCCGGGGAGACGCTGGAGAGCATCATCAAGGACATGCGGGACGCCGAAGAGCTGGAGCTGGTCAAAGAGCAGGACCTGGATTCGGAAAAGGTTTCTGTTGAAGATATCTCTCAAGACGCCCCGTTGATCAAGCTGACGGACACGATCATTCAACAGGCGGTCATGGCGAAAGCCAGCGACGTTTTTATTGAACCGCTGGAGAAAACCCTGCGCATCCGTTACCGCGTGGATGGAGTGATCCGCGAAATTGACCAGATGTCCAAAGCCCTGCACTTGGCGATTATCTCCCGGCTTAAAGTTGTATCGAACCTGGATATCTCGGAGCGGCGCATCCCTCAGGACGGGCGGTTCCGGACGATCCTTTCCGGGAATAAGGAAGTGGATTTCCGCGTTAATGTCCTTCCAACGGTTTTCGGGGAAAAGATCGTGTTGCGCGTCCTGGATAAATCCGCGGGTGCTGTGGATATCAATAATCTCGGGTTCCAGCCGGAGGATTTGCGCCGGCTGAAAGAATGCGCGGATAAGCCGCATGGGATGATCCTTTCGTGCGGGCCTACGGGCAGCGGGAAGACAACAACTTTGTACTCGATCCTGCGGCATATTGATTCTCCCGGGAAGAACATTGTGACGGTGGAGGATCCGGTGGAGTACCAGATGGCGGGGTTGAACCAAGTGAATGTTAAACCCACGGTTGGCCTGACGTTCGCGTCGACCCTGCGGTCTATTCTGCGTCAAGACCCCGATGTGATCATGATCGGGGAAATTCGGGAAAGCGAGACCTTGGATATCGCGGTCAAGGCCGCGCTGACCGGGCATCTCGTGGTAAGTTCTTTGCACACGACCACGGCCGCGGGCTCGATAGTGCGTATGGTCAATATGGGGGTGGAGCCATTTTTGATCTGTTCGTCTGTCATCGCGATTGTGGGGCAGAGGCTCCTGAGGCGGATTTGCCCGAAATGCAAGGAAGAATTTGTTTTGTCCCAGGAGATGGCGGAAAAAGTGGGGCTGGGCCTCAAAGGGGATATCCGGCTGTTCCGCGGCAAGGGATGCAAGAGCTGCCTGAAGACCGGCTACAGCGGCCGGGTTGGCATCGCGGAAGTCCTGATCCTCACGCCGTCGGTCCGTAAGGGAATTTTACAGCGGGCCGGGGAGCTTCAGATCAAGATGGCCGGGCGACGGGAAGGGATGACGACGATGCGGGAGGACGCGATGGCTAAAGCCTTTGCCGGCTTGACGACGATGGAAGAAGTTTTACGGGTGACAGCGCCTGACGAGCCGTTGAAGGATGAGCCGGGCGTTTGACCAGTGATAATTGCTCACGTTGGTGAGAAAAACCGTTTATAATCATGTCGCAACCACTTAAAACCAAAATTATTCAAACGCTTGTTGAGACCCTCAAAATTAAAAAAGAGGATCTGGATGGAGCGATAGAATTGCAGCGGAGCAAGAATATCAGCTTGGACCGGGCGCTGATCGAGCGGGGGCTTATCAAAGAAGAGGACCTGATGGTCTTGCTTGTCCGTGAGCTGCATATCCCGTTTATTAATCTTAAAAAATATAAGATTGATCCGTCCCTCAAAGACGCCATCCCCGAACGTGTCGCCCGCCAGTACCGGATCCTCCCGATATCCCAGATGCAAAAGACGGTGACCATCGCGATGGCGGATCCGTTGAATATTTTTGCCATTGATGACCTGAAAAGCTTGACGGGCAAGGAAGTGGATGTCGTGATGAGCACGGAATCCGATATCCTGCATGCGCTGGAAACGTATTACGGCAGCAAGATTTCAAGCTCGGTCCAGGAAGTCAGTAAAGATATTGACGTGGGGGAGCTGGAGATTATCAGCGACAGCGAGCTGATCACAGACTCGGAGATGATGGCGGACGAGGGCGAACAGGCGCCTATCATCCGCCTGGTGAACCTCGTCATTCGCGAGGCGATTAAACAGCGCGCTTCTGATATCCACATTGAGCCCATGCTGGACTGCATGCGAGTCCGTTACCGGATTGACGGCACTCTGGTCCACGCGATGAAGATCCCGAAAGATAATCAAAACGCCATTATCGTCCGGATCAAGATTATGTCCCGGCTGGATATCACGGCGACCCAGGTGCCCCAGGACGGCCGTTTTAAAATGCGGGTCAATAACCAGGAGGTGGATTTCCGTGTTTCTCTGCTGCCGACGACCTTCGGGCAGAAAATAGTCCTGCGGGTCCTGGATAAGAAAAATCTCCGCATCGGGTTGGATGGGCTTGGTTTTTCCGAGGAGTCGGCCGGTAAGCTCAAGGAGGCGATCGCCCAGCCTTTCGGGATGATCCTGGTGACGGGGCCGACCGGAAGCGGGAAATCGACGACACTCTATTCGATTGTTAACGAATTGAACACGACGGATAAGAATATAATCACGATTGAGGACCCTGTTGAGTATGTCGTGGACGGGTTAACACAGATTCAGGTGAAGCCGGATATCGGGCTGACCTTCGCGGAGGGGCTGAAGGCGATCCTCCGCCAGAGCCCTGATATCGTTATGGTCGGGGAGATCCGCGATTATGAAACCGCGGATATCGCTATTAAGGCGTCTTTGACGGGACAGATGGTTTATTCGACCCTGCACACGAATGACGCGGCCGGAGCGCTGACCCGCTTGGTGGACATGGGGGTGGAGCCGTTTTTGGTCGCCTCGAGCCTGGTGATGGTCTGCGCGCAGCGATTGTGCCGGAAAATTTGCCCGCACTGCAAGGAAGCGGTGGATATCCCGGCCAAGGTTTTAAAGGAATTGGATATCTCCGTTAAGAAGGACAGGGTTTTTTACCGGGGGAAGGGGTGCGCGCACTGCCGGCAGAGCGGTTTTTACGGGAGGCTGGGAGTCACAGAAATGATGCCGCTCGATGACCACATCCGCGAGATGCTGATCCTGGGCAAGTCTTCCGACGAAATCAAGGAATACGCCCGGGATAAACTCGGCATGCTGACGCTCTGGGATGATGGCCTTCAAAAATTTTTAAAAGGGGACACAACGCTCGATGAAGTGTTGAGGATTACTTCTAATGATTAACGTGGTCCGGGGGCGCGGTTTTAAAAATAATAATATAAAGGAACCCCGTCCCGGGCAAAAGGACAACTTGACGCTGGGATGAGGAGCGCTTTTCAGTTATGTAAAATCATGCGCGCATAAAAAAATTTGCTGAAACACTTTTTATCCAGGGCGAAATGATGTTACAATTACTCTTGGATCATGCCGAAAGAAGGAACGTGTTATGCCGACTTTTAAATATGTCGCCAAAGACCAGGCGGCCCGCAATGTTGTTGGAAAAATCAGCGCCGAGAACCAGGCGGCTGTTATCGAAGAGCTTCGGAAGCGCCACCTGACGATCATTGATGTGAAGCCGGTCAAGGCGGCGTCAAAGGCGGTTTTTGTCCAGAAGTCCGTTAAGCCGGAAGATTTGGTTATTTTTTCCAGACAGTTATCCACGATGGTGGATGCGGGGATCCCGATTTTGCAGGCGCTGGATGCGTTGCAGGAACAGATCACGCAGGCGTATTTTCAGAGTGTCGTCATTGCCGTGCGAGATGATATTCAAATGGGGAGCAGCCTGTCCGCCGCTTTTGCCAAACATCCCAAAGCCTTTGATACTCTTTTTGTGAATATGGTTAAAGTCGGGGAGACCGGCGGGGTTTTGAGCGCGATTCTGGACCGGATTTCCTCGTACCTCGAAAAGACACTCAAGCTGAAACGCAAAGTCAAATCCGCCCTTATCTATCCGGCCGTCGTTGTATTCATGGCGATTGTTATTACCGTGATCCTTCTGGTGAAAGTCGTCCCCACGTTTGCCTCCATTTACGACTCTTTTAACTCTGAGTTGCCGGCCATGACGCAGATGTTGATCGGCGCCAGTGATTTGCTGAAGAATAATCTTTTATACCTGATCGGCGGAATTGTCCTGTCGGTGTTTCTGTTGACCCGCTGGTATCAGACTGACCGGGGCCGGGAGGCCCTTGATAAAGCGTCATTGCGGGTGCCTATTTTCGGCGAGCTGATCCGGAAAGTGGCCATCAGCCGGTTCAGCCGCACGCTGGCGACGTTGCTCCAGACGGGCGTTCCTATCCTGGAGTCCCTGGATATCGTCGGGAAAACCAGCGGCAATCGGGTGATAGAAAACGTGGTCATCAGCGTGAAAAATAATGTCCGCGAAGGGGAAAGCATCGCCACCCCTCTTGTGAAAAGCGGGGTTTTCCCTCCTATGGTCACGCGCATGATTTCCATCGGCGAGAAATCCGGGCAGCTGGAAAAAATGCTGGGGAAGATCGCGGATTTTTATGATGACCAGGTTGACGCGGCCGTGGCCGGGTTAACAAGCATCATTGAACCGCTGATCATCGGTTTCTTGGGTATAATCGTGGGCTTCATCGTCATCGCGCTGTTCTTGCCGATTATTAGCATCACTCAAATTATTTAAAGCTGTTTGGAGTTTTCAACTTAAAGCAATAGGGCGTATGTCTTTCCGCATCCACAAATATACTTTTTTTATGCTGGCCATTGTATTAGGAAATTGGCCGCCGGGACAGGTTGCTGCTCAGGAGGCTGAAACGGTTGAACTGTTGCCAGCCGAACGGATGCTGGAGTCCGCCGTCACGGACTTGAAGGAGGCCATGGGGGAGGCGCTTCGGAAAAACACGCAGATCGGGGAGAAGAACGACGCTTTGCGCCGGGACCTTGAGCAGCATGAGCAGGAGATGGCGTCTTGGCAAGAAGAACGGGACACGCTCCTTAAGGATCAAAAAGTCCTGCGGGACGCTTTGAAATTGCAGGACGAAGACCGGAACGCCTTGCTGAAGGATTTGGACGCTTTGCGCAAAGAAGGGGAAAGCCATGACGGGAGTCGGGCAGAAAAAGAAATACAGATAACGGTCCTGGGTGAAAAACAAAAACGCCTTCAGGAAGAAGCGCAGTTGTTGAAAGAGGAGGTGGCCTTTTTTCAAAAACGCCTTCAGCAAAAAAGCGCGCAGCCGTTGCCGAGGGGCCGGGAGGGGGAAAAGAAAGATTTGGAGGCCCGGCGGGACGCTTTGCGTGATGATATCGAGAGAAAAAAAGAGGCTGTCCTGAAGCTTCAGAAAAAGATAGCGTCGCAGAAAGAACGGGCGGAGGATTTAAAGTTCCGGAAGAGCGCGTGGTTGCCGAAGTTGGCGGAAATCCAAGAGCGTTTGTCGGAAGCCGGGAGGGATTTGGAGGATATCAAGCAGCAGAGGGACATCGCCGGGCTTAAAGACAAGGCGGCCTTGACCGCGCTTCAGGATGATGTCGCGCGGCTGCGGAAGGATAAGGAGCAGCTGGAAAAGACTTTCGCCGAAGTACAGGATTTGCAGGACGTGGTCCGGGTCGCATCCCGGCAGCAGGAGAAACAGATGGCTTTTTCCCTCCAGGTCCTGACGGAGGAGGCGGCCCTGTTGAGGAAGAAAAAGCAGGCTTTGGAAGAAACGCTCTCTTTGCGGGGAAATGTGGCTTCTTCGGACCAGGAGCCGCGCGCGGACTCGCGGGACGTTTCCCGGAAACAATTGACGGCGGATATGGATGATTTGAATTTGTCCCTTCGAAAGGGGCAGTTGAAAATCAGGGCTTATCGCAAGAAAGAAAAGCTGTTATTGAAAGACATTGTTGGGTTGAAGGCGGATTATCAGAAAGCTCTTAAGCGGCAGGAATCTTCCCCGTCTGCGGCAGAGATCAAAGAAGAGCTGTCTCGGCTTCTGGCGGATATTGATTTTGAAGAGGCCCCGGAAGGAGGGGCCCCGGCTTCCGCGGTGGAAGAGGACGCCCCGCGCCGTCCAGCGCCGTTTTCCAAAGCCCAGACCCTGAAAAGGGACGTCGAGGCTTTGCAGTTAAGGGAGGCGGTTTTGACGAGCTCTTTGGCGATTATTCAGGCCCGTTATGAAGAAGAGCGGAAAGCCGTGGAAAATTTTTATCAGGAAGAAACGCGGTTGAATGAATATTTAAAGGTCCTGAGGCGCGAACATCAAGGTTTGGAGGAAAAGGTCGGAGGGCTTTTAAAAGTCCAGGAAAAAGTTGCCCGCCCATAGTTGTCGACGGAGAGATGCCCCCGCGGGAGGCCCGGCCTTGGCCCCCGGGCCCCTGGCTTGACATTTCAACCCCGGGGGTTGTATACTTGCAGTAGATTTGACAATCGAGCGATGCAAAAGGTAAACCATTCGTAAGGATGGGACACAAAGCTATAGGGCCCTACGGAAGGCGCGATAAAGCCGAAAGAGGGTAGCCAGTTGCCATCAGGAAAGATATCGGCATAAATAGTGATCTGTCCCTCTTGAAGAAGGACAGATTTTTTTTTAGGATTTGAATTGACAGCTTAAGCACCTGTGTTAGCATAAAACAAAGACTAAAGTCGATCGTATCGCTAAACCAATGATTCAGAGCAAATTATGTAAACCGTCATTATTCTTTCGTTAAGCTTTTGCCGGGATCTTTGAAGAGGCGGATACGGTTAATCTGGACTTGAGGAAGGAGGGACAGAATATGAACAGAAAAGGTTTTACGCTCGTCGAAATCATGATCGTTGTGGCCATCATCGCTTTGCTGGCCGCCATCGCGATTCCTAACCTGTTAAGGGCGAAGATTTCCGCGAATGACGCGTTGGCGAAGAGCACGCTGCGGTCATTGTCAACGTCTTCAGAAACGTTCGCGACGGCCAACACCGGAAACTATCCAACGAATGCTACTTCTTTGACCGGTGCGACACCTCCGTACATCAACAACAATTATTGCGGGACAACAGTGTCTGGGTTTAATTTCCAGTGTACGTTTGACGCCGGTTATTATACGTTTACGGCAACGCCGGTCACGGTCGGGACATCCGGGACAACGACATTCACGATTACGACAGGAGGAATCTTGACTCCGTAGTCCGTCTGTGGAAGTTTATCATCAGGTTTGAGGGGGGCCCAAAAAGGCCCCCCTCTTTTTGTGGGTTCGTGATGAGTTTATAACAGGGAATAGATTTTCAGGCGCAGGGAGGCATCAAAATATTAAACCAAAACCTAGTACTTGAAAAAAAAGGTGTTATAATGCACCGGTCAAGGGGGGGACAGATGAAGTCTCCGAATTTCAACATGATCATCATTGCCGTGCTTGTCCTTGGGTTTATTGCGTTTGCCAGGTACCTCGTTATTGTGAATCAGGATATTCAGCAGCAGATCCGGTTAGTCGGCCAGCGGTAACCAGCGGCTGGTTTTTCGAGGAGATTTTCTTCCAGGCGGACGAACAACACGGGTCCACGGGAGTTCGGGGCGATGACGGCATATTTAGGAAATAAAAAAAAATATAATGCGCTTTTGAAGTCCCCCATGTTTTTGTTACAATAGGGATAATATTAATCGTTTATTATAAACATGTTATAAAAATTCTTTGAACGGGATTTTTATATAAGGAAGCAAGGTGTTTTTAACTATGTCCGGTTTTTTCCCAAAAGCTTTTAAAGGTGTCATTCCGGAACGGGCCGGCGCGGTCACGGTCGGGCTGGATATCGGGACATTCGCCTGTAAAGGCGTTAAAATGAAAAAGTCCGGTTCCGGATACACGCTTCTGAGCTGGTCGGTCGTTCCTGTGGAAGGGGGAGACCAGAAGAAGGCTCTGAAACAAACTTTGCGTAACCTTTCGGCTGAGGCCATGGATCCGTTAACGGCCGTCAGCGGGAAAGGGACGCTGATCCGTTACATTGAGCTTCCCCGGATGCCCCTGGGGGATTTAAAGAAATGTTTTGCTATCGAAGCGGACAAGTATTTCCCTTTTCCCTTGGATCAAATTTACACGGATTGCCATATCCTCGATACCACGCTGAAAGATAATAAAATGCTGGTCCTTGTGGCCGCCGCGAAAAAGGAAATTATTGACGACCGCGTTGCCCTCTTAACCGGGCTGGGTTACCATCCGGATTTTATCTCGCTTAACGCAGTGGCGATCTCCAACATTATGAACGTTTTGAACCCGAAAATGCTGGAGAATCCGGAGAAAGCATCCGACGCTTCGAAGCATGCCGCCGTCGCCATCCTGGATATCGGAGAGGTGGTGAGCAATCTTACCATTATGGCGCAGGGGATGCCGTTGTTCACCCGGGATGTTTTTATCGGCGGCCGGGATTTTACAAAAGCCCTGACGAATTCAATGAGTCTCCGGTACGAAGAAGCGGAGAATTTAAAGAAGAATCCGGAAGACCAGTTGGTGAAAGTCCTGGACGCCTGCGAGTCGGTGGTGATTAATCTGGTCTCGGAGCTCCGGGTGTCTTTTGACTACTTTATGACGGAGAAAAATGTCGGGATCACCTATTTGCTTTTAACGGGAGGAACGTCCAAACTGGAAGGGATGGACGATATCATTTCTAAAAATCTTGATATTAAAGTGTCCCGGTGGAACCCGTTCCCTTGGCTGACGCCGGGGGAGACGGTTAAGGCGGAGGACCTGGAATCCAACGCGGCATTCCTGGCGGTGGCTTTGGGATTGTCTTTGTACGCATGATCACGAAAGGTAACGGCAAGAATGGGCCGGTCCATAACGTATGATTGAAATTAATTTAGTCCCTCCACAACTGAAAAAAAAGAAGAAAGCTCGCTCTGCGGCGCATGAGCCGGCCGCGGGCTTGTCCAAACATGCGGTCATTGGTTACGCAAGCCTGCTGATCGTTTTACTGGCTTTGGGGGCGGGGGCTTTGCAGTTTATGATTTCCATGAAACTGGCGGAGCGCAAGCGTTTGATGTCCGAACTGGCCGAACTTGTCCCGCAGAAAATCAATACGGAACGCTATACCGGGCAGATTAAAGAGCTTAACGGCAAGCTCGCGCCCCTGGAAAAGATTCTTGGAAACCGGGATTTTATGTGGTCACAAAAATTAAATGAGATCAGCGATAATCTTCCGCGCGGGGTGTGGTTGACGAAGATGCAACTGGAACAAGGGGTCTTGCTGATTAACGGCAGCGCCGTTTCAAAAACACAGACCGAAATGATTGGCGTCCACAGTTTTAACACCAGTTTGAAAGACAATGACGCGTTTATGAAGGATTTTAGTGAGATAGAACTCGAGTACATTAAGAGCCGGACGATTAACGGAACTCCGGTCGCGGATTTTACGATCCGGGTGGATTTATAGCTGTATCCCGGGATAAGGGTTAAAAGCATGAGCGATGTCAAGAACCAGATGGGATCCGTGGTGAACAAGATCAATGAGAAAAGCCCCTTCTTTTTGATGGCGGGCATCTTTGTTGTGATTCTCGGGGTGTTTTACCTGTTCCCGTTGCAGTTCCAATTGAAGACGCTTCAGGCTATTAACCCTAAGCTTGAAGAATTGAACCGGGATGTGGCGGAAACCAGGAATAACATTCTCCGTGTCAACCAGTATAAAAAGGAGTTGGCCCGGCTGGAAGATAAGTATCAAAATTTGCAACGGAGGATTAAGAGGAAAGAAGATGTCCCGTTTCTTCTGGAAAACATTTCGCG
>Ga0116157_10007079_pt1 | contig 10017 bp, 6 predicted proteins | sample AD_UKC048_MetaG_FD_89882 | JGI IMG/M metagenome (GOLD analysis project Ga0116157, IMG submission 89882) | Active sludge microbial communities of municipal wastewater-treating anaerobic digesters from USA - AD_UKC048_MetaG | ecosystem: Engineered > Bioreactor > Anaerobic > Digestate | place: USA... | reverse complement strand
TAGCGCGATTCGTCCATCAGGGCGAAGTACGGCGCCAGGCGCTCGCCGTATGTAGCCGTCAGGAAGCGCTCGGCTCTGGCCTTGAACAGGTCCAGCCGCAGCCCGTCGGCCTCGCCGATGACCCGCATTCCCAGGCTCTTGAGCGCCTCGAGCCTGGCGGCCTCCATCGCCGACGTCTCGGCGGAGGCCCAGCGACCGGCTTCCGCGGCCGCTTCCGCCAAGGCCTCGCGCTCTCGCCTCGGCAATAGCGACCAGGAGCGTTCGTTCATCACGACGATCTCGGCGCCGACGATATGGCCGGTCAGCATCAGGTGCGACTGCCATCTCTGGAGTTCCGACGAGTAGATCGTCTCGATGGGGTTCTCCTGGCCCCGCGCCGCGCCGGTAGCAAGGGCGGCCTGGATGCGGTTCCAGTCCACCGGGGTGGGGACGCCGCCCAGGGTCGCGACCGCGAGTTCGTAGATGGGATAGGGATTAGCCCGTATCGGGGCGCCTCGCAGGTCGAACGGCGACAGCGCCGGGCCGTCGAAGCTCAGGTGGCGCGTACCGAAATAGAACGTGTACAGCACCCTGAGGCCGGCCCCGTGCCGGAGCTCGTCGCCGAGCCTCGTCATCAGGGGCGAGCCGAGGTCGACGATACGGGAGAGCCGCTCCGGGTCGGAGACCCGGTAGGGCGCGTCCAGCACGGTGAAGCCCTCGACCAGCGAGGCGAGCGCGCCGGCGGTCGTATGGTGGATGTCTATGACGCCGTCGCGCGCCATCGCCAGCTGTTCCGCCGTGTCGCCGAGGACCGACGCGGGGAATACCTCGACGACGAGCCTGCCTTCGCTCAGCTCGCGCGCGCGTCTGGCGAAGTACTCGGCTTGCATGCCCGCTACGCTGTCCAGCGGGCTCATGTGGGCGTAGCGTAGCGTGACGATGGGGCGCTGGTCGCAGGCGGCGGCCGATACGGCCACGGCCATAGCCATCGCGGCGAGCCTCGTCCCGGCCGTCATCGGGCCTTCCCGTCGGCGGACGAGTCGAAGCGGACCGTCACGCGGGTGCCGCCCCCGCTCGGGCGCTCCCAGGCGACGGTCCCGCGGAGCTGATCGGCAAGGCCGGCGATCAGTGAGATGCCGAGCGAGCCCTTGTCGGCCACCTCGGGCGGCAGGCCGGGTCCGTCGTCCTCGACGACCAGGCAGACCATCCTGTCCCGCCCGGCCTCGTCCAGCGACAAGCTGACGCGGACCCTGCCATCGGTTCCCGGCGGTATGCCGTACTTCAGCGCGTTCGATACGATCTCGCCGAGGAGCAGTCCGAAGGGCACGGCTCGCTCGAGGCTCAGCGGCATCGGCTCGTAGGCGGCCAGGACGCTATCGCGGGGTACCTTGTACTCGTCCGCCAGGTAGGCGACGAGGCGGGACGCGTAGTCGCCCGCGTCGACCGAGGAGATGTCCGGCATCTGATAGACGATCTCGTGGGCCAGCGACATCGCGAAGACCCTGTCCTGGGCGCCCTGCAGCGCCGTCGACACGGATCGGTCCGCGGTCACGGCCGCCTGCATGGACAAAAGGCTCGAGATGACCTGGAGGTTGTTCTTGACGCGGTGGTAGACCTCGCGCAGGAGCAGGGTCTTCTCCTCGAGGGCCGCGACGCTACGTTCCTCGGCTATCCTCTGGTCGGTCACGTCGAAGACCAGAGCGTGGAGCAGCTCCTCGTCGCCGAGCTCGAGCGGGCTGACGTACAGGATCACGTCGCGTATCTCCCCGGAGCTCAGGCGGTGCCGCGAGCTCAGCCTGTCGGCGCCCTTATACGCCTGGACCTTACGGCCCGAGGCGTCGAGGTCGGCTATCCCGAGCCGCCTGATCTCCTCCGGCGCGTAGCCGTAGTACTCGAGCGCGGCCGGGTTCGCGTCGCGGACGGACGCGTCGTCGGCGGACAGCAGCAGAACCGGCGCGCCGCTGCGCTCGAAGGTCATGCGGTAGCGCCGCTCGCTGCGCTCGAGCTCCTCGCCCCGGCGCTCTATCGACTCGGCCATCGAGTTGATGGCCCGGGCCATCTCCATGAGCTCATCCGGTACGTCGAGCTCCAGCCGCTCGCCGTAGCGGCCCTCGGCGATCGCCGCGATCTTGCGCGTCAGTGTCGAGAGCGGTGTCAGGAGCCGATGCCACACGAGGTAGGCTATCAGCCCGGCCAGGGCGAAGGAGACCAGGCCGAGCATGGTTATACGTAGCCCGAAGGTCGCGGTAGACTCCCGTATCGGCAGGTTGGATCTGTAATAGACGCCGCGCCAGTCCGAGCCGTGGATGGGCGCGCTCAGCACCGTGTATTCGCCCCGCTCGTCGGCGTAGGCTGTCGGCTTACCGCCGAGTAGCCGCGCGTCGACCCGTTCGCCCGAGCGCATCCTGGACGGGTCGCTCGAGGCCAGGTAGCGGCCGTCGAGCCAGACGATGCCGACCCGATCCTGCGGGGAGGCCATCGCCAGGTAGAGCTTGGCCGATAGCCACTCGAGGTCGATGATGGCGACCACGGACCGTCTCTCGCCGGCGTAGGCCGCCTCGATGACCGGGCGGCCGAAGGTGTCCGACTGGAACGGCGGCGAGAAGGCCGTGACGCCCGAGGCCGTCCTGGCCGCCTTGGCGCGGTAGACGTACCCGGGAGATAGTCCGGTGTCGGGGTAGGAGGCGACGACGCGGCCGGCGGCATCGAGTACGATCAGGGCCAGGTATTCGGGCCGGGGGGCGAGGGTGTCGCGGAGCAGCTCGGTCAGCCGAGAGCCGTCGGCTTCGTCCGCCGCCTGCAGCAACAGCGCCGGCAGGTCTCGGCGCGGGCCCTCGATGGCGCGCTCCCTGGCCGTGGCGATCACGGCTTGGAGCGCCGCCGTCGACACGGTCTCGGAGTACTCGGCCAGCCGGTCTCCGATCACCGACAGGAAGGCCATGGAGAAGACGACGAAGGGCAAGGCGCCTACCGTCGCGAGGATGGCTATCATACGCCGCCGTACGCTACCGCCTGGCATGGTATCCTACGCCTATTCTGTGCGCTGTCTATCGGCCGCCCCGAGGCCGGTCCTCCGCTCGAAGGCTCGGTCGACCAGGGCGATGGCGAGGATCAGGAGCACGCCGATGGGTATGTACCAGAGGGCCGCGCTCATGTCGGTAAGGTCGGCGAGGCGGCCGAGCAGGAACGGCGCCAGGCCGATGGCCGAGCCCGAGGCGACCGGTATCAGCGATCCGGCCTTGGCGGCGTTGCCTGGGGCGTGCCCGACCGCGAGCGACAGCCCGAGCGGATAGAAATTCGACGAGCCGATACCGCAGAGGGCCAGCCCGACGAAGGCCGTCGCCGTACTCGCGCGCAACCAGTACAGCGGGAAGCCCGCCGCGACGACGAGCATCATCAGGTAGAGGAGCCGTTTCTCGGGTATCCTGTGGCTGACGCGGCTCGAGAAGAAGCGCCCCGCGACAGCCGACAGGCCGAGCAGGACCGTGCCCGCCGCGGCGAGTTCCCGCGAGTTGCCAGGCAGGCCGAGCAGATAGGTCATGCACCAGAAGCTGACGGCCCATTCGACCGATACGCCGAAGAACACGATCAGCCACATGCGCCAGAACGCGCCGCCGAGCCTGCCGCCTCCGGCGTCCGCGCGCTCGTCGCGCGACTTGAGGTGGCGCATCGTCGCCGGTAGGCCGAAGGAAGCCGTGGCCGCTACCGAGACGAGCATGGCCGGGAACACGATCCTCCAGCCCATCGTCATGCGCGAGCCGGCGAGCAGCACGAGCGGCACCAGCATCGTAAGCGCGCTGGCCATCACGTTGGCCTCCATGATCAGCTTGCCGCGATGCGCCGCTGGGCCGTTGGCCAGCGAGGTCTGGATGGCGGCGAGCGCCACGGTGCCGCCGAGGCTCATCACGAAGACGCCTGTCAGGGTCATAGCCGGGCCGTGCGCCAGGATCATCACGAGGAGGCCGGCCAGCATGTCGGCCATGCCGCCCCAGAGGCTCAGCGCCGTGCCGAGGCGCCGGATCACCGAACTGCCGAGGAAGCCCATGATGACCATGCCGAGCGCGAAGGCGCTCTGATGGAGGCCGGCCAGGCCGTAGCTGAGCGAGAACTCGTCCCGCAGGTACGGCACCATCGGCCCTATCATCGACAGCATGAACGAGAACAGGCCGAGGAGCAGGTAGAGCGACCATAGATACGGCGTGCGGACGAGTCGGTCGGGCGCTTCCGTTCGCTGTGTTCGTTGCATGGGCATGCATAAGGTATAGCCTATTTCGACCGCGCTGTCATCGAGGGGCTCCGATCCAGGTTCGAGCTTGCGTGCCCTCCGGGGTCGTTTTTTTGGTAGACGTCTTGACGTTCCTTCTCGTTGTACTGTAGGTTAGTGATCACTAACTTGGTGGGGAGAATCGGTGCAGACTAGCGAACGGCAGAAAGAGATCATTCAGGCGGCGTTCGACCTGATCTCTGAACAGGGCATCCAGGAACTCACCATAAAAAAGATCGCCCAGGTCGTCGGAGTCACCGAACCCGCCATCTACCGCCATTTCACGTCGAAGGTCGATATCCTGTCCGCGGTCATAGACGAAATGGTCGCGCAGCGAAACGCCGCCTTCCTGCGGTGCGGGATCGGTTCAGGTACGGCTCGCGATATGATCCGCTCGTTCTTCGCCGTACAGGCCAGCTTTTTCGAGAGCAATCCATCGTTGTCCATCATGCTGTTCCCCGAGGATCTGTTCCGCAACAACGCCGACCTGCTGGGCAGGGCGACATCGATGATGGACGAGACCCTCGCCCGGTTCCGCGAACTGCTGTTGGCGGGGATCGACGAAGGCTCGCTTAAACCCGGCGTCGACTGCGAGGCCGGCGCGCTTATGCTCGTCGGCGGCTTCCGCCTGCTGGTGGCGTCCTGGCGGCTGGACGCCGGAACGGGAACCGGGGCCGGCGGTCTTGAGACGGATACAGCTCGCTTCATGGAAGGGGTGCTCTCCCTGATCAGCAGATGACATCGTCCTTGCCGCGATCATTTTTTTATCTGCTAAGGTTTGTGAACGATAACTAACTCATGTTGCCACACCAAAGGGGTTGCCAATGCAGAAGCTATTCAAGTCCACCCTGCGCCATCCGTTCATCGTGATGTCGCTAGCTCTGGGCATCACCGCGCTCGCGGTGCTTTCCGTGGTTTCAGGGTTCAGGATGGAAACCAACCTGGATACCTACATGCCCCGCACGCATCCGGCGTTCGTGTTCAGCGACGAAGCCGACGAGCGCTTCATGATAAAGGACTCGATCCTCATCGCCGTGGAGCATCCCTATTCGGTGTTCAATCCGGCGACGCTCCAGAAACTGATCGACATCGAGGACGACCTCCTGGCGCTGGAAGGACTGTCCGGAGCCCGCGTCAACTCAATCCATACGGGCGACAACATCCTGGCTACGGAAGACGGACTGGACGTGCGCAGATTCTATACCGACGCTCCTATAGACCAGGAAGGCGCCGACCGCATAGCCAGCGCCGTCCGGGGCAACAGCATGATAGCCGGCCGTCTCGTCTCCCATGACGAGCGCACGGCCCTCATAATCGTTGAACTGCCTGAATCCGGTTTCTCGCGGGATCTGTATGATCAGATCCAACAGATTGCGGACGAGCGAACGGGACCGGAAACCCTCCACATAGCCGGCCGGCCGATAGTCGAAGGCACGCTCGCCGCGCTCGGCCCCGCGGACATGGCCAGGATGGGACCCCTGGTACTGCTCGTCATAGCTATCGTCCTCCTCCTGGTCCTCAGGCAAGTACGGCGTACCATCATCACGATGTCGGTCGTCGTGTTCAGTACGATCTGGGCTTTCGGGCTTATGAGCGCGCTCGGCGTCCCCATGTACTCGGTCAGCATCATGATACCGGTGATGCTCATCGCCATCGGCGTCGCCTATGCCATCCACCTGTATAACCAGATCGACCACTTCGCCAGGGAAACGCCTGGAGCGGGCCGGCGCGACATCGCGGAAAACGCCATAACGGTCATAAGTAGCCCGGCCCTGTTCGCGGCGCTGACGACGGTCGCCGGGTTCGTGTCGCTCGTCACCTCGCGGGTCTACCCGGTCAAGTACTTCGGGCTCTTCACCGCGTTCGGCGTCTTCGCGTCATTCGTGTTGACGATGCTCCTCGTGCCGGCGGGCATCATGGCCTTCGGCAACGGCGACGTCAAAAAAGCTGCCGGCGCCCACGCCGGGCGCATACCCGAACACGGACTTGGCGCACGGTTCGCCGATGCCCTCAAGGCCAGGCCCGGGCGCGTCTACGTGATCGTCGCGGTCCTGGTCGCGGCTTCCGTATTCGGAATCTCCCGGGTATGGATCAATACCAGTTTCCTGGCCAACTTCGACTCGAACAGCGCCATCGTCAAGACCGACGCCTTCGTCAACGAGCATTTCGGCGGCACGTCCAGCCTTAACGTGATCCTGGAAGCGGCCGATCCGGATACCTTCAAGAATCCGGAGGTGCTTCGCCTTATGGACGCAATGCAAGCCGGGGCTTTGGAGCTTGAAAACGTCGGCGACACCATATCGCTGACCACCTACCTCAGGCGCCTGCACTATTCCATGAACGCGGCTGACCCCGCCTTCGATGTCATCCCCGACTCAAGCGATCTGGTGGCCCAGTACCTGCTCCTGTATGAAATGTCGGGAGATCCGGACAACCTCTGGAAGGTGGTGGACGCGGATTTCAGGAGCGCCAACGTCACCATCCAGATGAAGAGCGACGATACCCGCACCATCGGGCGCGTCATCGAGTACGTCGATGCCCAGGCGGCTGACTTTGACCGGTTCGGCATCACCATCCGCTACGCGGGATCCGGTTACAAGAGCCTGATCTTCTCGGACCTCATACTGCAGGGGCAGATGAGCAGCCTCGGCCTCTCCGTGATCATCGTCTTCATACTCGTGGCCTTCATGTTCCGCAGCGTGCTCCTGGGCCTCGTGTCCACGATTCCGGTGCTCATATCGATAGCGGTCAACTTCGGCGTCATGGGGCTCCTCAACGTGCCCCTGACCACCTCCACGGCCCTCATATCCAGCATCGCGGTGGGCATAGGCGTCGACTACGCCATCCACCTGATAACCCATTACCGCGAGGCGCTGAAGGCCCTCGGCGACGAGGAACGTGCCGCCCGCTTCGCGATGAGCCATACCGGCAGGGCGGTGCTACTCAACGCGGCCATCGTCATCTCCGGCTTCATGGTCATGGTCTTCTCGGTGTTCCCGCCCAACCGCCAGGTGGGGCTTCTCGTGTCGCTGAACATGCTCACCGCGTTCCTGGCTACCGTCACCATCATGTTCATGGTCCTTCGCTCAATCCCTCCACGGTTATCAAAGGAGTTATAGAAATGAACGCATTGCAACGATCCATCCTGCCGGCCTTGTTGCTCGGCCTGGCTTTCGCGACGACGCTCGGCGCGGAAGAGAAAACGGCCCTATCCATCATGACGGCGGTGTACGAACGGCCCCAGCCGGCCGACATGAAGGCCACCCTGACCATGACCCTCGTCGATTCCAAAGGCAAGGAACGCGTCCGCGCGCTCGAACAGCGCCTGGCCAGTTTCGGGGGCGTCGACAAGAAGATCATGATGTTCCAGGCCCCCGCCGATGTCCGCGGCACCTCCTTCATGAACTGGAGCTACGCCGAGGCGGGCAAGGGCGACGACCAGTGGATCTACATGCCGGCCCTCAAGCGGGTCAAGCGCATCACCTCCGACGGCAAGGGCGGGTCCTTCATGGGCTCGGATTTCAGCTACGACGACCTGGGCGCCCGTCATCCTTCCAGGGACGATCATGTCATCCTTGGTAGCGAGACCGTGGCCGGCGAGGAATGCTGGATAATAGAGAGCACGCCCAAAGAGGCGGGCGACGGTTATTCGCGCACCGTCAGCTGGATATCGAAGAGCAGGCTCATCGGCTTCAAGCGCGACTACTACGACAAGAAGGGCGCCCTGCTCAAGACCCTCTCGGTGCTCGAGACGAAGACCATGGGCGCGTACCTCATGATAACCCGAACGGAGATGCGCAACGCGCAGTCCAACCACCGGACCCGTATGGAGTTCACCGCGATAGAGCTGGATACCGGAATCGCCGACGAGCAATTCTCGGAACGCGCCATGATGAAGGGACTGTGATGAATACGAACCACCGGATTCTGCCAGCGTCGGCCCTGGCCTTCGTGATGTTTTTCAGCGTCGCCGTGACCGGCATGGCCTTCGCCGATGACGGCGTCGAGCTGAGCGGGTATGGCCGCGCCAAGGCCGGCGCCCTCCTGTCCGACGGCTCGCTCTTCCTTGCCGAGACGACCCTGGACGCGAAGCTGTCCTGGGAAACGGGCGACAGTACGCTCCTCGTCGACGTGGCGGTCAGCGAGCGACTGGGAGGCAGCCCTGAGCTTGAACTGCGCGAACTGTACCTGCGGTATTCCGGCGATGCCGTCGAACTGGTCATCGGCAAGCAGCAGATCATCTGGGGCAAGAGCGACGGCGTGTTCATAACCGACATCGTGTCTCCCAAGGACCTGTCCCGCTTCCTGGTGCCTGATTTCGTGGAGCTCAGGCAGGCGGTCGACGGCGTGCGCCTCGGCGGCTACGCGGGCGGCCACAGCCTGGAACTGGTCTGGCTGCCGCTGTTCTCGCCCGGTGTGGCCCCGGCCGCCGGTACGATCTGGGCGCCCGTCATGCCGTACCCCGTCACCCCGACCATAACGGCCGCGGCGCTTCCGGAGCTGTCGATCGAGAACGGCGAGTATTTCATCCGATACTCGTTCATGGGCAACGCCGTGGACCTGAGCCTGATGGGCGGCTGGTTCTGGAACGACCTGCCTTCGTTCGCCGTAACCGGCAAGACCATGACGCCTGGCGTCGGCATAACCGGAATAACGCTCCAGGGCGAGTACTACCGCACGGCCGCCTTCGGGTACGGCGCGGCCGGCGCCATCGGACCTCTGGTCCTGCGCTCCGAGGGCGCGATGCAGCTTGGCAAGCGCTACCAGGGCGATTTTACCGTCTACCCGGCTGGATATGCCGAGAAAAACTCCGTACAATACCTCGTCGGAACGGATTTCTCCATCCTCGGCACGACCTTCGGCCTGCAGTTCATCCAGGACATCATCCTTGAGCATGATGACGCCCTGGTCAACGAGCGCTTCACGAACACCGCCACCGTGATGGCCGTCCGCAGCTTTGCCCATGAAACGCTCAGGGTCGAAGCGCTGGCGTACATAGGGCTCGACGTTCCCGACGCGCTGCTCAAGGCCCAGCTGGTGTGGAAGATGACGGACGCCATGGAGCTGTCCGGCGGCGCCTGGCTGTTCTTCGGAGACTCTGGCCAGTTCGGCCAGTATGACGGCAATGACAGCGTCTTCGCGGGCGCCAAGATATCATTCTAGGAAGAAGGAACTGACGTGATGAAAAAGACGTTACGCATCATAACCCAGCTCGCGTTTCTGGCCCTCTTCGCCCTGTTGTTCGCCAAAGGCAGGATACAGCTATGGCTCGCGGTCTTCGGCTCGGGCGCGATTCTGTCGCTGGTGTTCAGCCGCTTCTACTGCGGCTGGATCTGCCCGATGAACACCCTGTTCCGCCCGCTGGGATGGCTCTACGGCAAACTCGGCGTCAAGCGCCTCAAGACGCCAGGTTTCATGAAGCGCCCAGCGTTCCGGTACGTATTCTTCGTGCTGTTCGTTGGCACCATGCTCGTCACGAAGAAGCTTGGCATGGAGTTACCGCTCCTGGCCATCCTGACCGGGATAGCCGTTTTCGTGACGCTGTTCTTCGAGGAGGCCCTGTGGCATAACCACGTGTGCCCGTACGGCACAATCCTCAGCCTGACGTCACGCAAAGCCGTCAAGAGCGAGAAGATCGACGAGGCGGCCTGCGTCTCCTGCGGCAAGTGCCGCACGGTATGCCCCGTCGACTGCATCGATATCGTCGCGGACACGAAGAAGATGCGCATACGCACGCCCGACTGCCTGACCTGCCATGCCTGCGAGGCCGTATG
>Ga0116157_10007078_pt1 | contig 10018 bp, 6 predicted proteins | sample AD_UKC048_MetaG_FD_89882 | JGI IMG/M metagenome (GOLD analysis project Ga0116157, IMG submission 89882) | Active sludge microbial communities of municipal wastewater-treating anaerobic digesters from USA - AD_UKC048_MetaG | ecosystem: Engineered > Bioreactor > Anaerobic > Digestate | place: USA... | reverse complement strand
TATCTTTTTTTACCAAACGATCGGAAATGATAACCGCATCTTCATAGTTATAACCGTCCCAAATCATATAAGCTACCAAAACATTTTGACCAAGTGACAATTCATTTTCACTGATCGAAGGGCCGTCAGTCAAAGGATCGCCTTTTTTAACTTTATCACCAACATTTACTACCGGATGTTGATTGATACAAGTAGCAGCATTGGATCTTTGAAATTTACGCAATGCATAATTTATTTTTTCATCTTTTTTTGTAGTTAATTCTATCTTATCTCCGGAAACAGCGGTAATCTCACCTTCTGTTTCAGCATAAAAAACATAGCCAGAGTTTTTTGCCGCATCTTTTTCCGTTCCCGAACCAACTAACGGCGGTTCCGGTTTGATACAAGGCACAGCTTGACGTTGCATGTTCGTACCCATCAAAGCGCGAGTGGCGTCATCATGTTCCAAAAACGGAATACAAGCGGTGGCAACAGAAATAATCTGCACAGAAGAAACATCAATATAATCAATATTATTGGCTTCGGTAACTTGAGGCTTGCCATACACTCTGGCAGAAACCAATCCTTCTGTAAAATAGCCGTTTTCATCCACCTTGGTGGTTGCCGGAGCAGTAACCGCTTTTTCTTCTTTGAAGGAATTTAATAAAACTATTTCATTGGTTACTCTGGGTTTTACCGGAACAATCTTTTCTTTACTCTTAGCAAGTTTAATCGCAATTTCTTTGGTTATCTTGGTTCCGTCTTTATAGCCTTCCATTTCTCCGCGAAGAATTTCCCCTTCAGTCAAAGTCGGATCATTGGTTACTTCTTTGAGCACTTTACGATAAGGAGTTTCTATAAAACCAAATTCATTTACTCGCGCGAAACAAGAGAGGTGGTTTACCAAACCAATGTTTGGACCTTCCGGCGTGGCAATCGGACAAATACGACCATAATGAGTGTTGTGCACATCGCGAACTTCAAAGCCGGCACGATCTCTAGACAAACCTCCAGGACCAAGAGCGGATAAACGACGTTTATGCTCAAGTTCGGATAAAGCGTTGGTTTGATCCATGAATTGAGAAAGTTGAGAGCTCATAAAAAACTCTTTCACCGCGGAAATAACCGGACGAGCATTAACCAATTTATTTGGCGTCAATTGTTCCGCCTCATAAGTACTCATACGATCACGAATAATACGTTCCATACGAGCCAAACCGACACGCAATCTGTTTTGTACCAATTCCCCAACCGCGCGAATACGACGATTACCAAGATGATCAATATCATCGGCTTCATCTTGAGTAACATTGAGACGAATAACTTCTTTTACCACCAAAGCTAATTTTTCCGGAGAAAAAACTCTGTTTTCTTTTTTACCATAATCTTCATAATTCAAATTCAAATCAAATTTGGTATCAAATTTATAAACACCGACCGGTGACAAATCATAGCGATCAAAATTAAAAAACATCGCATGAATCAAACTTTTGGCGTTATCGGCGGTAGCCAAATCACCCGGACGAATTTTTTTATAAACTTCTATCAAACCTTCATCCATGTTTTTGGCCAAATCTTTTTTCAAAGTATTTTCTATAAAATTGATGTTGGGATGAACATCTACATCTTTAAAAAGATCCAAAATTTGTTCATCTGTTTCATAACCAAAAGCGCGTAACAATGAAGTTACTGCCACTTTTCTTTTTCTATCTATTTTTACCCACAAAACATTATTTTGATCTGTTTCTATTTCAAGCCAAGCGCCGCGATTCGGGATAATCTTGGCTCCATAATAACGACGACCGCGCACATTTTCCGCGGAAAAATAAACACCGGCGCTTCTGATAAGTTGAGAAACCACAACTCTTTCAATGCCATTGATAACAAAAGTTCCGCGATTGGTCATCACCGGAAAATCTCCCAAATAAATTTCTTGAGTTTTATTGAGATTGGTTGTTTTATTTATCAGTCTAACTTGAACTCGCAACGGCGCTTCGTAAGTCATATCTCTATCATGACATGTCATCTCGTCAAATTTAGGTTCGTCCAAATAGTAATCTTCAAAATAAAGCTCTAGATTACGATCCGAAAAATCGGTAATCGGGGAAACTTCTTCAAAAAGTTCTTTTACTCCGAACTTCAAAAACCAGTCATAGGAATTTTTTTGAACTTCAATCAAATCCGGGAAAGGAACCGCATCTCGACTGGTGGTCAAATATTTGCGTTCCGGATCGATTTTTGGATTTCTCTTGTAAATAGGCATAAAAAATTTCTATAAATTTTTATTAATTAAATAATTTTTTAAAAAAGTTTTTTACAGACAACAAAAAACAGCCCTTTCTTTCGGGTTTACTAATTTTTTTATTTATTTTTCAACAAAAAGCAAGGTTAACATGAAATAAATTTTTACCTTGCGCGCAGCGTAAATTAAAAAAAATCTAGCCACGCATTTTTTGGCTAAAATTAGCCAAAAATTAAAAGATGATAACTTGATGGACTCATTATATAGGAAAAACTTGTTTTTGTCAAGCAAAAAATAGCTTTTAAGCTTTTGTCAAGAATCCCTAAAATTCGCCTAAAATTATACAAAAAAACACATTTTATACACAGTTTATCCACAGGGTAGTAAAAGCTACTGCTTTACTACCCTGCAGGCAGGAAATTTTCTTTTATTTATTTGGTTTTTTGACTAATTTAAGATAAAAAGTAATACTATTTTATATTTTTGCTTATTTTAGCCAAAAAACATACTTTTTTAGTCTGTTAATAAAATTTTGGCTAACTTTAAATAAAAAAATATTTTATCCCCAAGCCAAGTTGACTTTATTTATTTTGACTTTTAAAATATCCACTAATGATTTTGGAATTTTGTCTTTATCAAGCTGCGGATGAGCTGATGTCTCAACCGGATCTAAAACTTTAAAACAAACTCTCTTCTCCCTACAACAACTATTTTTATATTTTGTTCTAGGGAAGTTTTGAAGCAATGACCCGTAAGTTAAAACATGCATCTCGTCCCGCAGCTTAATATGGATAAAAAAGCACCTTTATTTGGGTGTTTTTATTTTTTAATTAAAAAAAGACCGCTAGCTTTCGCTATTGCGGTCACGACGCGCTCTGTTTTTCTCCCGAGCACGATTATATTTACTTCCCTTACCCTTTTCAACTTCATGCTTACCTCCGCGGTAAAACATGGTTCTTTCGGGCGCTGACATACGAACTTTGATCCTTTTAACCTTCTTTTCTTTGGTCATCTTTGTCTCCTATAGAAAAATTGATAAAATAAAGAACTTAACGACATATTATACACTATTTATCCCCTTTTGTCAAGACTCTAAGTGTGTTATAATAATAACATAATTTTATGGTGAAAAAACGAATAAGAGCTCAAGAAGAGTTTGATTTTAATCCGGAAATAAGCCGCGGACTACTGGCTTTGTTTTTGTTTGTATTAAGCGCTTTGGCCATATTGAGTTTTTTTAATTTAGCCGGAGTGGCGGGAAATTTTTTGGACTCTCTACTTTCTATAGGTTTTGGTTATGTCAAATATCTCTTTCCTTTAGTCATGATTTTTATCGGAATTTTGTTAGTAAAAAATTTTGAAGACGGTTTCAAATTACCAAAAATTTTAGGAGCACTTTTATTTTTTCTTTCTATAAATTCTTTTGTTCATTTACAAATAGAGCCCTCGGAAATGCTTACTCACGCCATGCAAGGATATGGCGGAGGACTTTACGGATTTTGGCTCTCTTGGATATTGGGTTCTTATGTCGGATATTGGGGTGGCATGGTAATAATTTTGGCTATCTTAGTTGTTTCATTGATTTTTATTTTAAACACTACTCTTTCTGATCTGGTTTTATTTGGACATAAACTTATAGGTTTACTATTTTCTCCTTTGACTCAACTTTTTTCCAATAAACCAAAACAAGAACAAATAAAATTTAGCATCAAAGGAATTCATGCAAAATTTGAAAAAGAAGATGAAGAAGATGACGATGAAGAAAATGATAAAAGTTTTGAAGATGCGGTTGAAGAAATGAAAGATAAGGAAAAAAGAGTTTTTGAGAGAAAAACTTTTGTGCCTGAAGGAGAGGAAAATGAAGAAATAAAAAAGCCGGAACCTGCAGAACCTAAATCTGAAATTATATTGAGTAAGCCTACTTCTAATTATAAATTTCCCGGTATTGATCTGTTGTATAGCAATAAAAGCAAACCCACTTCCGGTGATATCAAAAGTAACGCGGAAATTATCAAAGATACTTTTTTCAATTTTGGTATTGAAGTGGAAATGGGAGAAGTGCGTGTCGGACCGACTGTTACTCAATATTCCCTCAAGCCGGCCAAAGGTATCAAGCTCACTCGCATCACTACTCTTAGTAATGATCTCTCGCTTGCTTTGGCCGCACATCCGATAAGAATCGAAGCACCGATTCCGGGCAAAGCGCTTGTCGGCATCGAAGTTCCCAATCAAAAAGTGGCGATGGTTTCTTTGCGAGAAATTTTGGAAAGCCCGGAATACAAAACTCGTAAACACCACATGATGTTTGCTTTGGGTAAAGACGTCGGTGGTAAAGTTTGGTTTGCCGATTTACCAAAAATGCCTCACCTGCTTATTGCCGGTACTACCGGTTCCGGAAAAACAGTTTGTGTCAACACTTTGATTTTGAGTTTACTTTTTCAAAATTCACCGGAAACTTTACGCTTTATCATGGTTGACCCAAAACGCGTGGAATTGACTCTTTATAACGGTATTCCGCACCTACTAACTCCGGTTATAACCGATCCGGCCAAAATGGTTGCTGCTTTGAAATGGACCATTGGCGAAATGGAAAGACGTTTTGATGCCTTGGCTGCAGCCGGAAATAGAGACATAACTTCTTACAACCAAACTCACAAAGAAAAAATGCCATATATCGTTTTTGTAGTTGATGAATTGGCTGATTTGATGGCTATGGCCGCTTCCGAGGTTGAAGCCGGTATTATCCGTATCGCGCAAATGGCTCGCGCTGTCGGCATACATTTGGTAGTAGCTACCCAAAGACCGTCGGTTGATGTTATTACCGGCTTGATGAAAGCTAATATTCCGGCGCGCATCGCTTTTTCCGTTGCTTCATCAATTGACTCTCGCACAATTTTGGATTCTCCGGGAGCAGAAAAATTATTGGGCCGTGGTGATATGCTTTTCTTAACCGCCGAGCTTTCCAAACCTTTGCGTATTCAGGGAGCTTTTGTTTCTGAAGAAGAGATGAAGCGTGTGGTTTCTTTTGTAAAAACCGACACTGTTCCGCAATATGATGAGAGCATCATTGCCAAAAGCGGAAGTTTGGGCGGTACCTCTTCTATGTTTGGCGGGGGTAGCGACGATAGAGACGATCTTTTTAATGAAGCTCGCGCAGTGGTAGTTGAATCTGGAAAAGCCAGCGCTTCTTTACTTCAACGTCGTTTAAAAGTAGGATATGCCAGAGCAGCTCGTTTGCTTGATGAACTCGAAGAGGCGGGAATTGTAGGACCGGCTGATGGCGCTAAACCACGTGAAGTTTTTACCGAACATGTTATGCCTGAACCGGAAGAAGAACTTTCGTTTGCAAAACAAAGGATGGGTGCCGGCGGAACAGTTTTCACTCCACCAAAACCTTATGAACTTATTGTAAACGAGGAAGAAAATGAAGTTGAAGAAAATGATAAAACATTAGAAGAAATAATTGAAGAACAAAATATAACCGAAGAAGAAGTAGAAAATGAAGATGACACGGAAGTTGAAGATGACTCTGATACTGAATTAAACTCTGATGTCGAGGAAATTATTGAGGAAGACGAAGAAAATACTGAAGAAAAAGAAACAGAACCGGTAGAAGAGGAAGAAGAAATTATTAAAAAAGATAAAAATACCGCCAAAAGTGGAAAAAAAGATGAATATATAAGTATTTTCTAAAATTGCTATGGCTGTTTTTTGTCACAAAAAATTGAATGCACCGGAATATTTAGGCGCTAAATTTAAAAAAACCAGAGAAGAACAAGGGTTAACTATTGAAGATTTGGGGAAAACTACCCATATTGAACAAAAATATTTAATAGCTATCGAAAAAGGAAAGTATCATCTTTTACCAAAAACCAAAGCTCATCGTTTTGCCTATATTCGAGAGTATTGCCAAGCTTTAAACTTGGATTGTGAAGAGTTTTTGAAACAGTTTAGAGAAGAAACTCGTCATGAAACTTTAAACACCGCGCCGACCACCAGTTATAAAAAGTTTTACCTGACCAGCGTTTCTATATTTTTGAGAAATGTTTTTGTTTTATTGCTGATTGTTGCCTTCTTGACTTATATCGGTTTTCAAATAAAAGGAATTTTAACTCCGCCAAAACTTATAGTTTTATCACCTATTGAAGGCCAATCCGTAAACGGTTTAACTATCATGATCCAAGGGGAAACAGAAAAAGAGTCTCGTTTAACGGTAAACGGAAAAGAAATTATGATTAATGAAAAAGGACAATTTGAATCTTTGATAGATCTCTCTGATGGTCTTAACACTATCGTAATTTCTGCTACCAAAAAACACGGAAAAACAACAACCGTTATCCGACATGTAGTAACAAAAAATAGTTTTTAATAAAATTAATTAATGTTTTAAAAAAATAAATAAATTTATGCCCAAAGCACAAATTTCCGAGGAGGTAAAAAATAAGTTCAAGGCTGCGGAAAGCGCCATTGATCAGATTAAAACAAAATTCGGCGACGGCGCTATTATGAAATTTGGCGAAGCCAAAAAAATGGAGGTAGATACGGTTTCCACCGGATGTTTATCGCTTGATATCGCTCTTGGTGTTGGCGGGGTACCACGCGGAAGAATTATTGAAATTTACGGTCCGGAAGCTTCCGGTAAAACCACTTTAGCTCAACACATTGTGGCTGAAGTACAAAAAATCGGCGGTATTGCCGCTTTTGTAGATGCAGAGCATGCTCTTGATCCTGACTACGCTCGTAAAATCGGCGTTCGAGTTGACGAATTACTTATTTCTCAACCTGATACCGGTGAACAAGCTCTTGATATCGTAGAGACTCTAGTTCGTTCCAATGCGGTAGATGTGGTTGTAGTTGACTCAGTGGCCGCTCTAGTTCCAAAAGCTGAGATTGAAGGCGATATGGGAGATTCTCATATGGGATTACAGGCTCGTCTAATGTCTCAAGCTCTACGCAAACTAACCGGCATTGTTAGTAAAAGTAAAACCATGGTTATTTTTATTAACCAAATCAGAAATAAAATCGGCGTATTTTTTGGCAATCCAGAAACCACTACCGGCGGTTTGGCTCTCAAATTTTATTGTTCTGTGCGTATTGAAGTACGTCGCAGTGCTCAGATAAAACAAGGCGATAAAATCATCGGCAACCGTGTCAAAACAAAAATCGTAAAAAATAAAGTCGCCGCTCCGTTTACCACTTGTGAATTTGATATTATGTATAACGAAGGTATTTCCGTTTCCGGTGATGTACTTGATACCGGCGTGCTTTATAAAGTAATTGCTAAAAAAGGAAATAGTTATGCTTTTGGTGAAGAAAAATTGGGGGTTGGGCGTGAAAATGCAAAAAAATATCTCAAAGATAATCCGAAACTTATCACAACCATCCGAAAAGAAGTTATGAAGGCGGTAGAAAGCGGGGAAGTGGCTGAAATGGGAGATGATGAGGATGTTCCGGCGATTGAATAAAAAATAAAAAACAGTCTCTATGGAGGCTGTTTTTTTACTGTCTAATATTTACAGATTCTTCTTTATAAACTTCTCTTCATTAAACATTAAAACCAAAACAATCAAAAATGCCACCAAAAAAGCCATAAAAAAATGACCCAAACCAATAGCCATTCCTACCGCAGCTATTATCCATATTCCAGCGGCCGTGGTTAAACCGGAAACTTTGTCATCTCTGTGTAAAATTGTACCAGCACCCAAAAAACCTATACCAACCACTATTTGCGCTATTATTCTGGCTGCGGAATCAGACGGAAAAGAAAGAAGTGCCAAAATAGTAAATAGAGCCGAACCCCCGCAAACTAAAGAATAAGTTCTTATTCCCGCTGCTTTGCCAATTCTTCCTCTTTGAATTCCCACCAAAGCTCCGATTAAAAAAGCGCCAAAAACCTGACCTACATAATAAAGATCTTTAATAACCAAAGACCAGCCTATATTTTGCATAGTAATTTAAATTAAATTTTTATTTAGTATAACACTTATTGACTTTATTGTTAAGTTTTGATATACTATCACTTGCATTTCTTTGTTCACCTTTAAAAGGTGTGCTGAAGGGCCCATAGCCTCTTCACCTGTGTAGCTAAAACTAGACAATTCGTGAAGAGCCAAGGTTGTCCAACAAAAGAAATTGCAAACCTATTATGTAATATAGGTGAGGGGCCCATAGCTCAGTTGGTAGAGCGGCGCCTTTGCAAGGCGAAGGTCAGGAGTTCGAATCCCCTTGGGTCCACTAGCGATACAATAGTTTGTATCGCGTCGGGATGAGAACGCCGGAGCGATGTCGCTCGACGTATTCTGACGAGAGCGACCGCGAGGCGGTGGCTAGCCCGAGTTTGCGGAAGCAAACGAGAGGCGAGGCCGAATCCCCTTGGGTCCACAAGCAACACAATATTTTGTATTGCCTATAAATAGCCGAGGTAGCTCAGTGGTAGAGCGAAGGACTGAAAATCCTTGCGTCGCGAGTTCAATCCTCGCCCTCGGCACAACGCTAAGCGTTGTGCTTGGGACGCTAAGCGTCCCACATAAAAGTTGATGCCCTTCAACTTTTATTATTTCGGGGTGTAGCTCAATTGGCTAGAGCGCTTGGTTTGGGACCAAGAGGTTGCAGGTTCAAGTCCTGTCACCCCGACCAACTTAAACTTTTTTCAAATTCAGAGGCGTTTTGTTGCTCGCTCGCCCCGCCTTCGGCGGGTCTCGCTTCGCAAAAAGCCCTGTATTTCGGAATTAAATCAAAGGGGCGGACAAATTCAAATTCGGCTTTTCGGGAAAACAAACGGCGGTTCGTTCCAATTTTTTCCGCCAATGATTTTATTTCATAAAAATCATTGGACAAAGCAAGTTTTTCGGCGTGGCGAGCGGTATTTATCCAGTTTCTCAAAGGTTCAATCCAATTGTTTCCCTTTCGCCCAAAATCAGATCTCTTCTTGTTGAGGTCTGTTTTTGTTTTGATGAGTTCGTCTTTTTTCACAAGGTAAGTTTCTTTTTCAATACTCCCGTCCAAAAAAGCGTTGACCAGTTTATCAAGTTTCGTTTCCGTTTCTTTGATTTTCTCATCAAAATTTTGGGCGAAAGATTGCGCCGACTGGGCGTTGTCCTTTTCCCAAATATCAACTTGAGCGTTCATCTTTTCCGCCCAGTCGTCGCCAAGAGCGACATTTTGAAGCCGTGATTTTAATTGATCGGCGAGTAAGTCCTCGCGTAAATATCTTTGCGAGCATTTGCCGAGCTTTTTGGTGCAACGATAATAGCGGTATGTTCCGCCGTGTCCGTGGGCAAATTGCGCGGTAATCGATCCGCCACACTCGCCGCAGGTTAAAAGTCCGACAAATGGGAAGTTATGCCTCTTTTTGGATTTGCGAGGCCTTGCTCGCTGTTTCAAAACTTTTTGGACGGTTTCAAAAGTCGCTCTGGAAACAATTGCCGGAAAACCGCCCTCGTAAGTTTCGCCGTTGTGAACAATTAAACCGAGATAAACTTTGTTTGTCAGCATTCTCTGGAGTGTCGCTTTGCAAAGCGGTTTTCCGGTTCCGCTCACCACGCCCCAAAAACTCAGGCGTTGACCCAAACTTTCCAAAGTATGACGGCCTTGCGAAAATTCCTCAAACGCTTTAGTTACACACCTTGATTTTGTCGGCTCGGGTTCAATCGTTCTCGTTTTTGGATTATTCACATAACCAAAAGGCGCAAGGCCGGGCCATTCGCCCCGCCTGAGTTTTTGTCTAATCCCGCGCTTAACATTTTCCGACAAATTGTCGGAATAATATTTTGATTGGCCAAAGGCGACTTGAAGCAT
>Ga0116157_10007072_pt1 | contig 10024 bp, 10 predicted proteins | sample AD_UKC048_MetaG_FD_89882 | JGI IMG/M metagenome (GOLD analysis project Ga0116157, IMG submission 89882) | Active sludge microbial communities of municipal wastewater-treating anaerobic digesters from USA - AD_UKC048_MetaG | ecosystem: Engineered > Bioreactor > Anaerobic > Digestate | place: USA... | reverse complement strand
GATTGTTTTCGTTGATGATTGATTGGTTTATTGGTTGTTTTTTTGATTGGTTCGTATGTTTGAAATGTACTAGTGTGTTATTGGCAGTAATGGACAAGTTTTTGGAAACAGCTTTTGTGGCCCCTGCTCAGCGGATGAGCGGGGGCTTTTTTTTGAGTGCAATTTCGCTCTGCATTTCTGCGTGCCATGCAATAGCTCTGGTGGCTATCTAAGGGCATAATGGCATCGAATCCATTTTCGTCGATGCAACATGTCTCTCTCTTTTCTCAAAAATTCAGCGGCGCCTCTGCCTTTTGCATTTGAAGTGGTGCGCTCCGCACGGCGGCGCAGTATCAGTATTGAAATCGCAAAAGCGCAGGTGGTGGTGCGTGCACCGCATTTTGTGGCAAAGGCAGATATTGAAAAGTTTGTGCGCGAAAAATCGCTGTGGGTGCAGCAAAAATTGGTGCAGCAAGAGCGGCAATTATCTGCGCTCCCAGAGTATACCTTTGCCAATGGCAGCAGCATTCCCTATCTTGGCGAGCTTTTGGAGTTGGTGGTACATACCCAACCGAAAGCGGATGTGGTGCGCTATGGCGAAAAGCTCTTGGTGATACTCACATCGCGCAGCCGCTTGCCTTCAGAGCAGCAAACCAAGCGTTTGGTAAGTGCGTGGTATCAGGAGCAAGCGCTCAAATTGCTGCAGGCCAAAACCGATGCCGCCGTTGCGCGTTTAGGCACCAACTATCGCGGTATTACTCTTAAGGCGACTCGCTCTAAATGGGGCCATTGCACGGCACAGGGGGCGATCCAATATAACTGGCAGATTCTGCTAGCCCCTGAGCCCATAGTCGATTATCTTGTCGCCCACGAAGTGAGTCACCTCTTGCACCATAACCACAGCCCTGCCTTTTGGGCGGTTGTTGCAAGCCTTTGCCCCAATTACAAACCTTGTCGTGCGTGGCTTAAGGCGCACGGCATGCAGCTAATGTTTTAACCTCACTTATTTGAACTCTTTTTATGCTTAACCCTTGGAGATACCCCATGACTGAACCATTAAGCGATAATGATTCTGAGAACTTCGACCGTTTTGTTGTTGAAGCCATAGAGAATGGTTGCGTGTGGAGCTTGGAAGGGCCAGACGGCTGGGCGCTGTGCGGCTCAGAGCAATATGAAAATACTGATGTAATGCCCTTTTGGTCGCAAGAAGAGTTTGCCCAAATCCACTGCAAAGAAGACTGGAAAGATTACAAGCCAGTCGCCATAGAGCTGGTCGAGTTTTTGGAGGATTGGCTCACTGGCATGCATGAAGATGTGGTGTTAGTAGGCATTAATTGGAATGCGGATTTGGATGGCACAGAGATGGAGCCAATCGATTTGCTGGAAGAGTTTGACCAAGAATTGGCTGAATAGTGGGCTTAGCGCCAGGTGTTCTGATTAATATCGCCGCCAAAGAGATGGTCATGCAAAATATCCACATGGCTCTTTTTGGCGAATATCTCCAAATCCAGCATAGTATCGCACCAAGGCGAAAACACTTGGCCGGAGGTGCGGTAGTCGCGGTTGGTAATGATAAAAGCATTGGTGGTAGCGAGAAAGCGCTTGGAAATATGGCTGAATGCGCGGCGCTGTACCTGAAGTACCACTAAATCGAAATCCATACACAAGCGCATCAACTGCGGATGTATGGAATCTTTTCGGTTAGTGAAGCTAATTTCCCTGCTACCGAGTATGTCGTCAGCTTTCAGGTTGGGGTAAGGCATAATAATTTCATCTATTCGGGTGCGTCATTGCTTTAACCTGCCTCCGTGCAGTACATCAGGGCGCGGATTACACCACAAGCAATGCCTCAGGGCGAGAGCTTTGAGTCACATTTTTCATCATTAAAACCCCAAGAGTTATTCTATGCGTAAAATCCTAAGTCTAGTGAGCCTGTGTTTCTTTATGATGATGGTGGGTTGCGCTGCCGTGAATCCTACCCTCAAAGACCCGGATGTGAAGCTAATGGGGCTGCGCGTATTGCCGTCACAGGGTATTTTTCAACGCACTATCGCTCTCGATTTGAGTATCTATAACCCCAACAAACAGGAACTCAGCGTACGCAGTATTGATTACGCTATGGAGATAGAAACTATTAAACTCCTGAAGGGCAGCAATACTCAAGTACCTGCTCTTAAAGGCCTAGCGGAAACTCCCGTGACCATGGAGTTCTCCGTTGATATTATTCAGGCGGTGCGCCTCTTGGAGCATTTCAGTCGCAATGGCGTTGGCGATAAAGTGAATTATAATTTTGCCGCGGTGATAGATTTCAGCGCTTGGCTACCGGCCATGCATATCGATAAGAAAGGCGCTTTGCCCTTAAATTTGCAAAAATAAAGCGCTTAATAAATAACGCGCAGTGCCCAATCAATGTATTGGTTAACGTTTAACGATCAGGATATTCAATGAGTGAGTTAATAAGCCTCCCCGATGCTGATGAGCGCATCGCTTTAAAAGATTTTAGTGAAAAAGCCTATCTCGATTACTCCATGTATGTAATTTTGGATCGCGCCCTGCCGCATATTGGCGATGGCTTAAAGCCAGTACAGCGCCGCATTGTGTATGCGATGAGCGAGTTAGGTTTAAAGTCCACCGCGAAATTTAAAAAGTCTGCCCGTACCGTGGGTGATGTAATCGGTAAATTCCACCCGCACGGCGACTCGGCTTCTTACGAGGCCATGGTGCTTATGGCGCAGCCGTTTTCTTACCGCTACACCTTGGTGGATGGTCAAGGAAACTGGGGGTCGCCAGATGATCCAAAATCCTTCGCTGCCATGCGTTACACCGAATCGCGCCTTACTAAATACAGCGAAATTTTGTTGGAGGAATTGGGGCAGGGTACCGTTGATTGGCAGCCCAACTTTGATGGCACTTTAGAAGAACCATCGGTTTTACCTGCGCGTGTTCCCAACGTATTGTTGAACGGTACTACCGGCATTGCAGTAGGTATGGCGACGGATATTCCGCCACACAATTTGCGCGAAGTAGTAAATGCACTGGTGCATTTAATTGATAACCCGCAAGCCAGCGTGACCGATTTGTGCCAACACATACTCGGCCCCGATATGCCCACCGAGGCGGAAATTATTTCCACCCGTGAAGACCTTATTAAAATGTACGAAACCGGGCGCGGCAGTGTGCGTATGCGCGCGGTTTGGCAAAAGGACGAAGAGTCGGGCGATATTATTGTTACTGCACTACCGCATCAGGTGAGTGGTGCAAAAATCATGGAGCAAATTGCCGCGCAAATGCAGGCGAAAAAATTGCCCATGGTGGCGGATTTGCGCGATGAATCTGATCATGAAAACCCAACGCGCTTAGTCATTATTCCACGCTCCAATCGTGTTGATCTTGAACAGGTAATGCAGCATTTATTTGCGACCACAGAATTAGAACGTACCTATCGCGTCAATATGAACATGATTGGTATTGACGGCAAGCCTGCGGTTAAACCACTCAATAAAATTTTGAATGAGTGGCTGAGCTTCCGTACTGTTACCACTCGTCGCCGTTTGCAATATCGTTTAGAAAAAGTAGAAGAGCGTTTGCTGCGCTTAGCGGCATTAATGGTGGTGTTCTTAAATGTGGATGAAGTGATTCGTATTATCCGCGAAGAAGACAACCCCAAGCCGGTATTAATGGATCGTTTCAATTTAGTTGAAATGCAAGCAGAATATATTCTAGAAACCAAATTGCGCCAGCTGGCGCGTTTGGAAGAAATGAAAATTCTGGAAGAAAAAACCGCGCTAGAAAAAGAGCGCGATGGCCTACAAAAAATTCTTGAATCAGCAGTAAAATTAAAAAATCTGGTGCGCAAAGAATTGATTCAAGTTGCTGAGCAATTTGGTGATGATCGTCGTTCACCCATAGTTGCGCGAGCAGAAGCACAAGCACTCAGCGAAACTGAATTATTAAGCGTTGACCCTATCACTGTAGTGATTTCCGATAAGGGATGGATTCGCGCCGCGAAAGGTCACGATATAGATGCTGCTGGTTTAAGTTACAAAGCTGGCGACAGTGTAAAATTTGCGATTCACGGCAAAAGTAATCAGCAAGTTATTTTGTTGGATTCCACTGGCCGCAGCTATTCATTGCCCGCACACAACTTGCCATCTGCACGCGGTCAAGGTGAACCGATTACCGGAAAAATTAGCCCGCCAAGCGGTGCCACTTTTGAAGGCGCATTAATGGGCGCAGATGATCAGCGCGTGTTGTTAGCATCCGATGCCGGTTATGGTTTTGTGGCTAGGTTAGAAGATTTGGCGAGTAAAAATAAAGCCGGTAAAGCCTTATTAACCTTGCCAGAAAATGCCAAGGTGCTGCCGCCACAATTTGTGACTAATCCTGAGCACGCATTATTGGCGGCGGTGAGTAATGATGGCCGCTTGTTGGTGTTCCCCGTTACCGAGTTGCCAGAGTTGGCGCGTGGTAAGGGTAACAAGATTATGAACATTCCTTCTGCCAGAGCTCAGACGCATGAAGAGTTTGTAGTGTCGGTGAGTGTAATTAGTCCCAACCAAATGCTTACGCTCCATTCGGGTAAGCGCCACATCACTTTAAAAATGTCTGATCTTGAGCATTACAAAGGTGAGCGTGGTCGCCGTGGTAATAAATTGCCGCGTGGCTTCCAGAAAGTTGATGCGGTTGAAGTAACTGATAAATAAAAAATGGTGGGTTATGTGTTTCTCTCTCAAGTCCCCCCTTTGAAAAAGGGGGCTAGGGGGATTTAAAAATGTAACTGTTTCAATCAAATCCCCCGTCCCCCCTTTCCAAAGGGGGTGAATATACATGTAGAGTTTTCCACAATAATTTATAAAGGAATCACCATGAGCTCAAATGATAAACGCCGTCATATTCGTACGCCTTTGGCCTGTCGCATTAAAATTGCACATGACAATAGCGAGATAGTGGTTAAAACCCGCGATATTTCTGACGGCGGTGTGTTTGTTGTCTTGGAGCCAGATCAAGTGCCGCCCATTGGTACTCATGTCACAGGTCAAGTGCAAGGCTTAATGGATGATGCGCCGGTATTAGAAATGGAAGTGGTGCGTGTAGAGCCCTCTGGTGTTGGTTTGCGTTTTGTAAATTCAGATGTTGAATAGATTTTACTCGTGCTGAATAAAATTATTTTTTGCGCGCTTGTTTGTCTATGGTCGGTTTCAAGTCGCGCTGCCACTGTGCTTATTTACCATCATGTTAGTAATAGCATGCCCGCCTCCACCAGTATTAGCCCTGAGCGTTTTATTGCGCAGATGGATTATCTGGAAAAGAATAATTTTAAAGTCGTACCGCTTGCCGAGCTTACTGAAAAATTAAAAAAGGGCGATGCGCTGCCAGATAAAACTGTAGCTATCACCTTCGATGATTCCTATGCGGATGTTTACACATCGGCCTATCCCATTCTTAAAAGACGCGGTTGGCCATTTACGTTTTTTGTAAATACGGATGCGGTGGGTTCCGGTAAGTTATTTGTGACTTGGGATCAATTGCGTGAAATGGCCAAGCATGGTGTGACCATTGCAAACCACACGACCAAACATGACCACATTGTGCGGTTACAAAAAAATGAAACGCAAGATGCTTGGAGTGCTCGCCTCCTGGCTGATATCAATGCCGCGCAGAAAAAAATAGAAACTGAAATTGGCTCAGCGCCAAAACTATTTGCCTACCCCTATGGCGAATACAATGCTGCGGCTAAAAAGCTATTAAAAGATTTGGGCTATGTTGCATTTACTCAGCAAGCTGGGGTCTTGGGGGCAGGGACAGATTTGCAAACGCTGCCGCGCTTTCCGTTTGGCGGTAGCTATACGGATTTGCCAGGATTTATTGAAAAGGTAAATGCCTTGCCTATGCCGGTTAAAAACATTGAATTTTATTCGGAAAATAAAAAAACGCTGGGCGATATGGTGTTAACTGCAGGTGCTAAACCTTATTTAGTGTTAAGGCTGGGCGATAAGTCGTTGCTGCAAAAAGTGCGCTGCTTTTCATCTAATGAAGAAGCGATTAATGTTGAGGTGCGCGATGAGCAATTGTGGATTCAAGGCAAGCAAGCATTACCTTCGGGGCGCACTAAATTTACCTGCACTGCTGCCAGCAACCAGCGCGGGCGTTATTATTGGTTTACGCAGTTGTGGTTAGTTGCGGATAAAAATGGTGACTGGACTTATAAGGATTAATTTGGCGACAAACTTGTAGAAAATAACTGACGAATAGAAAATTATGTGACGTAAGTAGTTGCTCCTCTGAATTAGGGGGGGGGTAGCATTGGCTCCGCTTAATATCAAGCAACAATAAATATTTAAGGAGCTAATGATGGGCAACAAATTTAATTTTTTAATCGCTTTTTTATTAATGTTCAGTTCGCAGTTAGTTTTTTCTCAAAGCGAAATAACTATAACCGGTACGCGAGGACCAGCAGGTGGTGGTGTAGGATTAGCTCCGCCTGGTAGTGTTTATGATAGAACAGAGGAACAAGCTAAAAAAGCTGCCGCTGAAGCTGCTGCTAAAGCGGAAAAGGAATCTAGAGATAGAGCAAGGTTAAGTTGCAGAACAAATAATTTGGCGATTCGGATGGCTTGTATGAATGACGCGAGAGCTTTATATGAAAAAGCTAGCGCGAGATGTGATGCATACACCCTTAACGCTCTTTTTTACGGCGGTATAGCTACTACAGGTGTCGCTGTTATTCCTGCTGTGATAGTGGGTGGAGGATTTACCGTTGCTGCATTGAATTGTGCGAGCGATGCTGAAGGAGCCCGAGATAGACATTTGCAGGCGTGCCAAGATACTTTCGATTCATTCGAACTACGGGTCTGTTCATCTATATAGCGAGGTAAAATAAATGCAAACAAAACATAACAGTCGCTCGCTTGAAATGATTGGAAAATTCTTCGGTTTTGCGATTATTGTCGTAGTCGGTACGCATTGGTTTTTCAATGGCAGAGAAGAACCTCAAATTAAATCCAATCAGGTGACTATAGCTCATGATTCATATCAAGAGTTTGCCAATCATGAACCCACCCCAAATATTAGCTCGGAAAAAAATAATGCAGGTGAAACTAAGGATTTATCACACGCCGATTTGAGTGATCATGATTCTTGGATGAAAGATATGGGATACTCCAGAGCTGAAGATCAGAGTAATTACGCTTACTATGATGATAAAACAATTTTAGCTCTGGCAAAGAACAATGATCTTCTTGCTATTAAAGCGCTAGCCAAAAAGGCCATTGATAATCATGATTTCGAAGCTGCTAAAAAATACTATTGGCATGCCGCTGCTGTGGGAGCAACTCCTGCTCTTGATCAATTAGCGTCACTTGCGGAGCCGACTCCTTACGATAAAGAGCAGGGAATGCCTTATGTAAGATCCAAGTTTTTTGATGAGCTAGCAATTTGTAAGGTTATAGAAATGCGGGGCGATATTGGAATGGCGAGAATAGCTTCTAAAAATGCGATTAATAACTATGAGCATTATTTTGGGGTGCCGGAGTTGAGTCAAGCCGATCAGCAACAGATTCTTCAGCTTGCAGGGCAAAAGTATTCTGAGTTGCAAGCAACGAGAACTATGCTTGGTTTGGGAGACTTTAAAAACTCCACGTCTAAGTTAGTGGAGGTTATTGAAAAAAGATAAGGATAAGTACTTTTCATTACTGCAAACGAGTTTAAATATTCAAACTCGTTTGCAACTCATCCAACATAGTATTCAACGCAGTGCGCAGTGCGTGCAGTAAATCTTCCGCTACTTTTTCTTGGTGTAACTCCAATTCAATTTGCAAGGCGATGGCTTGCAATTCTACTGCGCCAATAGTGCCCGCTAAAGATTTAAACGAGTGTGCTTGGTAGAGCGCTTGGCTAAAGTTGTGTTCGGTTACGGCGCGTTCAATATCATCTGCAATGGTGCGGCGTTCATTTACGAAACGTTTTATTAATTTTAAATAGAGTGTTTCGTTATTCAGTAATCGCTCCAGCGCTTGGTCTACATCCAAACCAGAAATGCGATAGAGCCGCGATAGTACTCGTGTCGATTCGCTGGTGGAGTTGTGCTCTTTGGCTTTTACTTGTGGGGCAAAACTCGGTTGCTGAGTAAGTTTTTGTGTGTGCCAGCGCAGCATGGTGCCGTAGAGAATTTCGGGGTAGATGGGTTTGGAGATGTAATCGTTCATGCCCACACTCAAGCAGCGTTCACGATCTCCCATGAGGGCGCCAGCCGTCATAGCGATAATTGGCAGGCGATCAAAACGCTCTTGTACTCGCAGATGGCGAGTTGCCTCCATGCCGTCCATCACTGGCATTTGCACATCCATAAGTACAATATCAAAAGGCAGCCGTTCTAACAGTTCCTGAGCCTCTAAGAGTTCTAGGGCTTCTTGCCCATTGTTAGCGGTCGTTACCTTTGCCTTCACTAAATAGAGCAACTCTTTCACCACATCTTGGTTGATGTCGTTATCGTCTACTAGCAGCACGCGGCAGCCGGCTAATTTTTTATAGGCGCTTAAATCGAGTTGTGTGTTTTGCTCGGCGCGCACATAGGTATTTTTAAAGAGGCTGGAGACCGTCTCATAGAGTTCAGAGGCAATAATGGGTTTGCTAATAAGCGCATCAAACAGGATTTCAGCGTTAACGCCTATAGCCTGTTTGTTGTGTGTGCACAGGAGCACTAACTTGGTTTGTGGCGCCAGTGGCCAAAGGCGAATTTGTTCGGCAGTTTCAATGCCTGTGAGGCCGGGCATTTTCCAGTCCAGCAAAATAACATCGAAGACTGTGGTTTCACCATCTTGCGGATGAATCAAATTCAAGGCCGCGGCACCGGAGTCTACGCTGGTGACGTTCAGCTCTAGGTTGCGCAGCTGTTTTTCCAAAATTGCCCGCGCTTCGGCATTGTCGTCTACCAGCAGGACCTGTTTACCTTGAATGCTACTGGTGTCAAATTGCGCTTCTTTAGGTGCAGCACTTTTTGCGAGACTTAGCTCTACCGAGAAGGTGCTGCCAATGCCGGGCTCGCTCTCAATGTTGAGCTCGCCACCCATGAGTTCTATTAAATTTTTAGAGATGGTGAGCCCGAGCCCAGTGCCTTCAAAGCGCCTGGTAGATGAGCTATCGAGCTGGTGAAAGGGTTTAAATAGTTGCTCAAAATCTTCAGCGGGTATACCTATGCCGGTGTCTTGCACATCGAATCGCAACTTTACGAGACTGTCAGTTTCGCTGAGTTTGCAGGCGCGCACTAGTACATTGCCGGCTTCGGTAAATTTAACGGCGTTGCTGGCGAAGTTAATCAGAATTTGCCCCAGCCGCAGTGCATCGCCATTGAGCTTATCGGGCAGGCTTGGGTCTATATCCAACAGTAGCTCTAGTCCTTTGGCATCGGCTTTATCCCAGAGCAGTGCCAGTAAATTATCGAGGGTTTGTTCGAGGGAAAAGTCTGCGGTATCCAGCGTCATCTTACCCGCTTCGATTTTGGAGAAATCCAAAATGTCATTGATGATGGATAGTAAATGCTGGCTGGATTGGTGGATACGTTCTAAATAACTACGTAACTTGGGGTCGTCGGAAACCAGTGTGGCCAAATGTGATAGCCCGATAATCGCATTCATAGGTGTGCGTATTTCATGACTCATGTTGGCGAGGAAATCGGATTTAGCCTGCGCTGCCTGTTCCGCATCAAGTTTAGCCTCCTCAAATTGTGCGGTGCGCTGCGCGACCATAGTTTCCAGATTGATCCGAATCGCATCTAGCTCTTGTGCATTTCGGGTCTGTTCGGATATATCCATGAGAATAGTTCCCACGGCATAAATCAATTTGGTGTCGGCATTCAAAATAGGAAAGCGAATAGTCTTCAAGGTGTAGCCGGTGTATTCTTTAATCGTTTCAATCACTTGACCGGTGCGCATGACCTCGTTGTGATCAAGGTTGAGCTCCGTAATGTATCTTTGTGGTGTGTTTATGACGTTGTCGGCTTTGCCAAGAATTTGGCTTCTAGGGACGTGTAGATATTGTTCCATGGCCT
>Ga0116157_10007071_pt1 | contig 10024 bp, 8 predicted proteins | sample AD_UKC048_MetaG_FD_89882 | JGI IMG/M metagenome (GOLD analysis project Ga0116157, IMG submission 89882) | Active sludge microbial communities of municipal wastewater-treating anaerobic digesters from USA - AD_UKC048_MetaG | ecosystem: Engineered > Bioreactor > Anaerobic > Digestate | place: USA... | reverse complement strand
TTTCTGCTGAGAGCTGGTTGGTGTCAAAGGCTTCTATAAACTTAGTAATATCCACTTCTTGATAAGTTAACTCTGCTTCAGTTGCTTTTTGCTCAGCATTAGAGCTAGTTGAAGTAGAACTCTTGTCCGAAGAGCCGTTTGATCCAGTAATGGCAATGACTATGATAATAGCCAGTATTACTGTTAATACCTTATGTCTGGCAAACCAGTTCTTCTTTTTCTCTGGTTCTGGCATAGATTCCCTTTCTTTTTTAATTACTGAATCAATATTACTGCAACGACTCTAATAATGCTACAAGGAGAAGCTGTAAATCAAAGCTGTTTGCAAAGACAATGGATACGTGGGAACAGCGCTCAATACTACTAACTTACACAGAGAATTTGGCAACAAAGTTCAACAGCTTCGTAAACAAAGAGGTTTGTCACAAGAAGATTTGGCATTTAAGGTTGGTGTAGACAGAAGTTATATGGGTTTTATTGAGCGTGGTGAAAAGAATGCAACCTTAGACAAAATTATTAAGATAGCTAAAACTTTTAATATTAAAGTTAGAGATTTGTTTGATTTTTAAAAATCCTAAAAAGCTTCGCTTAAAATTTTCCAGTCATTGCTCTTGATATTATCACTATAGTTTTCAGTACAGATACAAAGCTCATAACTTTGTTTATCTTCTCTTACAAACCCACCATTTAGTTTATGCTTCACGAGATATCTTTTTAAAACTTCAAATTTTGTTGGTGAAAATGCATCTATGTCTTCGCTGTTTCCGACTCTATCAAAACCACCCTTCGTTTCAATAATCCATAAATTACCATTAACACTAATAATATAATCTGGATAAAAAGATTTTTGTTTGTGAAAATTATCATCATAAACAATGGAAAAATATTCTTGACCTTTGTCTCCATTTTTATAAAACCAATCAACATTGGTTGATGCCTCACAATATTTTTCAAATTTCTTTTCTGAAGCTGATCTCGGTTCTGCAGAAGACAAATATCCTTTGTAAACATTTTTAGTCATTTCGAGTTGAGTTTTAGCACTGCCGTCATAGGTAAACAAAAACTCTTGAGGAATATTAAATTTAACTTCTAAAATGTCTTTATAACTAAAGCTTTGTTCATGACCAGCAGACATAGCTTTTCGAACATTATCTTTAAGTTTGTCGAAGTTATTTAAAAGAAAAGCATAAACTTCTCTAGTTTCGAGAGATAAGATTTTGTTTTTGTACTTAGAATTTTTATCAAAAAGCTTACGAATAATCGTATTCATTTGGCTGTATTCAAGCCCAATTTTTAAACCAAGATCACCAACGCGATGATGATATTCCCGACCATGCACGTGGGTATTAAGATTTGTTTTGATATTCACATCACTCAATTTCCAAATTTGCTCAGCATTAACATGGCTTACTGCTCCTGATTTTGTTGAGGCAATAATATTGTTGCTAAAAATATATCCTGCTGCTTCAAGTTTTTTACGATTGTCTACTTTTTCATTTAATCGATATTCATTCATGAAATGTTTGTAAATAGCACTAGATGCTTGCAAAGCATCTCTGCCAACCATAGAAAGAATTGTTTTCTGTTCACTAACTAAAGAAACTTTTTTAAATTCAGGTTTTAGATAAAGCTTAGCTGCATCGAGTGCTCCTTTTCCCAAATGCGTTTTTACACCTTCAGTAAATTTTTCATCTAAAGTATATAAATAGCAACTGTCCAAAAGATCACTCTCATAGTGTTTTGCCTCTGGCATGCGGCGAATGCGACCAATGGTTTGAATTTCAAAAATTTCGCCCATGTTGTCTCGTAACTTCACCAAAATATATGCTCTTGGGCAATCCCAACCAGTGGCCACCGCTTGTTTAATAATCACGGCAATTGGTTTTGCACTTGGTTTTTCAATACCATCAATATGTTCTTTTTTATCCGAAAGCCAAACGGCCAGTTGCTCGTTTTCATAGGTGACACTTTTGCTTTCAAAGTACTTTTCCACCTCATCTTGCAAAAGCTCGGATTTATTGGGAATTTGTACGATGATTAGAGGATTAATGCTGGTTTCTCTTTTTAATAATTCCGAGTGAATCTCTCTTTGTTTATCTAAAGCTTTATCAAGCAAATAGGCTATTTGATTTTCTACATTGATATTCTGTTCAAAATTTTCATTAATAATTAAGACTTTTTTAATTAAGCCCTCAGCAATAACATCTTCTTCAGGAATTTCAATTACATAAGCATTGGTGAAACCTTTGGGAGTAGCGGAACAACGAATAATTTTATCTGTTTTGAAATATTGAAGAATATCATCTGATTTAACAGTGTCATTCTGATGAGATTCATCAACAACGATTTTAAAAGACAAACCATTATCCAGAGCTTTTTGAATATGTTCTAGAAAGTTTACTCTTTCGCTGTCTTTAAGAGCATTATTGCCTTTTTTGGTTAATTTCTCCCAATTGATAAAACACGCATCGTTTTCTTCAAATCCGCTAGCCATTACATCGCATAAAAGTTTGGTTTGACTCCCGTGCACATAGTCATCCATTTTAGCTTTACTTTGTTCTTCTAAGCTGCCTTTTCCAGGAGTTAGCCAAATGAATACTGTTTTCGCATGCCCCTTGCAATATTCATCGATAAAACGAGTCAAAATGATCGTTTTGCCAGATCCAGTTGGACTCTTTAAAACAATATCTCTTTTATCACTTGCCATGGCATCCATTAAGTCGCTAATAGCAGTAATTTGGAAGTTAGCGAGGGTAAGATTCATTTAGCTCTCCAATTCTTTGTAGTAATAGTCTGGAATAATATTGATTTCAATTTCATGATCTTTGAACAATTTTTCTTGAACACCACTAACTAAAACATCATGACCCAAATAAATCTTTTGGCACTTTTTAAGTTCAGAATTATTTCCAGAAAAATCTACTAATTCAGTATCGGTTAGAATAATTTTAACTTTTTTGTTTTCTTCGAAGTTAATACCATTTTCCAGCTCAACTAATTCGCGAATGTGCTTAAGCAATTGATCTGCATACTCATAGTAGAGCTGTTCATCAATGGAAACAAAACCTACCTTAAAGTATTTCAGACTTGCTTGGTAATTTTCTTTGGCAATAACTCGTTTAATTCTTTCATAAGTAATTTCTTTACAAATATTGTTTTCGTTATTTGTGCATAGAATAAATTTTCTGTTCCCTCCATCTTCTTTATTTAATTCCATAACAGCATGGCCAGTTGTTCCTGAGCCAGCGAAGAAATCTAGGATGATTGTGTTCTTTTTACTTGAAGAGCATCTTAAAGCATATATCACAGCAGGTAGTGATTTTGGATATTGAAATTTTTCTCTCCCAAGAATCTCATTTATTATATTTGTTCCATACTCACTTGCAGAAAACTTAGGATCATACCAAATACTTTTTGGAACTTCACCGTCAAGCCCTCCTCTAAATCTAAAATGTAATTGATAATTATTTCCAATTTTTGAGCACGACAAATCTCCGTTTTTATATAATTTTTCAACTCCTTCTTGATTTCTTCTCCAAATTCTTTTGTTACCGTTATTATCAATTGGGAAAATCTCTACAGACAATTTTTTGCTTACACTAATTTCTTTTGTTTGTGGATCATAATAAATTGGGAAATATCTATCTCTAATGCTACCATCTTTTTTTATTGCCTCACTATCAACACCTTGTTTTCTTAAATTCACTTTTACAAAATAGTTTCCATTTTCGTCTTTAATATAATTATGACTTTTATCTTCAGGAGAAACTGGAAGTTTTGATATGTGCGATTTTTGAGTTTTACCAAAAAATATGGCATATTCATGAGTTTGAGAAATTTTTCTTTTAGTCATTCTACCCTTAGGATTATTTCTTATCGTCACTACTCCTAAACAGTTATCCTCACCAAAAACTTCGTTCATTAATAGCCAAAGATTAGGCAATTCATAATCATCAATTGTCACACATATTAAACCCTTATCAGATAATAAATGTTTACATTCGCAAAGTCTGTTTTTCATTAAACTCAACCACTTGCTATGTCTGTAAGTATCATTGCCATCTACATAGTCATTGTCATATCTCCAATCTTTGGCGCCCGTATTATAAGGTGGATCAATATAAATGATATCAATGCAATTTTTATGAGTTTTTTGCAAAAGTTTTATTGTCGGCAAATTATCACCTTCAATTAGAAAATTCATTTGTCCACCATTATCAATAAACAAATCTTTTTCTTCAGATAAAACAGGGGTATGAGTTTTAAGTTTCTGATCTATTTTTTCTTCATGCTCCTCAAAAACTAAACCATATTTTTTGCCATTTATTTCTTTTTCCAATTCACTTAAATATGCCAATAGATTTCCGGTATTTGCATCTTGCTTTGCTTCAGCAATGTAGTTTTTGATTAATTTAATTTTATTAATTAAGTCGTTTCGTTTTTGTTTGGAAATATTTGTTGACATGTTTTTCTATCTAATGTTTTGATTATACAACTAGATATATTTATATCTTAAATCACTGCTTTTATCTTCCCCCAAATCTCTACCATCGCCCAAGTGTCTAGTTTGCAGTATTCCAATAAATTATCCATAATCTCTTCCTGCATGTTTGCATCGCTTTCTTCGTGTGTCATTTTCCACCAATTAATCATAGCTTGATCACCTTTGTGAATTTCTAGGTCTTTATAACTTAGCTCTGGCACTAACACTGGCAACACATTTTTAATTGACCAGCTACCTTTAAATTTCGGATCGACATATAGGCATTGCTTAAAGACATCTGCTAAATCATAGATACGTTGGTTCAATCCAAGTAGAAACTCAGCAAATTCTGGATAGAGTTTTGCCATTTCTTTGTTTCTACCAGCTTCAAAAGTTTTGTTCCAGACAATTACCGAACCTTTATTACTAATGCTGTTTCTAAGGTGCTTAACCAGCTCGTAAGCAGGATCATTCTTGGTTTGAGCAATAAACTCTCGATGCTGCGCTTCTGTGCTGTTTTGCTCTACGACGTGTAGTGAATATTGAAAGACCATTTGTTGCTGAGGTTTGTAACCACGATGTAATGGCAATGCAGAGTTGTAGGTTTCATAATCAAGAAAATAGAGTGGATATTCAAGGATGGATAGCTCCTCAGCGATGCTATCTTTATCAATAAAAGTTTCCCCAGATTTCACCGCCTTAATTTGCATTCTCTGAGTAAAGGTTAACGGAAAATCTTCGGGAACATCATACAGAGTGCTGATTTCTAGCTCTCTTAATTGCTGAGTTTTTTGCCACGTTAGGCGAGATAAATCGTAAATGCTATTTTCAGGTAAATTGGGATGACAAAGTTGAGTACATGGACAGGTCGAAGGTTTATAACAAACTGCAATCCCATCTGGATTTTCTTGCAAACATATCGCAAGGGCTTTTTGACGTGAGTTGTTCACCTTATCCTTTAACTCCTGACAGTTTGCAGTGATATTTTCTGCCACAAACAATTGTTTTAAATTCAGCTCATCTGCCAAAACATAGTCCTTATTCAAATGTACTAAAAAAACATTTCTGACTGGAATATTAGCTTGGCAAACTAAAAGTTGGAAAGTGGCGTCATAGAGATTTTCTTTTTTGACACTGGTGGAACTTTTAACCTCATAGATATCATAAACATTCGCTTTACGATCGAAAATAAGCACATCAGCACGAGCTTCAAAATCTTGATCCCGATAAGTTGGCTGAAAATGTATTTGGGCGTTTGGATATTGTTTGAGAATTATTTCTTCAAGATATTTATTCGCATATTTCTCAACTTTTTGACCCTCACTCATTAAATGAAGATCATAATCAGAAGGGGTGGTTTTCTCTAGAGAATTATGCTTACCTGCCCAGAGATGCATTGGTGCATCTAAGTAAACTAAAAAATCTGATTTGGTTATTGTCATTTTTTCTTTGCAGAACCATGATTAATATGGTCAGTCAATTTTTCTTTAACATGCTTAATTACTTTACCAGTTTTTGCATCAGTAATTAATTCTTCATAACTATTTTTTAAACGATTAATTATTCTTATTAATTTTGTCCAAGTATTAGTCTTTCTAAACAGATCGTCACCTGATTCTGATTCTAAGATTGGTCTTTTATAACCTTTTCTTTTTTGCTTTAAACGCATTTTTTCATGAGCAACTATGTGATCAGATAGATGAACTTTAAATAACTTATTTTTAGAACCACAAACTTTGCAAGATTCTCCACCTTCCCAATTTGCACCACAATCTTTACAAAATATTCCTTTTTCATCAGACATGGCTTGATTCTAAGCTCTAATATTAAAATAGTAAACTCTGTAATATAATTTTTCTTTGATGTTTCAATATCTTAAAGAACATCAATACTACGAAGACCGCTACGATCTCAATACCATTGAGCAATGTCTTAATCAGCTCAAAATGCTTGATGATATTGATAAGAAAATAAGAGTAGCTCCAGAATTTAAAAATTACCCAAAATCAGAACTCGATAAAGATTCAGGCCTTATTGCCGGTCGTTTCATGTTCGCTATTACAGCTCAAAGATATAAAGAACGTGTTTCTACAATTGCTGAGTGGGTGGCTGAAGACAAAACTAAGCAAGATAAATTAGATAATGCTATTCCACCAAAAGTGAATTGTCCTAAATGTGGCACTTTGATGATTGCTGATGATTTTAAAACTTTGGAAGACGAACCGCTAAGAGTTCTATTTAATTTTAGTTGTCCTAAATGCAATAAACGAGAAGGTGTTTATGAAGATGGAGAGGTTTGGGTATATGAACCAAGCTACTGCTCAAAGTGTGGCAAAGAGTTAAAAACAGATATCAAAATTAAAGGAGATATCACTATTTTCACAACCAAGTGTACGAGTTGCAAATACAAAAATGTTGATGTTCATGATCATATTAAAGATGAAGCTAAACGCAAAGCAAGAGAGCAAAAAGATGTCGAGTTACTAACTAAATATCGTGATAGATTTTGTTTGTCAGAAAAACAAGGTGAAGAATATGTAGACCTTTTGCAAGCTATTGAAGTAGGTTTTGCAATTCATGATGAGATCATTGCTGAGATGGACAATCCTGCTCAAGAAAAGCTCATGAAAGTAAAGAAGTTATCAATTACAGATTTAGAAGCTTTACTTAATAAAACATTAACCGATAGTGGCTTTACTCGATTATCGATTGGTGCTCCTGATATTAGTCGTCACGTCTTGGTTCCTTTTACTATTCAAGATACTGTTAAAAGACACGATCTAGAAAGTATTACTGCTTTGCATGATCTACTTAAAAACGCTCTTAAAGAAACTAATTGGCGAGCAAAAAAAGATGAGCTAAGTTATCGTCTTGGATTTATTAGTGGCAGACTCAAAGGTTATGAAAATGAAGAAGATTTACTTAAATTATTTGGGAGAGAAGAAACAAAGAAACCAAAGTCAAAAATTGATCCAGAACTTAGAGCAAAATATGAAAATCATAATTATGTGCAGTTGGCCAAAATGAATGCTGAATATGAAGTAAAAACAAAGATTAGAACACGTCGACTTAAAAATGAGCCAGAAGGTTTCTTTCTTAATGATGGCGGCAGAGGTTACACCTGTGCCATCTGTCGAGATCATCATGATGGCGAAGATATTTGGTGGCGACCCGATGGTTTAAGATGTAGAGATTGCTGGAATAATATCAAAAAAGGTGTTATACCAATGTTAAAGTTAGATGCACATGATTGGGAGAAAGAGTTTTTAACAAAGTTCGATATTACTTACAAGTACAAAATTCATCCGTCAATCGTGAGCAAACTAAGGAGACAAGGAGAACTAGTTGGCAGAGATTTAAAGAATGCTGAAGGGCAGACTTATTGTGAAGTATTTTTAGTGGAAGAAAATAAAAAGTTTTTAAAAGAATACTGTGAAAAAGAAAAGCAAAATGTCAAAAATTAGAGTTAATGATTCTTGTTGGTGTGGAAGCGGAAAAAAATACAAAAAATGTCATCTCGGTAAACCTGACGATGTCAATATCATTGATGATAGCAACGCTTATAATTTTGATAAAAATATAATGGCTCATGCGATTGACACCTTAAGACTCAATGAAACTGATAAGAATCCACTTAAAATCATTAAAGAAATAAAGAAACAAAAGAATAATAATACTAGACCTATTCCAAGTGACAACCTAATACTAGGACAAAGTGCGATGGGCGATATGGATAGAAAAAAATTGCTCGATATTGTGGCTGAAATAGTTGATCAAAATTGGTGTGGTAGATCAGAAATGTGCATTTACTTTTCCATATTATTAAAAGATGCACTCAAATATTTCAACATAAATGCAAAAGTGGTGATAGGAAAAGCAAGATATTTGGACAAATTTGAATGGGATCATTCATGGGTTGTTTATGACAAAGAATTAGTTGATGGTAATGTTGATTCTATGGAAGAAAACCCAATGGTTCCTAGTGAAATTAGGGCGGAAAACTATTGGGGTAGAAAAGATGATTTGCCTAATGATCGTGTTTTTAAGCCAGAAGTTGAGGCGGATGAAGTTTGGATAAAACAGAACACTTCATATGAAGAATTAGAAAAATGGAGGTCTGAATTAGATAAAAAAATTAAAGAAATGTTTAAGATATAAATTGAATTGGTTAGGTCAAATATTTAGGAATAATTATGAGCAAAATTGACGAAAAGATAGAAATTATAAATAAAGCAATTTGTTCTAATATCAGTGTATTCGATGAATCACAAAGAGGTTTATTATCGCAAAATATTTTATCCCAACTAAGAAATTTTGTCGAATACACTTCATTGAAAGCATATTGTGCTCATATTGGCAGAGAAATCGATGATTCTTATGACAATATTTGTTTAGCAAATGAGCATGTGAGTACGAGAGGTGACTTAAGATTCTTGACTAAATTCCATAAGTTTTTGCAAATAACAGCATCCCATTACACTATGGATGAAAACAATTCAGAAAGGTTAATGCTGAAATATTATGAGTTTTTACTAAAAATTAAGTTGTATTTAAAACATGTTCACGATATTGACGTACTAGAGAATATCGACGATTTTCCTTTAAAAATTGATTCGGCATTGAAAGAATACTATAAAAAAATATCAGAAAAAATTAATCAATCAAAAGAGACTAGAACGGTAAGTACCTATACAGATAGATGTTATATCAGAAAGATTAAACCGTTTTTTATTAATCATGAGGTTTATTATGAAGTTACTTTTACAATGGCAAATGATGGAGTAAGCAAATTTGATAGAGTCATTGCTTTTACAAAATTAGATATTTCTCAAAACTACGCTGTCAAGCTCACAATAACTAACGATTTAATAGAAGTTTTTGGCAAAAAAATGCCAATTCAAATTATTGATGGATGGGAAGTTTCAATTCGTCCGTGTGAGCTTGATCATTTTGCTGACATTTTTGGAGATCACACGAAGATTCAAGGAAATACAACAGAATATCGAGAAATAATGAGTTTTTTAAAAATGACCGGTTTCAATTTGGTAGAGATAATTGAACTTCCAGATAAAAATTATCAAAAAATAAAAAACTCAATAATCCAAAAAGCTAAAGCAACACATTTTTTAATGCACTAGATAGAAGTCATGAATTAGTGATCAATGAAAGACCAGGAAGCAATGTAATAAGGTATCTGCTTTACAGACTTAATAATAAGGTGTTAAAGCAACAATACAATTATAGCGGTTGTATTAAATTATCTGGTTTAAAACTAAGTTGGAGTTGCTTGCCTTTTGACAAAATGCCATTTTATATGTCTTTGATAAATCACAATCCAAAGCTTTCTGACCTATTTGATTGCATAGATTCAACCAATAGAAAACATGAGCTATTTGCTAGACACATAAAGAACAATACGGAAATTGATGGTCACTTGTATACATCAAACAAAGAGGTAAAGGGATTTGAGGATGATGATATTGATAATCTAATTTTGCAGTATAACAAAAGACTTTATAGCAAACATACTCAAGCAAAGAT
>Ga0116157_10007047_pt1 | contig 10047 bp, 7 predicted proteins | sample AD_UKC048_MetaG_FD_89882 | JGI IMG/M metagenome (GOLD analysis project Ga0116157, IMG submission 89882) | Active sludge microbial communities of municipal wastewater-treating anaerobic digesters from USA - AD_UKC048_MetaG | ecosystem: Engineered > Bioreactor > Anaerobic > Digestate | place: USA... | reverse complement strand
CCGCGGAGGTTGATCACGCCCGACAGGAAGGGCGCCTTGGTCGGTAGCGGCGTGATCGAGACGTCCTCGAGCACCTCCTTGGCCCTGACCACATCGAAGGCGTAGTGCTCGCCAGCCAGTTCGAATAAAAGGTACTGCCCCGTCGCCCCTCCCCTGGCGGTGTCCGGTGCCGCGGCGGGGTTCGTGTCTATCGTCGATGTCATGCTCAGAACCTTTCGAATTCGTCGTCCTCTGTATCGGCGTGGGCGATCGTGATGGCCGTATTGCCTGCGTGCGGCCTCTTATCCTGCGCCTTAGGCGCGACGTGGGATGGACCTTCGCCGGCGTCCGTCGCCGGCCGCTTGACGGCGACGCCTGAGCCGAGCCGGCTCCCGGCGGTATGGGCCGCGGTCCGAGGGCGCGGGCTATCGTAGGCGCCCAGGTTGCGTTTGCCAGTTTTAAGGAACGCCACCTCGTCGCGCATGGCCATGGTCTGGGCCGATATCTCCTCGGCGGTGGAGGCCAGCTCCTCGGACGAGGAGGCGTTCTCCTGGATGACCGAGTTGAGCTGCTGTATGGCGGCGTTGATCTGCTGCACGCCCGAGGCCTGCTCGCCGCTGGCGGCGTTGATCTCCGATACGAGGTCGGCCGTCCGCTGGATATTCGGCACGAGCTCGGCGAGCATGGCGCCGGCTTTCTCGGAGATGCTGACGCTGGATTTGGACAGCTCCTCGATCTCCCTCGCGGCGGTCGAGCTACGCTCGGCCAGCTTCTGCACCTCGCTCGCCACCACGGCGAAACCTCGCCCGTGCTCTCCGGCCCTGGCGGCCTCTATGGCCGCGTTGAGCGACAGGAGGTTCGTCTGGCTGGCTATCGACTGGATGACCAGGATACGCTCCGATATCTCCCGCATCGCCGTCACGGTCTGCGCCGCCGCCTCTCCCGACTCGCGGGCGTCGTTGGCCGACTTGGTGGCTATCTTCTCGGTCTGGCCGGCGTTGTCGGCGTTCTGACGTATCGTCGCCGACAGCTCCTCGATGCTCGCCGATACCTCCTCGATGCTCGAGGCCTGCTCGCTCGAGCCCTGGGCGAGCATCTCTGACGCGTTCGACACCTGGCCTATCCCCTCGGCGACGCCCTGGGCGTTCGAGTCGATGACATTGACGATCTTCAGTATGGAACGGCTCAGGATCCAAGACATCAGGAGCGCGACGGCTAGACCGGCGGCGATGGACGCCAAGAGTATGATCGTCGACTGGATCGCGAGCCTGTCGTTGCCCTCGGACGTGGCCTTGGCCTTCTCGACGTTCTCGTCGGCCATGGAGTTGGTAACGTCCTGTACCGCGTAATAGGCGACCAGGTACTCGCCGGCCCAGAGCTTGGCGGCCGCGTCCAGGTTGCCGGCCGCTATGAAGGCGTAGACCATGGCGTCCTCGCGCTCGAGGGTCTCGACGAGCTTGGTAAGCTCGGACAGGCGCTTATGGTCGGCCTCGGTGTCGACGCCCGCGTTGTAGAGCCTGATCGTCTCGTAGAACTGCTTGAAGTAATTGCCGCGAGCCGTCGTATAGCGCTCGAGGGCCCCGGGCGTCTTGTCGATGATCGACGCGAGGATGGCGCCGTTCAAGCGACCGACCAGGGTGGAGAAGTTGCCCGAGTACTGTACGGGCAGGGTAGCCTTCTCGTACAGTGCCGTGTCGGCCTTATTCATGCTGGTCAGCGCCACGATGCCGACCGCGCCGATGATGACGCCGATGGCGGCGATGGAGATGAACCCGAACCATAGCTTGGCGCGTATACCCATGTTCATGTCGTTGCTCCTTCCCGGGCAAGCGGCTCAGATTGCCGTTGGGACTTGAAAAGCTCTCTGATGTTCAAGATGAAGGCGACCGAGCCGTCGCCGAGTATCGTCGCGCCGGCTATCGTCGGCACCTGCCTGAGGCCCATCGTGAAGGGCTTGATGACCACCTGTTGCTTACCGATGACGCCGTCGACGCGGAAGCCGACCGTCATGCCCTCGGCGTCGACGATGACCAGGCGCTGGAGTCCCGCGTCGTCGGCCGCGTCCAGGCCGAAGGCGTCGCGCAGGTCGATGATGGGGATGGTCTTGCCGCGCAGGTTGATGATGCCGCGCCGACCGTCGCCGAGTACCTCGGAGCATGCGACGTCGACGCATTCCTCCACCTGGTTGAGCGCCAGCACGTACATCACGTCGCCGACCCGCACGAGTAGGCCGTCGACGATGACGAGGGTGAGCGGTATGGACAGGAGGATGCGCGTGCCCAGGCCCGACTCGGAACTGATAGCTATCTCGCCGCGTAGCCGCTCGAGGTTGCTCTTGACCACGTCCATGCCGACGCCGCGGCCCGAGACGCCGGTCGTCCTGGCGGCGGTCGAGAACGACGGCTCGAAGATGAGCGGCATGATGCGTTTGGGGTCCTTCTCCGTCGCGTCGATCAGACCGCGCTCGACACCCTTGGCCTTGATCCGCTCGAGATCCAGACCGGCGCCGTCGTCCGAGATGGCTATCTCGACCTTCGAGCCCTGCTGCCTGGCCTCGATGCGTATCGTGCCGGCACGGCTCTTCCCGAGCTTGGCTCGCAGCTCCGGCGCCTCGATGCCGTGGTCCGCCGAGTTTCGGATGATGTGCACGAGCGGGTCTTTGAGCGCCTCGATGATGTTCTTGTCCATCTCGGTGTTGGCGCCGGAGATGACCAGGTCGATCTCCTTGCCTAGCTGCGAGGCTAGATCGCGTACCAGGCGGTGGAAGCCCGAGAACGACTCCTCGAGCGGTACCATGCGTATGTTCATCGTGGCGTCGCGCAGGTCGGAGGTCAGCCGCCCGAGGTTCTCGGCGATGCTCTCGAAGGCGGTAGCCCCGGCGACCCTCGCCTCCTGGCGTAGCCGGGCTTCGAGAATCACCAGCTCTCCGACCGCGTCGATCAGGTAGTCGAGCTTCTCCTTGCGAACGCGGATGTTCGACGACTCCTTGCGCGACTCGCGCTCGCCGGCCGCCGCCTTGGCCATGCGTTGCTCCGCCAGGGCGGCCTCCAGGGCCGGTTTCGACAGCTTGCCGCTCTCCACGGCCAGTTCTCCGAACGGCTTCTGTTTCCGGTGGATGGCGTCGATGTCATCCGGGGCCAGGGCGCCGCGGTTCGCCAGTATCTCTCCGATGCGGGGGACGCTCGGCTTGCCGGTCTGGTCGACGACCTCGAGCCTCTCGATCCCGATTTCGGCGTAGTCCTCGACGAAGATGAACACCGACCGTATATCCTCGACGGGGGCGGCTGTCGACAGGTCTATGATCCATGAGAGGTACAGGCTGGTCGGATCGATCGCGTCGAGGCACGGCACCGCGTCGACGTCGGCGTATGCATAGTACTGACCGAGCTCGGCGAGGTCGCCGAACAGGTTCTCGACCTTGACGCCGCGCGTCAGCAGGTCTCGGTTCGGCTTGAACCGTATGCGGTACAGGTTCGTCAAGCCATCGGAGTCGACGTCGGCGCGGCCCCGGCCTACGGTCGGCGCGACGGCCGGTTCGGCGGCAGGTTCAGCGGCCGGTTTTGTGGCCGCGGGGGACGACCCGGATCGTAGCGTCGCCTTGATCGCCTCGAGCTCGCGCTCGATCGCGGCCTGGTCCTTGTGCGCCTCGCCCGAGTCGAGCCAGGCGGATAGGCAGTCGAGCGAACGGAGGCTGAGCCCGATGATGTCGCGGCTAACGCCGACGAGGCCCTTGCGCATGTCATCGAACATGTTCTCGAAGCCATGGGCGAAGGCGGACATGCCATCGAAGCCGAACATGGCGCCTGAACCCTTGATGGTGTGCAGGGCGCGGAACACCTCGTTGATCAGCTCGCCGCTACCCGGATCCTTCTCGAGCGACAGCAGGGCGGACTCCATCTTGGCCAGGAGATCGCGGGCTTCCTCGACGAATAGCTCCTTGTTGTCGTCGAAATTCATGGCGACGGCCTCGTGGTCCGCTCGATATGATCGAAGTGGAAGCCTATGGTCTCGAGCGACGCGCGTAGCGGATGGCGCTCGTCCAGCTCGACGATGCGGAATTCCCTGCCGGCGGCCTCGAGGGTCTTTGAAAGCGCTACGAGCAACTGTGGTACCGTCACGTCGTAGCGCCCGAGAGCGCTCAGGTCCACGGCGACGCGCGCCGAGGCGGACCCGGCCGCCTCGCGTAAGGAAGAGGCGAGCCCCGCGGCGTCCCGGACGGTCGACTCTCCGGTGAGCTCGATCGTCGTCGTGTCGCCTTTCGCGCTTGTTCTTGTCGGCATGCTACTAGGATAAGCCAGGCAACCAGTGGGTGCAAGCGCGGACGGCGAATTTTATTGAGCGGCGAGCCGGCTAGCGCTCGATGATGATCTTGTTGGCCGCCCGGTCCAGCCTGAACCTGGCCTTCTTGAGGGGTTCGTCGACGTTGACCCTGATATGGCAGATGGTGACGATGACGCCGGGGTAGACGATGCCCTTGACCTCGACCGAGGCGCCTTCGTCTATGTCGACGCGCCTGGTCAGGTCGGCCACGTTGTCGGTCAGCGATTGAAGCTTGGCCCGAGCCTCCTCGACGGCCTTAGCCAGGGGCTCGTCGTCAGGCCGTAGCTTACGGACGTTCTGCAACCTCGCGAGGCGTATGGTCAGCGCGCGCAGCGCGGCGTTCGCCTGCTCCAGCTTCTGCTGGATGGTGAAGTCTATGCCGACGTTGACTATGGTGACTGGCTTCGTGCCGCCGCCTAGGAAGCCGCAGCTGACGCCGTGGGTGGCGAACGCCTCGCCGCCTACGATGCGGCCCTTATCGCCCATAGCCAGGCGCCCGAGCGTATAGATCGAGGAGCCGACGATGGAGCCCGGCACCTCCACGTCGCCGCGTACCGCCACGCGTGCGTTCTCGATGAACTTGGCCTTGAGCGAGCCGCCGACCCTGACCTGGCCCAGGTCCTTGCCGATGATGCCCTGGGCGCAGATCAGGTCGCGCTTGGCGCTGACATCGAACGCGTCCATCGTCTCCTTTATGGAGATCGAGCCGCCCGAGTAGACCTTGAAGCCGGCCGCGACGCCACCCTCGATTACAACGTCGCCGGGGAACATGATGTGGCCGACGCGATAGTCGACGTCGCCCTTGATGACGAGCACCTCCTCGACGCTGATGCGCTGGCCGTCCAGGGTCACGCGGCCATCACATACGGCGCGGATATCGTCGCCATCGCGCTCGACGTTCTTGCCGAGCGCGTACGTGGTTACCTGGTCCTTGCCGAAGGCTATCGGATTGCCGGTCACGTCGCAACCGTTAGCGCCGTCGCGGCGGGGAATGACGCGGCCTATGCCTTCTCCTTGCTTGACGACGAGGACCTGGCTGATAGCCTTCCAGTCGACGGTATGCTCCTCGTCGGACACGGGCCTGAAGCCGGGCAGGAAGCGATCGTCGACCACGATATGCTCCGGGTGTTCCGACACCGGGGGCGAGCCCCTGGCCACGACGACGTCGCGGATGACGCGGCGATCGGCATTGACGTCGAATATACGCTCGGACAGCTCGTCCCAGAGCAGGCCGGAATGTATGCCCATGCGCGCCAGTAGCTCGGCGGCGTAGTCTGGAGTCAGGGGCGCCCCATCGCCGATGGGAGGATACAGGGTGGCGGTGGCGGTCATCATGTCGGCCGAAACCGTTATCTCGATGTTGCCGTCGTTCTTGCGCACGTCGGCCGAGAACGAGAGTCCGGAACCCTCTCCGCCGGGATCGTCGGGGCTATGATGGGCGCGAATCACGATGGCGTTCCTCCCTCGTTATACTATCGGTACGGAATCGCTCCGGCTTGCCAAAAAACCGCCGTCGCGGCATACTGTCGTATCGTATGCGCGACGCTTCATCGATTGCGAAAAGGCGGGAACGCCTCAAGGTGATCCTCAAGCTCCTCAGGGAGAACAGGGTCGAGTCCCAGGAGGAGATGCTCGTCCTCCTCGAGGCTCACAATATATTTATAACTCAGGCGACGTTGTCACGCGACCTGAAACTGCTCAAGGCCAGCAAAGTCGGGGCCGGCTCCGAAGGCTACTTCTACGCGGTGCCCTCGGACGACGAACTCAGGCGCCGCGAGGAGATCCACGGCCAGGACTTCATCCGCGGTTACGTCTCGATAGACTGGAACGACGCCTTCGTCGTGATCAAGACCTTCTCCGGGCATTCGGCGCCCGTGGCCCTGGCCTTGGACAACCTGGGGCTCGAGGGCGTCCTCGGCACCATAGCAGGCCAGGACAACGTCGTGTTCGCCGCCCTGCGCAACGGCTACTCGGGCGAGGACTTCCTGCGCGACCTACGGGCCCGCGTGCCCGAGCTGGACGAGGACTGACCGCCCCGGCTACCCTCATGGCTCCCCTTTGGGCTCCCCTTTGGGCCGGCCGCCGGGCGCCTTATAGCCTGTCATAGCCTCGTGCTCCTCGAGCACGTGCTCGAGAAGGTCGCCTAGCTTCCAGCCGAGGTTCGTCTCCGTGCTGGTCGCGAAGGCTAGGCCGTCCTGCGCACCGAGCGCCGCCTTGACGGCCCGCATCGCCGCTATCGCCTCGTCCCTGGTCAGGCCGTGCATCACGACCACCTTGCCGTCCGGTATAGTCATACCGTCAATCTAACCACCATGTCGCCGATTGGGCAAGGGCGGGTCGGCCGGATACGCCCGCGCTTGCCGACCGGAGCCGTGGCTTGGTATGTTCTAGTTCAGCGAATGGAGAACACCCATGGATTACGATAGGTTCACGCTCAAGGCCCAGGAGGCCATCCAGGCGGCCCACGCCTCCGCCCAGAAAGCGGATCATTCCCAGATAGAGCTTGAGCATCTGCTGATCGCTCTTCTCGACTCCGACGGCTCGGCCGTCAGGCCACTGCTCCAGCGCCTCGGCGCCTCCGTCGACGAGCTTGAGTCGAGGCTCGAGGCCTCGCTGGCCAAGAAGCCCAAGGTCTACGGCCATGCCTCCCAGGTCTACTTGTCACCGGCTGCTGGCAAGGCCCTGGCCAAGGCGGAGGCGGAGGCCGCGGCCCTCAAGGACGACTACGTGGCGGGCGAGCACGTCCTGCTCGCGATGCTCGACGACGACGGTTCGGTCGGCCCGCTCCTTAAGGAATTCGGCGTGACCAAGACCGGCGCCCTCGAGGCCCTCAAGTCGGTCCGCGGCAACCGCAGCGTCAAGGACCAGGCCGCCGAGGAAAAGTACCGCGTCCTCGAGAAGTACTGCCGCGATCTGACCGCCTTGGCCCACCGCGAGAAGCTCGACCCGGTGATAGGCCGCGACGAGGAGATACGCCGCGTGATGCAGGTCCTCTCGAGGCGCACCAAGAACAACCCGGTGCTCATAGGCGAGCCGGGCGTCGGCAAGACGGCCATCGTCGAGGGCCTGGCCCGCCGCATCGTCTCCGGCGATGTGCCCGATTCGCTCAAGCGCAAGAAGCTCCTCGCCCTCGACCTGGGTTCGCTCGTCGCCGGCGCCAAGTTCCGCGGCGAGTTCGAGGAACGGCTCAAGGCCGTCATCGAGGAGGTGCAGAAGTCGGACGGCGCCGTCATCCTGTTCATCGACGAGCTCCATACCCTGGTCGGCGCCGGCGCGGCGGAGGGCGCGATGGACGCGTCGAACCTCCTCAAACCCGCCCTGGCCCGCGGCGAGCTCAAGTGCATCGGCGCCACCACCCTGGACGAGTACCGCAAGCACATCGAGAAGGACGCGGCCCTCGAGCGGCGCTTCCAGCCCGTGCTCTGCCCGGAGCCGTCGGTCGAGGACACCATAGCCATACTGCGCGGTCTCAAGGAGCGCTACGAGGTGCACCACGGCGTCCGCATCATGGACGAGGCGCTCATCGCCGCAGCCACGCTGTCCGACCGCTACATCACCAGCCGCTTCCTGCCGGATAAGGCCATCGACCTGGTCGACGAGGCGGCGAGCCGCATCAAGATGGAGATCGAGAGCCAGCCAACCGACCTCGACCAGATCGAGCGGCGCATACTCCAGCTGACCATCGAGAAGCAGGCCCTGTCGCGCGAGTCCGACCCGGCCAGCCTCGAGCGCCTGGCCAAGCTCGACGCCGAGCTGACCGAGCTGACGGCCAGGCGCGACGCGATGCGCCTGCGCTGGAAGAACGAGAAGGACCGCATCGAGGTCGTCCGCAGGCTCAAGGAGGACATCGAGCGGCTCAAGGCCGAGGAGCAGCGCCACGAACGCGACGGGAACCTGGCCAAGGCGGCCGAGATCAAGTACGGTAGCCTGCTCGAGGCTCAGAAACGCCTCGACGAGGCGGCCGGAGCCGCGAAGGACGCGGCCGGGGCCGACGGCGCGCGCCTCCTCCGCGAGGAGGTCTCCGAGGAGGACATAGCCCGCGTCGTGTCGACTTGGACCGGCATACCCGTGTCCAAGATGATGTCGAGCGAGATCCAGAAGTACCTCGAGCTCGAGAAGATACTCGAGAAACGGGTCGTCGGCCAGGAAAAGGCCATCGTCGCCGTGTCCGACGCCATACGCCGCAACCGCGCCGGCCTGTCCGACCCGAACCGGCCGCTCGGCAGCTTCCTCTTCGTCGGCCCCACGGGCGTCGGCAAGACCGAGCTGGCCAAGACCCTGGCTGAATTCCTCTTCAACGACGAGAAGTCGCTCACGCGCATCGACATGAGCGAGTACATGGAGAAGCACACGGTCAGCCGCCTCATAGGCGCGCCGCCCGGGTACGTAGGCTACGACGAGGGCGGCCAGCTGACCGAGGCGGTCAGGCGACGGCCGTACTCGGTGGTGTTGTTCGATGAGGTGGAAAAGGCCCATCCGGACGTCTTCAACGCCCTCCTGCAGCTCCTCGACGATGGCCGCCTGACCGACGGCCAGGGCCGCACCGTCGACTTCAAGAACTGCATCGTCATCATGACGAGCAACCTCGGCTCAGAGCTGATCCTCGAGGCCAAGGACATGGACGAGCTACGAGGCCGCGTGGCCGAGCTCCTTAAGACGGCGTTCAAGCCGGAGTTCCTCAACCGCATCGACGAGACGGTCATCTTCGAGCGGCTCAAGCCCGAGGATATGGGCGGCATCGTCGACATCCAGCTGGCGGCGCTGGCCAAACGCCTGGCCGACCGGTCCCTGTCAGTATCGATGACCGACGCGGCGAAGGCTCTGGTCGCGAGGATTGGCTACGATCCGCGCTACGGCGCGCGCCCGCTCAAGCGCGTGATGCAGGCGGAGATCCAGAACCCGCTGTCTCGGCTCGTGCTCAAGGGCGAGCTGCGCGAGGGGGATGCGGTGGTCATCGACGCCGTTAAGGGCGGCGCCGTCCAGGACGGCTCGTTCGCGTTCAAGGTGCGCCGCCGTGCCTGAAGTGGAGGCTACGGGCGCGCGGCTCGGCCTGACCGATACGCACGCCCATCTGAGCTACATCGCCGAGCGGCTCGGTCGGCGGGCTATCGACGAACTGGCCGCCGCGTACGCTGACGCGGGCGCCATGGTACTAGACCCTGGCGTCGACTACGACGACTATCCGGTCAGGAAGGCCGCTTTCGGCGACTTGGGCTTCGTGCGCCTGGCCGCGGGCATCTGGCCGGACGCCGAGTCAATCGGCGACGCCGAGGCCCGGGTCGCCGCGCTCGAGGCGCACCTGCGCGACCCAGCCTGCGTCGCGGTAGGGGAGTGCGGGCTTGACTACCACTGGATGCACGGCGGACCGTCCGAGCAGGCCGAGCTGTTCTCCGCTCAGGCCGAGTTGGCCGTACGCCTTGGCAAGCCGCTGATCGTCCACTCGAGGGACGCGCACCGCGATACCTTGGCGATCGTGCGGCCCGTGGCCTCGCGGATACCGGTTATCATCCACTGCTTCGGCTACGACGAGGAAGCGGCGCGGGAGTACGCGGCGGCCGGCTGCTACGTATCCTTCGCGGGTAACCTGAGCTACAAGAAGTCGGGCGCGCTCAGGGCGGCCTGCGCCGCCGTGCCGGGCGAGCGCCTCCTCCTCGAGACCGATTCCCCGTACATGTGCCCCGAACCACGCCGCGGCAAGGACGCGACTCCGCTCGACATAGGCAGAACCTACGCCCTGGCCGCCGCGCT
>Ga0116157_10007037_pt1 | contig 10057 bp, 7 predicted proteins | sample AD_UKC048_MetaG_FD_89882 | JGI IMG/M metagenome (GOLD analysis project Ga0116157, IMG submission 89882) | Active sludge microbial communities of municipal wastewater-treating anaerobic digesters from USA - AD_UKC048_MetaG | ecosystem: Engineered > Bioreactor > Anaerobic > Digestate | place: USA... | reverse complement strand
GTTCACCTGAATTTCTTCGGTAGATAATTTCAGCAAGGAATCCGCCAAAGCCTCCACAGAACCATCCACGTCACCTTTGATAATTAAGTTCAACTCTTTGAAGTTTCCTAGTGCTAAACGACGACCAATCTCATCTAAAGTAATGTGTTTTTTAGCACGCATACCTTGCTCACGAATAATGGTAGAACGTCTGTTTGCAATTTCTTTTCCTTCATCTTCATCTTCATACACTTTAATTTTATCGCCAGCAGTTGGTGCGCCTAGAAGACCTAATACTTGCACTGGTGCAGATGGACCAGCCGTTGTGATACGTGTACCACGTTCGTTGGTCATTGCTTTTACTTTACCAAAATATTGTCCAGCAACAATGAAATCACCGATGTTTAAAGTTCCTTCTTGAACCATGATTGTAGAAACATAACCACGACCTTTATCTAGTTGTGCTTCGATTACTGATCCAACAGCTGGTTTGTTAGGATTTGCTTTTAATTCTAACATTTCCGCTTCAAGAACTATTTTATCCAGCAATTTATCGATGTTTAATCCTTTTTTTGCTGATATTTCTTGACATTGATACTTGCCACCCCATTCTTCCACCATGATATTCATTTGAGATAACTGGTTTCTGATGTTATCAGGATTTGCACCATCTTTATCAATTTTATTGATAGCAAAAATCATTGGCACTTCAGCAGCTTGTGCGTGAGAAATAGCTTCTTTTGTTTGAGGCATGATGCTATCATCAGCAGCAATTACAATAACAGCAATATCTGTTAATTTTGCACCACGTGCACGCATTGCAGTAAACGCTTCGTGACCTGGTGTATCTAAGAAAGTGATATGTTCACCTTTTGCTGTTTCTACTTCGTAAGCACCAATGTGTTGAGTGATTCCACCCATTTCACCAGCTACTACGTTTGCGCTTCTGATGTAATCTAACAATGAAGTTTTACCGTGGTCAACGTGACCCATGATTGTAACGATTGGTGGTCGTTTTACTAAATCTTCTGGTGCATCTTCATATAATTCTTCTTCACTGTCTTCGTCTGCTAAGTTGATAAACTGAGCTTCGTAGCCAAATTCACTCGCTACTAATTCAATTACTTCTGCATCTAAACGTTGATTAATTGATACAAATACGCCTAAACCCATGCAAGAACTAATAACTTGCGTTGGTGAAACATCCATTAAACCAGCTAACTCACTTACTGTGATAAACTCTGTAAGTTGTAAAACATTGGTTTCTTGGTTTTCACCTTCTGCACGAACAGCGTGGTCGTCACGTTTTGTTTTTCTGTATTTAGATCTATCTGATTTACCTTTCGTTCCTTGCAATTTTGCCATGGTAGAACGAATCTTATCTTGGATAGCTTTTTCAGAGATGCCTTCTTTTGAAGTAGTTTCTGGTGGTTTTGGTCCACCACGTCTGTTATCAAAAGGACGATTATTGCCACCGCCACCTGTGTTGTTTTGTGGACGAGCAGGTCTATTATCTTTAGACGGCTCAAATTTTTTGATGTCTACTTTATTTTGAACGATACGCGCACGTTTTTGGTTTGCGTCTCGACCTTCTTTAGCTTTTTCACGTTTTGCTTTTTCGTCATCGCGGAAAATATCTTCAGGTCTGCGTTCTTGTTTAATTGGTAATTCAATTTTACCTAAAATCTTTGGCCCTGTTAATGTTTCAGCTTTTGCTCTTACAAATTCTTCTGGTATTTTTACAGGAACTTCTTCTTTTTTAGGCTCTACCTTTTCTTCAACCGTTTCTATTTTTTCCTCTACTTTTTTTGTAGTTTTTTTAGGTTTCTCTACTTCTGTTGCTTCTTCCTTTTTCTTTTTAGGTTTGGCATCTAAATCTATTTTTCCTAAAATTTTCAGTTCTTCTACTTCTTCACGCTTAATGCTATGAATTTCCTCTTCTTTTTTGGTCGTCGTCGTTTCTTTTGGTTTTACATCCTCTTTTACAACTACTTTTTCTTCTTTAACAGGTTTAGGTTTGTCTAAATCTATTTTTCCTAAAATTTTTGGACCTTCAACTTCTTCGCGTTTTACGGTATGAATTTCCTCTTCTTTTTTGATAAACTCTTTGATAGAAATTTCTTCTTCTTTTCGTTTACCGATATTAATTTGCTCTGCTTTTTCTTTAGCGACAATATCGCTTCTGAAATCTCGCAAAAGAATATCATACTGCTCTTCGGTGAGCTTGGTGTTAGGTGTGCTGGCAACATCTTTAAACCCTTTTGTGTGAAGATGTTCTACAATGGTAGAAATACCTACATTGAGTTCTTTGGCTGCGCTGGCTAATCTTATTGTTTTACTTTCTGACATGTTTTATTTTTAGTCAATGGTCAATGGTCGATAGTCAATGGTAATAGTTATCTACAGACCAATGACAAAAGGCTAATGACTCTTCATTTTATTCGAATTCTGATTTCAAAATTCTGATGACATCGTCGATGGTTTCTTCTTCCAAATCTGTTCTGCGCACCAACTCGTCTCTGTCTAATTCAAGTACAGATTTAGCGGTATCGCAACCGATTTTTTTGAATTCATCGATAACCCAACCATCAATTTCATCTGAAAATTCATCTAAATCAACGTCGTCTTCTACTTCTGTATCTGTATCACGGAATACATCAATTTCGTAACCTGTTAATTTACTTGCTAGTTTTATATTGAAACCACCTTTACCGATTGCTAATGAAACTTGATCTGGTTTTAAGTATACAGATGCACGTTTTTTGTCATCGTTTAAGGCAATTCCTTCAATTTTTGCTGGTGTTAAAGAACGTTGCAACAATAAATTGATATTTGCGGTATAGTTGATAATATCTATGTTTTCGTTTCTTAGTTCGCGAACGATACCATGGATACGAGAACCTTTCATACCAACACACGCACCTACTGGATCGATTCTGTCGTCATAAGATTCTACTGCTACTTTGGCTCTTTCGCCTGGTTCGCGAACGATTTTTTTGATAACAATTAAACCATCCATAATTTCAGGAACTTCTTGCTCTAATAATTTTGCTAAGAAAGAACCGTCTGTACGAGAAAGGATTACCAAAGGTGTGCTTCCACGTAATTCTACATTTTTGATAACGGCACGAATGCTATCACCTTTTTTGTAGAAATCTGTTTTAATTTGTTCGCTTTTTGGTAAAATTAATTCGTTGCCTTCGTCATCTAGCAACAAAATTTCTTTTTTCCAAACTTGATAAACTTCAGCAGAAATAATTTCGCCAACTCTATCTTTATATTTTTTGTAAACGTCGTCTTTTTCTAAATCCAATACGCGAGAAATCAATGTTTGACGTGCTGCTAAAATAGCACGACGACCAAAAGATTCAATGGTGATTGGTTCGTATAGTTCTTCACCTACTTCCATGTCTGGTTCGGTTGTTTTAGCTACGCTTAACTCAACTTCTGCTAATCTATCTTCTACTTTTCCATCTTCTACAATCATACGATGTCTCCAAATTTCTAAGTCACCTTTTTCTGTATTAACGATGATATCGAAATTTTGGTCAGAACCATATTTTTTACGCAAAAGAGTTTTAAACACGTCTTCTAAAACGCGCATCATAGTTGGTCTGTCGATGTTTTTGAAGTCCTTAAACTCCGAAAACGATTCTACTAATTCTATACTATTCATTGTTTCATCATATTTAATGTTTTAAATATTGTATTATAATTTAAAATTAAAATGTTTTTTCACTGATTTTATTTCTTCGAAACTATAAGTATGTTCTTCTACGGTTTCTACTTTTTTTATTTTGATAATTTCTTTCACAACAATTTTAGTGTCATCAGCTGCTAATAATTCGCCAGTGATTTTCAATCCATTTTTTAGCACCACATCAACATTTTTGTTCAGTTGCTTTTGAAATTGCTGTGCAACTTTCAATGGTTCGTCCATACCTGGTGAAGAAACATCTAAAGACAAATTATCTGTCAATAAATTGTTTTCTTCTAGAAAATGGTGAATATGTCTGCTTAGTTGAGCGCATTCATCAATGGTGATATTGCTTTTTCCATCAGCATACACTTCCACTTTTCCGTTTGTAAGCACTTTAATTTCTACTAAAAAAAGATCTTTATCGGCGAAATAGCTGTCTATTTCTTTACCAATTATTTCTTTAAGTTGTGTCAGTTTATCCATTTTTCCAGAATAAAAAAGAGGACTTTGTCAAGTCCTCTTCCCAAATCGTGGTGCAAATATAGCATATTAATTTTGATTTACAAACATTTACTTACTATTTTTTGCGATTCGTGTCATCATCATCGTCCATTATGAAATGGATTTACGATTGTTAATTATAGTATTATGGTTTTTCTTTTTTATGATATTAGATATATTTACTTGCGTTAAAAAAAGGAAGTTGTTGAAGCAATATTGTTGCCATCTTTAATTAAACGACCTGTTCCTTCAGGAATAAAATAAGTTGCGCCTTTTGAATTATCAATATTTATCAATGCATCCTGGTAATTTACGATACCATCTGCACTGAGTGTTCCAGATATAACAATGGCGAATATGGCATAATTTGTTGGTGTTGCGCTTGCCTTTACTTGTCCGTAGACTGTAAAATTATTTCCGCTTCCGGAAATAGCAGTAACGATGGATGTGTCATTTTCTCCTAAGAGTTTTTTACCGTATAATTTTATACCAAAATTGGTATTATTTTGGTCTGTTAATTTGACTCTTACATCTGAAAATGTAGCACCAATAACGTCACCATCTACGGTTGAAGCAAGCAAAATGGTAGGGTTTGCTACATAAATTCCATTTACAATAGGTGGTGTGGTTCCTTCGTAAATATTGATACCTAATCTTTTTAATGTATCGATATATTTTTGCGGAAGCACTTCATTTATTTGCGCTTTTTGAATTTCTTCTGCGCTTTTTTCTTTCTTACAGCTAGTCGTACTGACAACGAAGCTTAATACAACCATAGCGATTAAACTTCTGATAATGGTTTGTTTTTTCATGTTAGTTGATTTTTTGATGATGATTAATTTATTTGTTTAATTGTTCCCAATTTTGTGTTGAACCAATATTTGGATTGTAATTAGATTCTGACGAAAGAATGATTTCTCCATTTCCATTTTTCCATGCATTATTGTACGAACTTGGCAATTCGTAAGTACTACCATTTCCATCTGTATAATTTTCTACACCTTTTATGTAGTTTGAAAATCCGTCGTTGCTTGGTTTGTAAGAAGAATTGGCCTGCTCGTAACTTTTATCTATACTTGCAATCATGGCGTCGTTGTTGCGGCTGATTTGCTGACTTATCGCTGCGATATTTCTTACGCCTTGATAATACTGATCTGTCAAGAACTTAATGACTTGTTGTTGTGCGGCAAGAAATGCTGGTGTGTAGCGGATTGATTTTAAAATGGTTTCACACAATTCTGTGTTTTCTTTTTCATTAGCATCTTGTTTTATAAAAAATACTATTGGCAATACTTGCCAGTTGGAGAAATTCAAGCTTTTGTTGACAGTTCCATTTACATAAGCATTCACCAGTAGTGTATAATTTTCTCCATTTTTTGTAAATGTTCCTTTACTGATAACATTATCTGAAATGAATTGCACTTGCGGATTTTGTTGTCGTGCCTGAATATCTATTGGATTGGTACTTTCTATCTTTACAACTTTTGTATCTGTTATCTTTAAATCCGCAGGCAAAACGTTCATTTCATTCAATGTGCGCATAGCTGCATCTGTTGTATTGGATGGCATATTGGCTACCACTGTGCCACCCATGTATTTAGTACCTACACCAATTCCTGCATATTGCATAGATGAATTAAGCAAAGTATAAAATGCTGTTTTGAAAATGTGTAATTGTGCTGTATTATCAGGATTATTTACATGCAAAAACGCACTTGCCGGAAACTGTGTATTCTGCGCGTCCCAATCCAGTTGGCTATTTTGTTGCCATCCTTGAGGCAATAAAAATAAAACGGCATTTCCTTTAGTCACTTGCTTGTCTGTGATAGCAGTCAACTGCATGTGCAACACTTTTGTGTCAGCATTGCTATTGGTTTCTTGTGTTGTGTTAGAGGCCTCTGTGGAGCTAATATCTGGATTTTGTGTTGTATTATTTTGTGCATTGCAAGACACGCAAATACACAGTACTAATACATAGTAGAATGTGTTTAATTTTTTCATAATGATTTTTTTGACGATGATGATAAGTCAAAAATAGACTACTATTTAGCCGAAATCAATGAAAAAAATGGTGTGAATTTTAAGGTTTGGGTTTTTATTTTTTATGTTTAATTTATTAAAAATCAACAATTTACAATCATAAAAAATAGATTTCCTGAATTACTTTTGATTGAATTTTTGATAAATCGTTTTATGCTCTAATTTGGCATTTAACCACAACTGAATTGGAAAATAATTGTTGATGTTTTGCTCTAATGTATCTTGTAAAATAGTGGCTATATTTTGTTGATGTTGTTCGAGTACCTGAATTTTATTTGTAGCACTGTTGGCCACACTATAATCCACTAACATCTTTAAAATGGCATTTTCAGCTTTAAACATTTTGTCATCGCGATATAATTTTCTGCGCAAGTTTTCAATGTTATTATCAAAATGATGTGTTTGATTGATTTCAATAAAAACAAACATTTTTAATAGCAAGCAATAGCTTTCCAAATCTATCATCGTGTGCAATGCTTTGTGATTTAATATCAGTGAAACAAAATGCAGACAGTCTTCAAATTTATCGTTGTAGAAATAAATCATCGCCATGTCATACCACATCGAAAGCTGAATATCTTGTCGTTTTGTGTAGAAATTAATTACGTTGTGATATGCTGGAAGCAATGCGTAAATCTTATCGAACTGGTTTTTTTCGAGGTATTGGTTTTTCTCTACCAATGCAATATTTAATTTTTTGGATTGCACTAAATCAATATCTTTTGAGTTGTCTAAATATTGAAATAATGTTTGTTTGACTTCGTCGAAATACTCGTAATTATTGACATTCAGCATGCGCAACACAAAATTACTCAAGGTTACTATCACTTCTTTTTCGTTGGCTTTGCAATAGTTTTGATTGTTTTTCAAAACCAAATATTGTGCAACACTATCTTGATAAGCTGCAGCTACATCATTTATCATGAGCGCATAACCAACGCGCACATAGTAAAATAAAATTTTAGATGCTGTTGTCGTTGCTTTTTCTTCACTTACTAAAAAAGGATGCGCTAACTTTTCTGCTACAAAATCTATCTTGCTTTTTTCTCTGATATAAGTGTTTGTATCTTGTCTAATTGTTAGCCATTCATCTTTTAGTTGCTGATATTGCTGTATGTTTTGTGCTTTTTCCTGATGTTGATGTAGTTCTTGGCTGAGTTTATTTTTTTTAGAAGCATAATGTTTGTCGACTTCTAAAATCAAACATTCATAATGATGAATTACCGCTGAATAGTTGTACAATTCAAAATCTATCATCATTTTTTTTGCCTGTTGAATTTTCTTTTCCAGTAAATTATTGGCTCGTCTTTCCAGCAAAAAAGGAAATTGCTGAATGATAGCAAGCAGCTTATTTTCTATGGTATTGTTTTCCTGAATGGCAGAAAAAGTGCCCACAATTAATTCAGATAGATAATTTTTAGCTGCTGAAAAATTATTGATGAGTTTAGTGTTTTTTAATTTCTTTTTGAGTGTTTCTTCATCATATTCATCTTGTTTCAAAATAGCATCAAACAACAGCAAATACGGATTTTCCTGATTGTTTTTAGATTTGTATGCAAACTTTTTGAAGTATGCTTTTTCGTTAGGTGTTAACGAATGAATTAATTTATGCAATTCATTTTTTTCGCTCATTTTTAATCAGAATAACTAAATTTAGGAAAATAGACTTAATAAGTGAAATATCTCACCATCATTCGTCATGCGAAATCCAGTTGGGAAAATCCTGATTTAGATGATTTGGTTCGTCCTTTAAACGAACGTGGTTTGCAATCCATAAAAATCATCGGCAATTATCTGAAAGAAAAGCAGATTCAGCCAGATTTGGTAATCGCTTCGCCGGCAACACGTGCATTACAAACTGCTATTGGAATTGGTACTTATTTAAATTATACTCCTGATGATTTACTCATTAAGCAAGAAATATACTTTGGAAATCCAACATCTATTTTTTCTATTCTAAAAAACTTAAACGATGTTTTAAATGATGTTTTTTTATTCGGTCACGAACCAATATTATCTTCATTGATTGAAATGCTTACCAAAAATCAACTCGATAAATTTCCAACTTGTGCAGTGTATCGTATTGCTTTTGACATCAATCATTGGAATGCAATCAAAAAAGGCAAAATGGCGTTTTTTGTTACACCAAAACAACTTACAATATAATCGTTGGATATTCAACAGAAGTTGTTTCACCACCTTTTCCATCTTTTGCCACAACAATCATAGCGCGTGTAATTCCAAGATAAGACACACTTGTAGTGTATTGGCTGGTCGCTAAGTTTTCAGCCACTTTAAATGGTTTTGCATTTGTATCTTTCAATAAATATAAATCATAAGTGATGGCATCGCCATCTGCATCTGTAGCATCCGTCCAATTGTATACATCGTCGCTTCCAAAACTAATCGTAAAATTGGTGACCTTGCTCGGTGCATTGTTGGTTTTTGTTATTGTTTCTTTTTTACAAGAAAAAAGGCAACAAGTAAAAATCACTATCAAGAGTGATTGTTTGATAGGCATATTTTTCATAGAATAGTTTTAATAAAGTTATTGAAAAAAAATGGCTTTCTGTTTTGTGAATTTTGTGTGAACGCTAAATTTTTGCTCGAAAAGTAAGTATTTTCAACAATTGGAATTTTTAAAACAATTTCTTTGTTTATTATTTTCCTAAACACATCGTTTTACAAAAATTTTGTTTTAATAAAAGAAGATTTTCGTGTAGAAAATCTTGATTAAGTTAATCGCATCCGAAGTTTCGGAATATATATTTAAAAAATGACAAACGTACCTATTATAAATCGAGAATTGAGCTGGCTTTCGTTTAATGAAAGAGTTTTACAAGAAGCTGAATGTACTGATGTTCCTGTGCTAGAACGATTAAAATTTCTCGGCATTTATTCTAATAATTTAGATGAGTTTTTCCGTGTACGTATTGCTACCATCAAACGTATGATGGATTTTGATAAACGTGCATTGCAAGAACTTGGATTTTCGCCGGCAAAAGTGATGAGTGATATCCAGGCGAAATTAAAAATCTTACAAAAAAAATATACCAAAGCTTACGAAAATATCATCAAAGAACTGGAAAAAGAAAATATCTTTTTTCTAAACGAAACGCAATTGGACAAACAACAAGGCGAGTTTGTGAAAAATTATTTCCAGGAAAAAGTGCGATTAGAGATTTTTCCAATTATGCTAGATAAAGCCAAAGAGTTTCCAACTTTGTTAGACTCTTCTATTTATTTGGCGGTTCGTTTCTCTAAAAAAAATAACAAAGAAATACATTATGCTTTAATAGAAGTGCCAACAACTTCTGTATCTAGATTTTTAGTGCTGCCTCCAAAGAAAGACAAGCAATTTATTTTGTTTTTAGATGATGTGATTCGCTATAATTTAAAAGCCATTTTCCAGATTTACGATTTTGATAAGATTGAAGCATACACGATAAAATTTACACGTGATGCAGAATTAGATGTAGACAATGATGTATCGTTGACCTTCATGGAATCAATGGAAATGAGTTTGAAGAAACGTAAAAGTGCAGATGCTTTGCGTTTTGTATACGATGCACAAATGCCAAAAGATTTCCAAAATTATCTAATTAAAAAAATGGAATTAGATAATAAAGTACAATTGTATGCAGGTGCACGTTATCATAATTTCAAAGATTTTATCAGATTTCCAACGCTTGGAAAAACGCATCTTTTAAATCCAAAACAGCAACATATTGCACATCCAGATTTAGAAAAAACGCGTTCTATTTTAGATAAAATGAAAGCGAAAGATATTTTGTTGTATTATCCATATCATTCTTTCGATTACTTTTTGGATTTATT
>Ga0116157_10007034_pt1 | contig 10059 bp, 5 predicted proteins | sample AD_UKC048_MetaG_FD_89882 | JGI IMG/M metagenome (GOLD analysis project Ga0116157, IMG submission 89882) | Active sludge microbial communities of municipal wastewater-treating anaerobic digesters from USA - AD_UKC048_MetaG | ecosystem: Engineered > Bioreactor > Anaerobic > Digestate | place: USA... | reverse complement strand
TGTCTGACCCAGCCTGGCAAACTCTCCCGAACGGACTTTACCGTTGGGCCGTGAAAGGCATCTACACCAACAATGTGATCTCGGTGCCCTCCTTCTCGAACGTTCTGCAAAAAACCCAGGAAACCGGAATGATCGCCGGCGTGGTCCGCCGCACGAACTCCACTCCGATCCAGGGGGCGACGGTCACCGCCGGAGGTTTCTCCGCGACCACCAACTCCGTCGGAGCCTACACTCTGGTGCTGCCCATCGGGACCTATTCCGTGACCTGCTCGGCGAACGGCTTCAACAGCCAGACCGTCGACGGAATAATCGTGAATGTAAACCAAACCACGACTCTGAACTTCACAATGATCTCCACGGCCAACGAAGACGAGGTAATTCCGGTTACCGCGACAGCCCTGCTGGGCAATTATCCCAACCCCTTCAATCCCGAAACGGTCATCACCTACAGCGTAAAAGATCCCGCGCCCGTGCGCATCGAGATCTTCAACGCCAAGGGCCAGCGCGTCCGCACCCTGGTCAGCGCGGACCAGCCCACCGGCTGGTACAAAGCGCTCTGGAACGGCACGGATGACCGGGGACGGCCCGTTTCCAGCGGCGTCTACATGTATCGGATGACCGCCGGCAACTACCAGTGCAGCAGGAAGATGATCCTGATGCAGTAGGCTGGTCCCAAGATATACCGAACAGCCCCCGGATATTTACGTCCGGGGGTTTTTTCTTTGAACTTGGAAATATCACTTCACAATGCTAACTTTCTGACACATAGTCTTTTGCTTTCATAAGCCCCACTCCAAAGCCTTAATCAAGCCTTAATCAAGCCTTAATCAAGCCTTAATAATTAACGCTTGATTAAGGCTTGATTAAGGAGTGATAAACGCTGCCAAGCAGGGAAGGTCTGTGCTTTTTGTGGATAATTTTGGGATATTTAGAGATAACATTGGAGAACACACTTGGAGGGGATTATCACGGCCTGCGGAAGAATCCCGGAATGGACTGATCGACGCAGAGGATGACTATTCAGCGCAGAAAGTGGCAGAGCTGGTCCGAGAACAGCAGAGATACATTTACCACAGAGGAATAGAGGAGCAGAAGATACAGAGGATAGTGCAAACTGTTAGTTCAAGATCACCACTTTGCCGTAGCGGGTCTGGCCGTTGCAGCCGATCCGGAGCAGGTACAGGCCGTCCGCCAGCGCCCGTCCGGAAGCGTCCTTGAGTTCCGCCTCCACAGTATTGAAACCCGCTTCGATCTCGGGCAACAGACGGCTGGCCACCTTTTGCCCACGCAGGTTGTAGATGTCCAACCTCGCGGTACCGTAAGTTTTGAGGTCAAAATCGATCTTCGCCGTGGAGCCCGCCGGATTGGGATAAACGTAAAGCAGATCGGCCTTCTCAGGGTGTTCCAACAATTGTAACGCCCGGGAGCCGTCCAGGGTCAGCAGTTTCCTGCCGTCGCCCGCGTAGATCCGGTTGCCCTGCACGGTAAAACAATCTCCCACCGCATCTACCGCCGTTGGCTCGAGATCCCGCCACGCCACTTCCTGGGGATAGCGCGGATCTTGCAGGGAAAGCACCGAAATGCCCCGGGTGCTGCCCACCAGCAGTCCGTTTCCGAAACCGAGCATGCTTCCGCTCACGTATCTGCAATGATAATCTGTGACATTTTGTGGAGCGTTGCCGTCCAGTTCGAAACAGTAAATATCATCGTAGCTGAGCGCGTAGAGAAAATCGCCGCGCTTGAGCAGTTTTTGGGGCCTGATGAAGCTGTTCTCGATGACCAGCAGCGACTCGTAAAGCAACTGGGGGCTGGTGGGCGAACTGACGTCGTAACAGTAGAGCATCGCGCTGCTGGCCAGCCACAGTTTGTTCCCCTCGAGGGCGGCGCAATTGTAGTCCCCCACACCCGTTTCATGCCACAAGACCACAGGCTGCCGGGGATCGCCGACGTCAATTATGTACCAGCCGTCCGTGTCCGTGCAAATATAGACCAGATCGCCCGACGGCAGGATCTGATAGACCGGCCAGGCTTGCTCCAGTTCCACGGTTGAGAGCAATTCCCCCGTATAGGCGTCCCGGACCGTCAAACGCTGCCACCAACCGATCTCACTGTGCTCTGAATACAGCAGCAGGCCCCTGTGGATTTCCAGATTACCCGGATAATTTGCCTCAAAGGACAGATCCAGTTGCACGCTGCCATCGGTTTGGGGATCAAGCAGGCAGATCCTGCCACCAGCATTGTATCCGATCAAAACGTCACCCTGCGCCGCTACGTAGCCGATGCTGTAGAGGGGAAAAGCGCAGTCGAAAACCGGCTCGCCTGCCTCGGGTACATCGGCAAACCGGATATCATGCGCGTCAAATTCGGCTGCCAGCATTTGGCCGTCGCACCAAAAAGAGTCCCAACCGGAAAGGATGGCGCTGGTGTAAACTTGCCCGGGTTGGCTGGGATCGCTGAGATCGACGCCCATGAAGCGGATCCGTTCGTTGTAATCCAGGTACTGGCACCAGAACTTTCCCCGGGATATGCAGCCGCCGCGCAATGTAAGTCGCAAAGCCTGGGTCGGCGTCCTGGCCAGCAACACCGGTTCCTGGCTCAGGTCATAGACGCTGACGTCATAATTGCTGGCGGTTACCAGCAGATTTCCTTCCGCGGCCAGGGTCGCGAGTTCCCAGTAATCCTGATCGGGAATGTGGCCGATGTATTGCAGGTGGCAAGGATCCTCTGTCCGCACGATCCAGGGATAGGTCCGGCTGCAGACAAGGAAGCCGTTGCCGCAGACCAATTCATCCGGATAGTAGGATTCCACCGACAGCGAATCCAGAAGCCGGGGCTCCATCGGATCCGCCAGGGAATAGGAGCGTATGTCGCAGTAGCCAACGTAGGCAGGGTCCACAGTTGAAATGTACAGGATCCCGTTTTGGATCTCCTGGCTGGCACAGGCGCCTTCTACCTCGACCCAACGCAGGATAGAGGGTTGGACAGGGTCGCTGAGCGAGACAACCGCGTAACGCAGGCTGTAAAATAGGTAGGCGTTATCCTGCCAGATTTTGAGCGCCTGAAGTTCGGCGAGTTCATCCGTGATTCTCAGGTTTCCCGCGAATTGGGGATGTTCCCGGTCGCTTAGATCGACGGTCCGCAGCCAGTTATCCGCCGTCACGATTACGGCGTGGTCGCCATAGCGGGCGAATTGCTTTACCCGGCCCAAACCGGGCAGGGATTCCGCCAAATAGCCGATCCCCACGGCAAACAAACCAGCCCAGACCATCCACAGCGCACCGGCCAACATGATAATACTAATCTTACGCATTTTTCATTTCCTGCGGCAAACAAATTCCGCCCCGCCGGCTTGTCAAGGAAGAATCGAAAAAAATCTGCCGCCAAAGAAAAAGGGCGGCTTGGCGGCCGCCCTTGTAAGGCTTTGTGGATGGTTAAAGCCGGTTTGTATCTACATATCCGCCGCCACGGCCGTGACCTTGAAGAAGAGGTGGTTGATATCGCCCACCAGGTCTTCCAGGACCAGCGAGTGGTCAGACGTCACAGTGTAGAGATATTCGTCCGTGCAATCGAAATAGGGCAGTTCGGCCGCGTAGACATTGTATTCGAGCACCGTGATGGGGTTGCCGAGGACGTCCTCGGTGACGGTGTTCCAATCCAAATAAAGCAGATCGCCGTTGATGGAAACGGTCAGGTTTTCCGGGGCGGCGGGCGGCATTCCCGACGGAGCTTGCGGCGCGGCCGTGATGATCTGCACGGCGGAGGTATGGATGTCCCCCTCGTAAACCGCGGAGACGAAATATTTGTAATTTTGGTTGTTGACCAGGCCGGTATCGGTGTAGGAATTTTGGTCGCCCTGCACCGAAGCCACAGGATAACCGTCTCGCCAGATCCAGTACTCGATGGGTTCCGGAGTCGTGGTGACCGGTGTCCAGGTAAGCGCCAGTTGCAGGTTTCCCGGAGTGGCGACAAGGTTGGTCGGCAGTCCGTAGACCGTGTCGCTGAAACGGTTTTCCATCACGCCGCGGGTCCGCAGGGCGATGTAGACCTGGTTGGTATTGGCGCCCCAGGCCATCTGCCAGATGTTGGCGCTGGGCTCGAGGTTCTGGGTCAAACTGGTGAAGGTGGCGCCTTCGTCGGGGCTGTAGGTGACTCCGTTGCTGTTGCCGGAAACGACCTGCTGTCCGGGTCCGCAAAGCACGCTCCAACTGAAGCCGGTCATGTTGGTAGCGGAGTAGTTCAGGCCGTTGTCCGTGGACTTGTAGATGGCACCGGTCGAACCGGTTCCGGTGGAAACATAGACCAATTGCTGCTGCGCGCCCAAAGTCGGACGGGTGACCACCATCGGCTGGTAGGTCGTGGAAGCGGTTCCACTGCCGGAAATGAAACTGACGCCGAGATCGTCCGAATACCAGACGTTGCAGTTGCCGTTGTTTTGGTAGGTCAAAAAGAGGCGCAGGTTGCCGGAAGGTCCGCGGCCCAGTTTCAGCCGGGGTGCGAATCCATACATGCCGCCGCTGGCCACGTTGAAAGTCTCTCCGCCGTCGAAGGTGTATTTGATCTCGCCCAGCGACGATCCGACCCAGAAGATGTCGGGATTCGTGGGATGCACTTCGCAAGCGGAAACCTGCATGCCCGCGTAATGCACGTAGGACCAGGTGTTGCCTCCGTCCAGGGAAGTGTAGGCGCCGTCCAGGGTTCCGGCGAGCATCCGCCCCGATTGGTAATATTGGTGGTTGGTGGGCTGGAGTTCGTAAACCATCCAGTTGTTGAGGCCATTAACCATCTGCTGCCAGGTGGCGCCGCCATCCGTGCTGCGGTAAACGCCGCTGCCTTCCGTGCCGCCCCACAGTTCATTGGTGTCCGCGTAATAGGCCAGGCCATGCACCAAAGCAAGGTTCAGGCCGGTGTGCGAGACCAGGATGGGCTGTTGGTAAGCGACACCGCGGAAGATCCCGCCCCAGTGGCCGAGCAAGGCGCCGGCGCCGGATGTGGCCCCGGTCTGCCAGGTCGATTGCACCACACCAACGTTGTAGTTGACCCAGGTGAGTCCCTGGTCGTTGCTTTCGTAGACTCCGCCGGCGTTGGCGGTCGCGTAAAGGATGCCGTTGTACTCCACCACGCTCTTAAAGGCACCGGGGTAAACCAGGTCCCAACTGGTGCCGCCGTTCACGGTGCGGTAGATGCCGCTGTCGTGGGCTAGAAGCACAAATTGCTCGTTCGTCGGCGAAACGTACATGCCCCAACCGTTACCGGCCGGTCCAATACCCGTCCAGGTCAGGCCGTTGTCGATGCTGGTCATGATCGAACTGGTGGATGAGCCCATCACCACGAACATGCGGCCGGGATCTGATGCCGACCAGGCGAACTGGCGCATGAAACCCGTGGTGACAGTCGTATTGCTGAAGCTGTTGCCGCCGTCGAAAGACATCTGGAATCCCACGCCGCCGGATTTGCCCATGACGATGGCGTTGCCGTCGAGCGGACTCACGCCCAAGCCCAGAATGTAGGCTGAGGATTGCGCGTACAGCACCCAGGTGGCTCCGTTATCGGTGGACTTGTAGAGTCCGTTGCGGGCGCCGGCGTAGAAGGTTCCGGGCTGAGCCGCGGAACTCGCCACGGTGTTGAACTGTTTGCGCGGCAAAGTGGTGTTCGCCCAGGTAAGGCCGCCGTCCGTGCTTTGGTAGACGCCGCCTTCAACTTGTGCCACGGTCGAGCCGCAAGCTGCGAAAACGTGCATATTGTTCGCCGGATCGGTGGTCAGACAGCGGACATTGCCGCCCCAGGGCCCGGTTCCGGACCAGGCGTCCACGTCACGCGATTCTTCCACCGCAGTGGAGGGTGCTTCAGGGACATCCGGCGTCAGAAACTGATAACCGGGGATTTGTTCGCCGGTCTCGCTGTCGAACGAGGCCGCGCCAAAGGCGGATCCGATCAATAGCAGGCCGAGCAAAATGAAAAACATGCGTTTCATAATGGGTCTCCTTTACATTATCTTTGTGTCTGTTACAAATCTGACACGGTCATTTCGAATTTCTCCCAAGAGAAAAGAAAAATTTACTTTTGAAAGTAAATATACCAATATCTTTCCTTCTGATTGGACGCCCGCATTTGTCAAGGAGAATTTTCGCGTTCCTTCAACGGATGATTTGACCGTATTTTTTTGATCTCGACTCCGGTTTGCCTGCTTCCTCCCCCGTCCATTTGAAAACGGCAAACTTCTGACTGCAATGAGCATGATCGCTCCGGCCATGCGGCGGCTTGCCGCGCTACGGGCAGGCGGGAGTCTTTTTTATTGACATTTAGGCTGTGGGGAAATGCCATGCTCAAAATAAATACTTCTGAAACGTGAAGAGGACGCATGCGAAAAAAGTGGAAGATCGTGCTCATCATCCTGGCAGTGCTGGTCCTGCTGTTCCTGGGCCTCCGCCAGTGCGGCAAGTCCGCTTTGAAGAAGTTCGCTCAGGCCAAGGACGATCAGACCTACACGGTGGCCAAAGGCGAGATCGTTTCCCAGATCGAGATCACCGGCGAAGTACGGCCGGAAACGGTCGTCGCCATCAAATCCAAGGTCTCGGGCAAGATCGTGAAGTTTTACGCCGATGAGAACGACTACGTAAAATCGGGACAGGTCATTGCCGATATCGAGCCGGACTACAACCAGGCCAATTCGCTCTTCAACACCAAGGCCCAACTCAGCAAAGCCGAGCTGCGCCTGGCCAACGCCCGCAAGGACCTCGCGGACAAGCAGGCCCTGCTGGCCAAAGACTACATCTCACGCGAGGTTTACAAAGCGGCCCAGGACGAACTCACCTCCGCCCAGATCGATTATCAGCAAGCCTCCAAACAATACGAGATGATCAGCGACCTGGACGTTCCAGGCAAGGTCACGCACGTGTATGCCACCGCGTCCGGCGTGGTGATCAACCGCACCGTCAACGAAGGCGAAATGGTGCAGTCCAGCCTCAGCAGTTTCGGCGAAGGCACGGTGGTGATGAAGATCGCCGATCTGAACCGTATGATCGTGGCCAGCAACATCAACGAAGTGGACATCGCCAAATTCAGCCTGGGCCAGCAAGCCAGGATCAAACTGGACGCCCTGCCCTATGACGAGTATTCTGGAGAGATCATCAAGATCGCGCCTTCCGCCATCACAGAGAACAACGCCAAGGTCTTCCCCGTCGAAATCAGCATCAACGCCACCGGCCAGACAGCCAAACCGGGCATGACCGCCGGAGTCACCATCATCGGAGATTCTCGCAAGGACATCCTCGTGATCCCCATCCGGGCGGTGTTTACGGATGACAAGAACCAGGATGTGGTGTATATGATGCCCAAAACCGCAAAAAATGCGGGAAAAACTGCCGCCAAGTCCGCCAAGGGCAAGCTGGCCGCGCTACCCGCCCAACCCGTCGCGACGCCAGTTAAACTGGGCGCAAACGACCTCCAGAACGTGGAAGTGATCTCCGGCCTAAAATCTGGCGATGTGATATCATTGACCGAACCGGCCGGGCAGCAAAAATCCATGCAAATGATGATGAGGTAATCCCTTTACATGATAGAGATCCGAAATCTGTCCCGCAGCTTTGGCGAGATCAAAGCAGTGGACAATATCAGCTTCGCCGTCAATACTGGCGAAATTGCAGGCTTTCTCGGACCCAACGGCGCCGGTAAAACGACCACGATGCGTATGATGGTGGGGTTTCTGCAGCCGCAATCCGGGCAGATCGAGTTGGACGGGAAGAGTGTTTTTTCCGATCCCCTGGCTGCCAGCGCCCGCATCGGTTATCTGCCGGAGCAAAACCCTCTTTACGACGAAATGACGGTGCGGGAATTCCTGCGCTACATCGGCGAACTGCGCCAGATTAAGGAATCTGAACTGCCGGACCGGCTGGACTTCGTGCGGGAGAAATGCGCATTGGACAAGGTCTGGCGCCAACCGATCAAAACCCTATCCAAGGGCTTCCGCCAGCGGACCGGCCTGGCGCAGGCGATCCTGCACGATCCGGACGTTTTAATCTTGGACGAACCGACCGGCGGCCTCGACCCCAACCAGATCCTGGAGATCCGCGAACTCATCCGCGAACTGGGCAAAGCCAAGACAGTCCTGCTTTCCAGCCATATCATGCAGGAAGTGCAAGCGCTCTGCTCGCGCGTGGTCATCATCAACGCCGGACGCATCCTCGTCGACGACCAGATGGAAAACCTGGACTCCTATATCGCCGGACAAAACCGCGTGGTTCTCGAAGTGGAGCCCGCCGCAGCGGATTTCTCGCCCTGGCTGGAGCAATTTCCGACGGTCCAACTCGATTCCCGCCAAGAGAAAGGCTCCGCGGCAATGCTGGAATTTCTCGCCCCGCCCGAACTCGACATCCGCAAAGACCTCTCGTCATTCGTGGTTGCCCAGGGTTGGCAACTGCTCAGCATCTACCAGGAAAAACAAAGCCTGGAGAGGATTTTCCATGAACTCACCTCCACTGCCGTCGAAGAGACTCCACAGGATATTGATGAGGCGGTAGAACCGGAAACCCCGGAGGAACCCGGGATCGCAGAGATCCCTGAGGATGACGCGGATTCCGATAGCGGGGAGGAACAGCCATGAACCCCGCTTTGACCATCGCCCGCAAGGAATACGACCTCTCCCTGCGCTCGCCGGGGACCTATATCATCCTGGCTGTGTACCTGCTTTTCGTCGGCGGCTATTTCGCCCTCACGGCACTGAAAATCAGGGTCGCGGACATGCGCTCCACCTTCAGCGTCATGCACATGTTCTTCCTTTTTTACATCCCGGCCAGCACCATGGGCAGCATCGCCAAAGAACGGAGCAGCGGGACCCTGGAACTGATCTCCACCCTGCCCCTCAAACTGGGGCAGATCATCTGGGGCAAGTTCCTTGCGGCCTGGCTGCTTTTGGGAACCTTACTGGTCTTCACGCTGGTCTTTCCGGTCTTGATCCTGTTCTATGGCATCGGAACTGACTTGGGCGCGATCCTGACCGGGTACATCGGATTGCTCTGCGCCGGCGCTGCTTTCATCGCCATCGGCATTTTTGCCAGCAGCATTTCCACCAGCCAGGTGCTTTCCTTTGTGCTGGCTCTGGCCATTTGCGGACTGTTTTACCTGCTGGGCAGGATCGGCGACCTCATACCTCTGAAAATTTTCGGATTGATCGAGTATCTGGGCTTCGACTACCATTTGGAAAACTTCCTCAAGGGCGTTTTGGACACCCGCGACCTGCTCTATTTCGCCGTAGTGACCTTCATTTTCCTTTATCTGGCGCAGCTCAGGCTGCAAGCCCAAAACATGCTGCAGGAGCGCTAAGATGCAGACGCGCAAACAAATCATCGGCACTTACACTCTAAAGATCCTCATCGCCCTGCTGATCCTGGTCGTGGGCGGATTTCTCTATCTGCGTGTCGACGCCAGCCGCGATAAAAGCTACTCCCTCTCCGCGCAGAGTAAAAAGACTATCCGCGAGCATCGGGAACCAGTCGTGGTCAAGGTTTTTGCCACCAACGACCTGACGCCGCAGATGAGCGTGATCAATCGCGGTTTGAAAGACCTTCTGGCGGAATTCGCGCGCCAGTCCAAAGGCCGGCTCAAATACGAATATGTCCGCGCGGCCAGCAACGACGCCCTCATCAAGCAGGCAGTCACTTACGGCATCGAGCCCTACACCGTGATGACCACGGACAACGAACAGCAAGTCACCAAGGAGATCGTGCTGGGAGCCAGTTTCGAAGGCGGCGGAAAAACCACCGCGCTGACCATCGCCCCGGGCATGGAAAACATGATGGAATACCTCCTGGTGCAGCAGCTGCAAAAACTGGAGAAGAGCGTCCTGCCCAAACTGCTCGTCTTCGCGGATTCCCTGGCCCTGATGTTCCAGTATGGCTCGCATCCGAATGAGACGGGTACTTTTTTCCACGATCTGAGCGAAAGTTTCCAGATCGAACATACCCAGTTGCTCACTCCGCCGAAGGAATTCACCCCAGTGATGTTTTGCCTGGGCGTGATCGATTCCCTCAGCGCCGAGCAGAGTTACAACCTCGACCAATACCT
>Ga0116157_10007028_pt1 | contig 10064 bp, 5 predicted proteins | sample AD_UKC048_MetaG_FD_89882 | JGI IMG/M metagenome (GOLD analysis project Ga0116157, IMG submission 89882) | Active sludge microbial communities of municipal wastewater-treating anaerobic digesters from USA - AD_UKC048_MetaG | ecosystem: Engineered > Bioreactor > Anaerobic > Digestate | place: USA... | reverse complement strand
CTACATACCCCTTAGGTCATTGCTCGTTATGGTCATGCTAATTACAGGAACGCTGCTATCTGCGACAACAGTTTACGTAGTTGTAAACGGAGTGTATCACGATAAGGATACAATCACCATAGATGTAGTTGCTAATGATATGATAGGAACAAGCGATAACATTGATGTCGATCCAACGGTTTATTGTTGTGGTCAACAAACTATTATCTGGGACAACTTCGAGTTTTATGGATGCACTGCGACTTTTACAGCAACCCAAGGAACTCGTTCTGCATTTGTATCCGGAGTTTATGTTTATGGTGAAATGCCATGGACAATTGTAACAATATCATTGCCATTGATTCCTGACTACCCTCATAAAAACGAGAATTGATTATGCAGGGAGGAATAGTGAAATACAGTGTAAAATTATGGCATATTCATATAGCGCTATTCTTCCTCCTTTTTCTTAGTCTCCCGTTAAAATCTTACAGTTTACATATGACTGAAGTATCTCGCTTTGCGTTTACAACCCACGACTATGTATTATCAAGAGCGCCAGTTATTGATTATCCTTATGTCTATCTGCCGACTACATATGGATTCCAGGTATCGGTGTGGGATAGTTTGGCTGGCAGCTTTACTGAAGTTGGGAATTATCCTGTGGATGGCATGGCCAGCGAAATACTGAAGATAGGTGATTATCTCTTTGTTTCTGTGACCTATAGCAATTATACACCGCTAACCTCATCTTCAGGAGCATTATTTCGGGTAGATGTTTCTGATCCTCTTTCGCCTCAAGCAGCTGGAGAAATCACCGTGGGTGAGAATGGTTTGCGATACTTTCAACTACGTTTTGTGAACGGCATGCTCATCGCCAAGAGACAAGAAAATGGTCTTCTGACGGGGTTGTCGGTAATTGACCCAAGTACGAATCAGGTCATCCAAAACTATTCCGAATCCCTTTACTATGAATACATCGGCAACAATTACATTATTACCCGCAGTCCTACTGCCAGTCCGTTTACGATCATGTCCGTAACCTCAAGTGGTCTGCAGGTTACAGGCTCCATCACGCTGCCATACTCAGTTGGTATATTCCCGAGGTTCATTATCATCGATAGTAACACCATTGCTACCCAAGATCATAACGCCTTGAAATTATGGCATGTCACGGCACCGGATACATGGCAGGAAAGAGCTTCGATTGCAATTGGTCTTCATTCCACATCAGTTACGTATTGCAACAACTATTTGATCTTCAACACTGTCACAGCTCCGCTAAATATTTTCACCGTTTATGACATCTCAGATCTTGATAATCCTACAGAAGTTCAATCCCAGGATTTCCCCGACGGATTGGAGAATAATCCATCAGGCGGAACACTGATCTCCTATGGCGATTATCTCTTTGCTTCCACCAATTGTTGGGGATGCGTAAACTTGAAAGTCCAGGATACAGGCATCATCGAATTCGTCTCAAAGTGCTTCAGATTCAATCAACTGTCGAGTGTCGGGCATAAATACGGACATTATATACTGCAACCAGTCATGTATGACGGAATAGCCTGTTTTGATATCTCTGATCCCAGCAACCCAAGCCATGAATTCTCCATTCTCACAGACTATTATGGATGGATCGATCTGTGTGGTGATTATATGTTGGGCCAGTTTGGCGATGGAACAACAGCATCTCTGCGTGTTTACAACATAATTAACCTTCAATCGCCTGTAATGATCTACAATCTGCCTGTTTCAATGTATCATACTCTATTCTTCAATTACACGGAACCCGGATCCTTCTATGTACTAAACAGCCAGACTGCCCGTCTCTACAAGTATCTGATTGTGGAAAACAATCCCATCCTGGTGTTTGATTATCCTCTGGGTTTCAATCTGCAATCGCCGGTGTTTTCCGGGAATCTGCTCTATATGTGCGAAGCCAACGCTACTGCGAACGCTGATTTGTATGTCTTTGATGGATTGGTCAGCAACGAACCGTATCTTTCCCACATTGTTCCGGATCTTGTTCCACCTCCCGGTTATGTATTCTATGCGGGCAATTATCTCTTTCTGCGCAACCATTTGAATCCAAGCCAACCGGCAGGTTTCTTTAATCCTTTGGGTTCGTTTCAAGTGGAAAACAACATCCACTGGGGGAATTTTGGAGACTATGTGTGCGTCAGCAGTGAATTAGGGATTAATTTTTACAATACAGAGGGATATCCAACTGGGTTTGTTACGCCTGATTATTATCTTCCACAAGGTTCATATACCGGCCATATCGAGAATGACGATGCATATTTGTATTTCTTTGCGCAGGATAATGTCTCGATCTACTCATATACGACCACAGATAATGATGACCAGGTAGCTGTTCCGGAGATTGATGAGATAAAATGCTATCCAAACCCGGCTTTCGATGACCTCGTGATAGAGATCAAGGGGCTTGTGGATCCTAATCGACCTATCAAAGTGTTCAATATCAAGGGGCAACTCATTAGGTCAATTACAGTTGGACAAAGTACAAGTGAAGGTGTTAGGTTTGTCTGGGATGGCAAAGACAATGACGGTAATTGGGCATCATCCGGAGTATATTTTATCCGCCTGCAGGCTGAAGGGATATCCTTAACTCATAAAGTGCTATTGATGAAGTAGGTACATTGGCAGTCCGGGGATTTGCAGATAATTTGATATTGGATTTGCTGATACCGTGATACCGATTTGCAGAAACCGTGATACTGGGATCTTACCAAATACAGCGATTTGCAACGAAAGTGACACTATTTGCAATTTCACTTGATACTCTATAGCCACCCTCTCTTCCCAGCGTTTATCACTTCTTAGTCAAGCCTTAATCAAGTCTTAATTATTAACGCTTGATTAAGGCTTGATCAAGACTTGATTAAGGTAAGCAAGCGAGGGCGGAGAGACCCGGATTCAATGTAAGGTTTAAGGCGGATTTTAAAAAATCTCATTTTTCTCTTGACAGAATTTCAATATATTCAAAGATGGAATAGAATTTGTTAAGGAGATGATCATGGAAATGACATCCTGCCCGATCTGCAAGAAGGAACTCATCATCCGCCAGTACCACTGCCCGGCCTGCGGCGTCAGCTTCAGCGGCGAATTCAGCAACAGCTGGCTGAGTGGGCTGAAGCAGGAGCAGCTTGAGTTCGTCCGTATTTTCATCACTGTCCAGGGCAACATCCGCGAAATGGAAAAGCGCTTGGGCATCTCATATCCCACCGTAAAAAACCGCCTGGCGGAGATCATCCGCATCATCGCCAGGGACGAGCCCGCGGACACGGATTTCAGCGACATCTTCAGCGACTTGGAGCAAGGCTTCATTTCCGTGGACGAGGCGATCAACATGATTGACACAAGGAGGAAATCATGAAGACAGTCAAATTTGCAATGAACTACGATTTCGCACCGATCAAAAAGGTGGAAATTGAAAACGAAATGGCGCCTTTGACCATCAGCGCTTCCAGCTCCGGAAAACTGGAGATCGAAGCCGAACTGAGGTTGGAGGACCGCTCTCCGGATAACGGCTATGATGAATATTTCGACGTCAGCTACGATAACGGCAAGGTCAGCATCAGCCTGGAAGAGATCCCCGAACTCCGCGAACCGTTTTTCGGCACAGGACGCTCACAGGTCACCATCCGGATCCCGCAGGGCACGCCAGTTCTCGCGGAAGCCGAGGTCCTGCCCCTCAATGCCGAAGGTTATGACGGGGAGCTGGATCTGCGCAACGAAAACGGTCCCCTCATGCTCAGCCAATGCGCGGGCAACAAGGTCATATCGAATGAAAACGGCCCCGTCCGGATCAGCAGTTGCTCCGGCGACCTCGACATCAAGATGGAAAACGGCCCCATCACCGCCGAAAAGGCCAATGGCGGCAGCCTGAAAATCAGTTCGGAAAACGGCCCGGTTAGATTTCGCGAGGCCTCCTTTCCCAAAGTTGAGATCAGCAACGAAAACGGCGCCATCCATTACGAAACGCTGGCCGTGGAAGCTGGGGAATTCAATTTCACCAACGAAAACGGAACCGTGCATCTGACCGTACCCGAGGACTTTGACTTCGAACTCATCGCGGAAACGGAACTGGGCTCGGTGGTCACGAACATCGCCGCGGAGATCGAAACTTCCGAGGACCGCAAAATCATCCGCCGCGGCGAAAACGGCACCAAGATCAATGTCCGCACCGAAAACGGCTCGGTCAAAATCAGCACGGACGGCCAGTCCGACATCGGCTACCTGAAACTCAAGATCCGGGAACTGAAAGAAATGATCGGCAAAGCCGTCAGCGATGAGGACAAAGAGCAGGTGCTGGGCGTTCTGCAAAAAATCGTCGGCAAGACTGAAAAGACACTGGGCGGTATCAACGAAACCCTGATCAAGGAAAAGCTCGCAGTTTCACTGGAAAAACTCAAAGCAGCCGTGGAAGGTTTCGAGGTCAAAGAAACCAAGGACAAGGTGGTCAAAGCGGTGGAGCAGGCCGGCGATGAACTGGCCGACAGCCTCAAGGAAATATTCCGCAAAGTGAAAGGCCCCTCCCGGGAAGGCGAATCCGGACGCCACGAGCACCGTTTCCATTTCGGCGGGCCCTTTGGCGGCAAGGGTTTCGAGTTCTCCCACGATTCATTCGAGCCCGAGTCGATCAAAGATTATATTCACAAGGTCATGGAAACGGCTTTGGGCAAGGCCGGCAAAGGCATGAGCAGCCGCGAAAAGAGCGAAGTGGACGAACGCAGCCGGATCAAGATTCTGGAAATGCTGGAAGCCGGCAAGATCACCGCGGAGGAGGCGGAGCGCCTGCTGAAGGCCGTCGGCAAAGAATAAATTCTTGACAGAAAGCCCGGCCAACGAAGTTTGGCCAAAACCGGTCGGGATGTAGCGCAGTCCGGTTAGCGCGCTCGGTTCGGGACCGAGAAGTCGGAGGTTCAAATCCTCTCATCCCGACCATTTTCAATTTATTGAGGATTCCATGCCCGAAGAGAAGCAGAATCTATCTTACTATCTCCGGCTCCTTTTTCCATTTGTCAAAAAGGACTTGGGACTGCTCGGCTTCGGGCTGTTTGCCATGCTGCTCACCTCCTCGCTGCAGCTGGTCTATCCGCTGATCCTGGCGGCCATCGTGGACAAAAGTATCCCCAGCGGCAACGTCGCCCTGATGTACCGCTACGGCTTTCTGTTCATCGGCGCGGTGGTCGTTTCGGGCTTTCTCTCCTATCTTCAGGTCGTTCTGCTTTCCCGCCTCGGCATCAAGATCATCACCAGTTTCAAGGCCAAGGTTTTCCGCCATCTGCTCACGCTGCCCGTGGACTGGTTCAACCAACGGCAGGTGGGTGAGCTGATCGCCCGCGTGGAAAGCGACGCCGAGCGCGTGAAGGCGCTGTTTTCCGAACTCTCCATCCGCATCATCGGCAACGTGCTGTTCTTTGTGGGTGTTTTCATCGTGATGTTTGTCCGCGACTGGCATGTGGCGGCCTACATTTTACCCAGCATGGCCGTCGCCATCGTGGGCTACTATTACCTGATAAAATACCTGTCCAAATTTTACAGGCAGATCCGGGAAAAATACGCGCTGGTATCGGCCAAGATCACTGATTACGTACAAGGCATGCCGATCATCCAAGCCCTCAACCAGCAAGAAAAAGTCTACCGCGACCTGAAAGCTTCCTCGGACGACAAATATCGCCTGGAAACGCGCACTTCCTTCATCGAATACGGTTCCCAGAGCATCTTCATGCTGGTCTTCGAGGTCTTTTTCCTGATCCTCATCATCAAACTCACCGCGCCGTCCATCATCGCCGGGGCTGTCACCATCGGCACTTTGATCGTTTTTGTGGATTACATTTTCCGCATGATCTGGCCGCTGATGCAGATTTCGGAAAACGTGATGCAGATCCAGCGCGCCTTCGTGTCGCTCAAACGCATATTGGAACTGACGGAACTGCAATCCGAGGAAGAACTTTTCACCGGGACCCGGCTGCCGACCTTCGAGCACGAGATCCGCTTCGAGAAAGTCTGGTTCGCCTACAAAGAGGAGGAATGGATCCTCAAAGACGTTTCCTTCACCGTGCCGAAAGGCAAAAAGGTCGCGCTGGTGGGGGCTTCCGGCAGCGGCAAAACGACCACGGTGAGCCTGCTCTGCGGATTTTACCCCATCCAGAAGGGACGCATCCTGATCGACGGCGTGCCGCTCTCCGACCTCGATTTCCGCGCCTGGCGCCGCAAGATCGGGCTGATCCTGCAGGACATTTTCCTCTTTCCCGGCAGCATTTTGGAAAACGTGCGCGTTTACAACGACACCGTGCCCGTCGAAAAAGTGCGGGAAGCGATCAACATCGTGCAACTGGACGAATTCATCCAGGCCCAAAACCTCGGCCTGGACAGCGAACTGGCCGAGCGCGGGCAAAACATTTCCCAGGGCGAGAAACAGCTGATCAGCTTCGCGCGGGCGCTGGCCTTCGACGCCGAACTGATCATCATGGACGAAGCGACGGCCTCTATCGACCCGCAAACCGAAGCCAAGATCCAGCGCAGCATGCAAACGGTCTTTTCGGACAAGACCGCCCTGGTGGTAGCGCACCGTTTGACCTCGGTGCTGGATGCCGATGAGATCCTTTTTTACCAGGACGGCGAGATCATCCACCGCGGCACGCATCACGAATTGATGGAAGTTTCCGCCGAATACCGCAAACTGGTGGAACTGCAACTGTTGCAGACGGCGGTCAACGATGGATAAACACGTAAAGTGGATCGCAGCCCAATGGATGAAGCAGAAGTGGTTTTTGCTGGTCATGTTCTTCTTCACGCTGGGCAGTTCCGCGGTTTCCATCGCCTTTCCCATCGTGTTCGGCAAGTTGATCGACCTTTTGCGCAACATCCTGTCTTTCCCGGCCAAATATCCGCAACCGATGCACGAGGTCGACCGCATCGTGTGGATCATGCTGGGCCTGGGTTTGGCGCAGTTCGTCACCGGATTTTATCCCGCCTTCCGGGGCTGGGTGAACATCCGCTTCGAAAATTTCCTGCGCATGCACTATTTCCGCTTTATCCTGGACAAGGATTTCCGCTTCTTCCAGAAATACCGCACCGGCGACGTCGTGACGCGGCTTACGGACGACCTCAGCGATTTTCCCAAGATCAGCTGGTTCCTCTGCTCCGGGATCTTCCGCGCGTTCAATTCTTTCAGCATGATCGCGTTTTCGCTGGTGGTGATGTTCAGCATCAGCCCGCGTCTGACGCTGTTTTCGATAGCTCCGCTGCCGCTGATGATGGTGGTCTTTTATTTCACTTCGGATAAGCTATACAAGAATTTCGAGCGCAACCAGCGCGCCATCAGTAACATCAACAACCAGCTGGAGATGAGTTTTTCCGGCATCCGCATCGTGAAGGCCTTCGTCAGCGAAGAAAAATACAACCGCTTTTTTGACGTAGCCCTGGCGCGGCGCTTCAAGACGGAAATGGGCGTGGTCAAGCTGAACGCCGTGCTGCACCTGATCTACGAATATATCGATTATTTCGCTCAGATCGGCGTCATCCTTTTTGGCGGCTACATGGCCGTGAAAGGCCGGATCAGCGTTGGGACCTTCTACATGTTCTATTCCTACCTCAGCATGATGATCTACCCGCTGCTGGATCTGCCTCAGCTTTTTGTTTCGGGCAAACAAGCCTTCGTCAACATCGACCGCCTCGAGGACATGAAGGATTACCCCAGCTTCAACGAGACCTGGCAGGGATCCGAAAAACCCGCGTCAATCAAGGAACTGCGCTTTGACCGTGTGAATTGTACCTATCCGGAAAAAACCGAACCCGCCATCCGGGACTGCAGTTTCGACCTCAAAGAAGGTGAGCGCTTGCTGATCCTGGGCTCGACCGGCGCCGGTAAAAGCACCGTCGCCAATCTGCTGCTGGGCTTGCTGCAGCCGGATTCGGGAAGCATCACGGTCAACGGCATGCCCCTGGAAAAGATCGATCTCAAATCCTTGCGCGAGTTGATCGCCTATGTGCCGCAGGATCCGGTGCTTTTCACCGGGACTGTGCGCGAGAACGTCCTCTTCGCCGTGGACAAGGTTTCCGGCGACGAATACCACACAGCCGTGCGCACCGCCCAACTGGAACAGGAGATCGCGGCTTTCCCGCAACAGGACGAAACCCGTGTGGGCCAGCGCGGCTTGGGGGTTTCCGGCGGGCAAAAACAGCGCATCACCATCGCCCGTGCTTTGGTCAAACGCCCGCAACTGCTGATCCTGGACGATATCACCGCCTCGCTGGATGCCGAAAATGAGGAAAAACTCTGGCAGGACATCGATGCCAATTATCCCGGTATCGCGGCGATCGTGATCTCACACCGCCTGTCCACGCTGCATTACGTGGACCGGGTGCTGTACATAGATTCAGAGGGTCACGCGCACCAGGGCACGCACGACGAACTGGTCTTCAACAACAAGGAATACCACGATTTCCTGCACGAGCATTTGAAATAGCTCGGGCAGCGAAAAAAAATCAGAACACAGACTCCAGCCTGCATCGAGGTGACCCATCAATTCGGTCAGACCTGCCGGCTGAAGCCCGCGCTCACATATCAGGTCATTTGAGCAGCACCATCTTCCGCGAAACGTTTTTACCTGCGTAGGTCAGGCGGCTAAAATAGATCCCGCTGCCAACAGGATCACCCTTCTCATCGCGGCCATTCCAGACAATGGAGTTGACTCCTGCCGGCAAAGGCTGGCCGGAGATCAGTTTTCTCACCAGCTGGCCCTTCTGGTTAAATATCTCCAGTTTAGCATTTCCGGCTTCTGGCAAACTGAACGCGATGCTTGTTTCGGGATTGAAGGGATTGGGATAGTTCTGATGCAGAACGGGCCAGCCGGGTAACGGCACAAGCGGATCGGAAACATCGACCCAGGCGCTGTTGACCCGCGTGGCGTAGATCGCGGAGACATAGTATTCGGAGTCCAGGATCCCGGCCCGGGCGTCGTTCCAGGCCACCAGGGCCGAATTGCCGAGCACATCCGCCCGGATTTGATCCTGTTCCAGCCAGGCCCCGCAAAGCGTGCCGGGACCAGCACCCATGGCAATTCCCTGCGGATTGATGTGTCTGATGTAGATATCCCGGTCGTAGTCGGACCCCGGCCTGTAGTCGGACCAGAGGGCGGCCAGGCCGCCATTGGCGAAGCGCAGTAGCTGCGTGTCTCTGATATAATCCGTTCCGGTCCCCACAGTATGGCCCTCTGCGCCATAAAGCAGGTTGCCGTTTCCGTCAATCTTCTGCAAGTACAGGATCCAGGGATCCTGTTGGGCAATGAGGAAAACAAAACCGCCATCCGCCTTCGCTGTGCTCCGGATGTCGTGGAAGGGCATAACGATCCCAGCCTCGGACCAGAGTGTGGTTCCCTCGGGAGTAATCCTTTGCAGCCGCAAGCTGTAGGATGGCTGCGTGATGTAGTATACCACCAGGTCATCGCCCAGCATGGTGTCGGGAGAGAAATATTCGTCGATGTATCCATCTTCATTGATGGCAGCGATGCCCTGGGCCGGCCAGCCCGCTTCAGGATCGCCGTTAACATCCACGCGCAGGACCCGGCCCTGATGCTGGTCGGTGTTCAAATCGTTGGTGTTAAAGGCGAAAAACCTGTCCTGCAGGCTCGCCAAGCTCACATGGACACTTTCGGGCAACTGGATCAGGGCCTTGCCTTCCGGCCCCCACATCACCTGGCCGTTCGAGATCCTTTGCCCCATCAGATAATACTGGGGCCAGACCCCCTGGGTCCAGCCGACATAGATGTCGCCACCGCTCTGGCTAATCCGGAAATCCGTATCGGTATAATAGTTTTGGGTGACCTCGATGCCATAGCCCGGATACATCAGATTGCCCTGCGCGTCGATCCTTTGCAGGTGATAGAACAGCCCCTGGCTTTCGTAATCAGCGCGGTAGAGGATGGCGACGCTGTTGTCCGGCAATCTCAGCAGCTTGACATCGCTCATGTGCAGTTGCAGGGACGGGAAAAGCGGCCTGCCGTTGGGCTCCAAAAGGGGATTCATGTCGCTGTCGCAGATTTGGTAGTAGG
>Ga0116157_10007021_pt1 | contig 10070 bp, 7 predicted proteins | sample AD_UKC048_MetaG_FD_89882 | JGI IMG/M metagenome (GOLD analysis project Ga0116157, IMG submission 89882) | Active sludge microbial communities of municipal wastewater-treating anaerobic digesters from USA - AD_UKC048_MetaG | ecosystem: Engineered > Bioreactor > Anaerobic > Digestate | place: USA... | reverse complement strand
GCTGTCCTTCCATTTTACAAAAAGGTCTTCATTAATCCCCCGCACCGCATCTCCGATCTTGAAGACCAGTTTTGCTTCATTAAAGTCGATCTGGTCTTTGGGTATATCCAGTTTCTGCCAGGGGATGGAGGCGAAACTCCCGTTGAGTTTGATTTCACTTTTATAGACGGCCACTTCATAAATACCCCGCTTGCGTTTATCCGGCGATACGGTTGAACTGATCTCCAGTTTGTCGGCCATGAAGTACGCATAGTGTTTCTCAACGGTTACCCCGTTATTCGCCTGGCTGACGAATTCGCGATAGGGCAACATTAAGAGCGGTCCGATAACGGTTTGTTTGCCTGCCCATTTACTGCTGATATCCAGGATCGCTTCTTTCTGCCGGCCTTCGCGCTCTCTCACCATTCCCATGATAAAGAATGTGGGGACCCATAGAAAGAGGGCAATGCCGAAGATCACAATGGATTTGATGAATAATTTTCCTTTATCCCATAAAGGAGTGTCGTTTTTAATGGTTTCAACTGTTTCCATGATATAATTATTAAAATTTTATAACGTTTGATTTTTTGCATTTATACGGCTGCCTCTTCTTCCGATTCTATTAAATCAATCTTCCGGCGAACGATCAACAGGGGAATAAAGCCGATCACCCCGAAGGAGCAATCCACCAGTTGCCACCAGAATGGGAGTCCGCGCATATGGCCTGCAATGAGCGCAAAGGGAATCACCAGTGCACAGGCAATCATGCCGAATTCGATCACCCAGGTATTCCGCACCGGATCTTTTAATGGGCCGATAAAAAGAATTGCCAGTGCGAAATGGGCAAAAGCCAGCCAATCGTATCCATAAGCGAGAAAAGGGGCCTCCCTGTTTTGCAGTACTACGGCCATGTATACCCTATCCAGCCAGTCTCCCACGGCTGAACCCCTTGGTATCAGCCGGGTGGCCAGTTGCAATTCAGTTTCTGCAGGGATGGCTGTGGCTCCACTGATCACCAGGCATACAATAAAAAACAGCAGCCAGCGTCGGACAATTTTACGGTTACTCATATAAAAAAGTGCTTTGTATTTCAAAGTATAAAGACAAAAAAAAACTTAGTTCCACGGAGCATACTGGCGGGCGATCCGCTGCTCCGGTTTCCGGTCAGCGAGATAAAGCACCAGCAGGAACGCCCACTCTGCCGGCTTCATGATCACGTATACGATATCCGAAACCCATTTTTTACTGTACACATTATAATTCCGGTGCACCATATCCCCCACTTTATCGTATTGTTTCCGGACGACCCGGTGTAATGCCGGATATTTTTCCTGGATCAGTTCCTCAAAAGCATTAGACACCAGTAACTGGCGGTTACAAATGATATAATGCCCGTTTCGTTTTCCAATCCTGACTGGTCTAACCACACGCTTATGACCGTTCGCGGCAACTGAACAGAGATAATGGCCGCCACATTCCACGTTTTCGCATTGATAATCCCATTGTGAAAATCCATGCTTGTAGGTTTCCGTAAAGGCCCGGATGGCAGAATCGGGGCGCTGACCGAAGACATATAAAACCAGCGAAAGAAATAAAAGCACTGGAATAGAAATTACAAGCAGCAAAGGGAATTTGATAAAAACATTGGATTTTAAAATCCATAGGATGGCTTTGCTATATGGTTCCTGTACAGGTGTATGCTCGGTGGCTAATTCAGTCAGCAACATCCGGTGATTCCTGATCATCTCGCTAATAAAAAATAGCATGATTGCAGGAATTCCAGAAAACCAAACAAGCATCTCCTTTTCCTGTACCGCAATCAATACACATAAGACCAACCCTGCTCCAAGTAATACATTCACCATCAGCTCTGCCAATGGCGGTGCTGTCCGTGTACGAAGCGAAGAATAATAATAAGCTGCAATACATAACAGTATTAATACATATATAGACAACCGGTGTGCTGGCGAAAAAAATGCAGAGTCAGTACAACATTCGTTTCCCTTCCCATAATCAAAAAATGAAATAAAGATGAGCGGGAGTACTATAACTGTAGAAAATTCAAATAGTCTGAAAAAAAAGAGATTCCCAGTTCTTTCATTATTGGTAATGACACTGAGACAATTCGCCAGTGCAAACAACCCGATGGTTACCAGGGGCATAATTATGAAGATGAAAATACCCATACTACTTCACTCCTTTAATCATGTTTTCCAATGCCGATATATGATCCGAGAAAGCCTTCTCCCCCTGCCGGGTAATAGAATAGGTGGTATTGGTCTTCCTCCCGATAAATCCTTTATGCACTTTGATAAACCCATTCTCCTCCAGGTTCACCAGGTGGGTGGCCAGGTTGCCATCCGTAACTTCCAGCAGCTGCTTGAGATCATTGAAACTGATCTCCTCATTGACCATGAGCACACTCATCACCCCCAGCCGGATGCGGTTGTCAAATATTTTATTTAAACCGGTGATTGGATTCTTCATGTCGTAACGTTCTATGCTCAGTTATTTCGTTCGTATTTATTCCACATGATCACGCCATATATAATGTGCAGCACCCCAAAACCAGCCGCCCAGAACCAGAGTCCATAACCGGGGTAAAGCATATTTACCGTACCTAGTACAATTTCGCAATAGCCCAGGTAACGGATATCGGAAAGCGTGTATTTGCTCGCATTGACCAGGGCGAGGCCGTAAAACATCAGGCAGGCCGGTGCTACAAATATCCAGACATCATAGCGCAGCATCCCGATTATAAAAGCGCCACCCGCCATCAGCGGCACCAGCATATTCCAGGCCAGCCGCTTCGAAGTATGGTCCCATACCGGCAAACCTGCCTTACGGGCCTTGCGCCAGGTTAAATAATAAGAAGAAGCGAAAGCTAGTAAAAAAACAACCGCTCCCAGCAGCATTAGTTTCAGTTTCAGTTGGCTGAAATCATCTCCGGTGGTAAATCCGCGACTATTATAGGCCCCGTAATAATTGCTGAAATAACGATTGGCCACCCATGCCCCGCCAATGGCACAAATACCAGCCGCGACCCCACTCAGTCCGCTGAGCGAAACAAAACGACTGGACCGTTCCATAATCCGGCGGATATCACTGAGGTCATTTAAGGAGCTGGTTCCGGGTAATTTTTCTTCCATAAAAAGCACTTTGTAATACAAAGTATGTGAAATTTCCGCATCTCTCCAAATTTTTTCCGGTCAATTCCGGCCTTTCACCGAATTTAACATTCCACTATACCCGAAGGCGCTGTAATTTTACCACTTTATGAAGCGACCGAAACTGTTGGTACTCTATTTTACGGGACTTCTGCTGGCACTGGCAACAGTTCAGGCCACCGGACAAACAAAAATCATCCATGGCCTGGTCCGGGATGCTCACAGCGAAGAACCAGTCCCCTTTGCCTCCGTACTTTTTAAAAACAGCACTACCGGTAAACTCACGGACTCTTCTGGTCAATTCAGCTTCTATCTTGCTAAACTGCCCTCCGATACTCTGCTGATTACCTGCGTGGGCTATCAACCTTTCAGCCTGATCCTGAATAATCTCCGGGATTCCTCCTCTTTTTCCATCCTGCTGGAAAGAGGAACGTTTAACGAAGGTGCCCAATTGAAAGTAAAAGTGAACAAGGGATTATTGGTCTGGCGTAAAATCGTGCAAAACAAACCCTTTAATGACCGCTACCGCTTTGATAATTTCTCTTACGAACTTTATAACAAACTTGAACTGGACCTGAAGAATATCAATTTTGAAAAATTTGGCCGGTTTAAACCCCTCAAACCGATCAGCGAACTGATCAATCAGAATATTGACACTTCGGAAGGTATCAAATACCTGCCCACTTACCTCACCGAAACACTCTCCGATTATTACTACCAGAAATCACCGAAAAAAAGAAGGGAAATCATTCGGGCCTACAATACCAATGGAGTAAAAAATGAAAGTTTTTCGAAAATGCTGGGGGGCATGGACCAGGTAGTGAATGTCTACAATAACTTCATCCCGGTTTTTGACAAACAGTTTGTGAGTCCGATCAGCGACAACGGCGACTACTATTATAATTACAGGGTGGTGGACACCCAGGTCATTGCCAATAAGCGCTACTTCCACCTGGTATTCACGCCCCGTCGAAAAGGGGGAGACACTTTTGAAGGCGATTGTTGGGTACATGTAGGGAGTTTCGCCATTCAACGGATGAATCTCCGCCTGGGTAAGGAAGCTAATGTCAATTTTATTGAAAACCTGAGCCTGATCCAGGAATACAAACAGATCAATGACAGCACCTGGTTCCTCTCTAAGGATAAGTTTGTGGCTGATGTATCCCCTGCAGGTAAGGATCGTCCTGGATTTATTGGCCGAAAAACGACCACATATGATCATATAGTGGTTAATGACAGTTCGGTAATCAATGAACTCAGCAAGAATAAAATACTCGAAGAAATCATCACCTCGCCTGAAGCCGGAAAAAAAACAAAGGAATTCTGGGCCATGGAACGACATGAACCGCTGAGCAAAACGGAAAGCAGTATCATTAAAATGATCGATACCCTGACGAATGCCCCTGTATTCCAGCGATTCACTAAAACCATGGCCTTTATCGGCACCGGTTATAAAGATATCGGCAATTACAAGATCGGCCCCTGGTTCAACTGGATCACTTCCAACGGCTGGGAAGGATTCCGGATGCGTTTTGACCTGGGCACTAATAAGCATTTTGATAAAAAAATTAAACTACATAGCTATCTCGCTTATGGGTTTGGAGATAAACACCTGAAAGGCATGGGCGAGATCTTTTACCTGCCAAAGAAAGATCCCCGCATGTACCTCTATGGTTCTTTTACCAATGACCTGGACTGGGGACAGAACTACTATGGCGAAGTATCGCAGGATAATATATTTGCTTTGGCCATCCGTAAAAAAGGGATCCCGGTAAAAAACATCAAAGTGAATGAGAAGAAGATCGAATTCTTCAAGGAGACTTTTCCCTGGATGTCGAACCGGATCACCGTTTCACATAAATCCACACTGCCCTTACGCAACCTGGTGCCCATTGATTCATTCCGGGCAACTGCCAGCGGAAAGCCGCTGACCAGTTTTGAAGTATCTGTCCGCCTCCGCTTTGCCTACCTGGAACGTTTTCTTGAAAGTCATTTTTACCGGAGCAGTCTTGGGAGTATCTACCCGATCGGTGAAATCTTCATCACCCAGGGCTTTCCGGGTGTGTTGAAAAGCAGTTATAAATACACCAAGATATCGGCCAGTATTTCAGATTACTTTAAAGTTCCACCCTTCGGAAATATATCCTGGTATGTATATGGCGGGAAAACATTTGGCACCATCCCCTACACCTTATTGGATATTGCACCGGGTAATGAATTGTACTATTATAATAAATATGCTTTCAATATGATGAACCGCTGGGAATTCATACATGATGAATTTGCCGGGATTAATATCGAGCATAATATTGGTAACGGCATCTTCCGCCTTCTGCCTAAACTCCGCTGGCGCCAGTTCTGGACGGCCAAAACACTCTGGGGAAGCCTCTCTTCTTCTAATAAAGCCCTTAACTACAAGCAAGGACATACATTCCAGTCACTCGATGGCAAGACCTACCTGGAACTCGGTACCGGGGTCGATAATATCCTGAAAGTATTCCGGATTGATTTTGTATGGAGAGTATTACCCTCCACTTTACCAAAAACCGGTGACCGTTCTTTCGGGGTATTCGGTAGTTTCAGGGTGAGTTTCTGAGTGTGATGTACATACTATAATACTTTTATAATTGTAATCTGCACAAAAACAAAAAAGTATTTGAGATACGATGCTGTTCATATTCACGTCATCTTTACATAACAATCCGATAACCTTCTCTTTCTCTTTTCAAGTGGTTTATAGTATTCTTTTGCAACACAATCAGTGACCAGTTACCATCACCTCACTGTTCACGTTCGCTGCCAACTTATTTTTTAACTGCTTAACTAACCAGTATGAGTAAATGTTCCTCATTCAGGCAGAGATTCTTTTCTCTGATCCTCCCGGCTATCTTCCTTTTATTTTCTTTACAATTGTCCATTTACAGTATCGGACAACAACGAACAGTTTCCGGAAAAGTGTTAAACACAAGAGATAATGCACCGGTACCTGGTGCCACCGTTACGATTAAGGGTACCAAACTGGGAACATCCACCAGTGATAAAGGCGAATTTACGCTTCAGGTAAATGAAAATCAAACCCTCGTGGTATCCGCCGTGGGCTTTACCGCTACCGAAATAAAAGTTGACAAGAAAACCTCATTTAATATCACGCTGGAAGAAAGCAGTAAAGAGATGGAAGGCGTAGTGGTGACGGCACTGGGTATCAGCCGCCAGCAGAAAGCACTTGGTTATGCGCAGCAACAGATAAAAGCGGAAGAACTCACTGATGCCCGCTCTAATAACTGGTCCAGTGCCTTGTCTGGTAAAGTAGCGGGTTTACAAATGCTTTCATCCGGTTCGGGTCCGGTTAATTCCACAAAGATCACGTTAAGAGGTGATGTATCCCTGAATCCGAATAACAATAATGCCCTGATTGTACTGGACGGCGTTCCGATGAGTAATAAGAATATGACCAGCTCAGGTGTAAACAATGCATATGGTGCCGGCTCAGGTAATGATGTGCCGGTTGATTTTGGGAATAATATTAATGATATAAATCCCGATGACATTGAAAATATCACTATCCTGAAAGGACCGGGTGCCACTGCACTCTATGGCAGCCGGGCCAGTAACGGTGCGATCCTGATCACTACCAAAACCGGCAATAAAAAGGATAAGGGTATTGGCGTAACGTTTAATTCCAATATCAGTTACCAAACCGTGCTGCGCTGGCCCGATTATCAATATGAATACGGACAAGGCACCGGCAGGGCATTAAACAGTTTTGGTGAGAAATATTATTCGTATGGTGCTACCGGCGACGGTGCCAGTACCAGCGGTACCAGTAGTGCCTATGGCCCCCGCTTTGACAATCAGATGTATTACCAGTATGACCCGGTTAACCAGGGCCGCGGGAACGACCGTACCATGTGGCGTCCGTACAAGGATAATATTAAAGGCTTCTGGAGAACGGGTAGTACCATTACCAACAGTGTTTCACTGGAAGGAGGAAATGATAAAGGCTCCGCCCGTTTATCCCTGACTCATTCTAAAAACGAATGGATCATGCCAAATACCGGTTATGAGCGAATCACGGTTCAGACCGGTACGAGCTATAAACTGTCAGACAAACTGAAAATAAATACCAAGATCAGTTATACCAATAAAAACAGTGATAACCTTCCGGCAACCGGGTATAATAACCAGTCCATCGCTTATTTCATGATCTTCCAGAATCCGAATGTGGACTTAAACTGGTATCGTGATATCTGGAAAAAAGGCTTTGAGCAGGTGGACCAGATCCATCCCTTCAGTTCCTTTATCGATAACCCGTTCCTGATTACCTATGAAATGACCAATGCAATCCAGAACCACAATATTGTTGGAAGTGTTTCAGCTAACTATGAGATCACTAAAAAACTGGAGCTGATGGTGCGTTCCGGAATCAACCTGATTGATGAGGAAAGAAGCCAACGCCGCCCTTTCAGCACGGCCAATTACCTCAAAGGATATTACAAGGAACAGGCGATCAGCGATTTTGAATCCAATACCGATTTCCTGCTGACCTATAAAAACAAATTCAACAAAGACTTTACCCTGACCGCTTCTGCAGGTGGCAATAAAATGGTGCACCGCTATAACCGGGTGGATAGCTATATCGACGGACTGGTTATCCCCGGGGTATTCAAGTTGAACAACGGACTGGCATCTGCACAGGTGAAAGTGACCGACAAAAACTATAATGTAAACAGTGTATACGGTCTGGCCGCTATCGGTTTTAAGGATAAATACTTCCTGGACATCACGGCCCGTAACGACTGGTCAAGCACTTTGCCATCCACCAACTGGTCATTCTTCTATCCCTCGGTAAATATGAGCTTTATCCTCAGTGATATCCTCCGTTTACCGGCTGCTGTATCCTATGCCAAACTTCGTTTATCGGCTGCTAAAGCAGGAAATGACGCGGATCCTTATCAGACCCAGAAATATTATGGCACCAGCGAATTTGCCAGCTCAGGATCAGTGGAAACCATTCTTTACAATGCCCGCCTGAAACCGGAAATTTCCACCAGCTATGAAGCAGGACTGGATATCCGTTTCCTGAAAAACAGGATCGGGCTGGACTTTACATTCTACAATAGTGAAACAGAAAATCAGATCGTACAGGTACCGATGAACTGGGCGACCGGATACAGTGCTGCATTTTTAAATTCCGGCAAAGTGCGTAACCGCGGTGTGGAAGTCGTATTGAACAGTAAAAATATCAGTACGAAAAATTTTTCCTGGAATACCACGATCAACTGGTCAAAAAACCAAAACCGGGTACTCTCGCTGGCTGAAGATCTTGGAGGTGAAGACAACCAGATTATCGGAACCGGAGGGAATGCGACCCTGATTGCCAAAGTTGGTGGTAGTACCGGTGATATCTATGGATTTGGTTTTGTCCGCTCACCAGATGGACAAATCATCTACGGTACCAATGGGTTGCCGGTTCGTCCTACAGACATCCAGTATATCGGTTCCGCTTTCGCAGACTGGAAAGGCGGTATCCAGAATGAATTCCGTTACCGTGATTTCCGTTTCAGTTTCCTGTTCGACGCATCCTATGGTGGAATCATCTATTCACAGACACACCATAAAATGACTGAACAGGGAAAACTAAAGCATACTTTACTTGGCAGGGAAGACAACTTCATTATCGGAAATGGCGTGGTAGATGCAGGTGGAGGACGTTATACTGAAAATACAATTAAGGCACTTCCGGTTGATTACTACACAGAATACTATCGCCGGGCCAATGTGGAAGCCAATTCCTTTGATGCTTCTTACCTGAAACTCCGCGAAGCCAGGATCGAATACTCATTGCCAAAACGTATGCTTGGTAAATCATTTATCCGCCAGGCCACGTTCGCTCTCTATGGCCGTGACCTGTTGCTGTTTACCAGCTTCCCCATTTTTGACCCTGAAACTGCTGCATTAAACGGTTCAACGCTTTTACCCGGTGTGGAAATGGGACAACTTCCCTCTACCCGCACGATGGGCGTTAACCTGACCCTTAAATTCTGATCTGCTGACTTTAAAAAACTAATCTGATGAAAGCACTCTATAAAATATTGGCCCTTGCAACCGGAATCAGTTTCCTGTTCAGCGCCTGTACCAAAAATTTTGAAGAAGTAAATACAGACCCTAACCGGATAGAAGCCATCAGTCCGGGCACTTTACTGAATCCTATTCTATACGAAGTGTCTTCCTTTAATATGAGACAGGCAGACGGTATCACGTTTAACCTGATGCAGGTAATGTTGCCGTTTCCCAGTTCCACGGGAGGCATTCACCGGTATGATATAACAGAAAACACCGGCAACAGTACCTGGAATACCTACTTCAGGTGGATGAAGAATATCAAGGAAATGCATGAAGCAGCTGTAAACGCCCAGGATCCGAATTACCAGGCCATCGCCATGACGCTGAATGCCTGGGTGACTTCAAACCTGACCGACTGCTTTGGCGATATTCCATATTCAGAAGCACTCAAAGGCAATGAACAATTATTCTATCCGGTTTTTGATAAGCAATCTACCATTTATCCCAAGCTGATCAGTGACCTGGATTCAGCCAACAAATTATTCAACAGCAGCCGTACCATGTTGTATGGGACAGAAATTCTGTTTGCCAATAATGTAACCCGTTGGAAAAAATTCTGCAATTCCCTGCAACTTCGTCTCCTCCTCCGGTTGTCTAAAAGAACAGAACTGGATGTCTATACAAAAATCAGGGCCATCCTGAATAATTCCGCTCAATATCCTGTATTTACCAGTAATGCTGAAGCAGCCGTGCTCAATTTATCAGCGGTGTGATCCCCGATAAATTGAGCACGGCTGCTTCAGCATTACTGGTAAATACAGGATATTGAGCGGAATTATTCAGGATGGCCCTGATTTTTGT
>Ga0116157_10007014_pt1 | contig 10076 bp, 7 predicted proteins | sample AD_UKC048_MetaG_FD_89882 | JGI IMG/M metagenome (GOLD analysis project Ga0116157, IMG submission 89882) | Active sludge microbial communities of municipal wastewater-treating anaerobic digesters from USA - AD_UKC048_MetaG | ecosystem: Engineered > Bioreactor > Anaerobic > Digestate | place: USA... | reverse complement strand
TCTGCGGCGATCCCGAGAGGGATAGGGTTTGTGGGCGACTTTCACACTGAAGGACTGAATGCGTGTGGGGACATTGAATTGTGAAATGGTTTCGAGGGCCGGATTGCGGGTCTATGTGGCGCTGGCATGGCTTCTATGCAGCCTCGTGGCTTGGGCGGCTGAGGATGATCCGATCGCATCGCTCGATGGATATCGCGCCGGGCAGGACCGCGCGCCTCTGACCGCAGTCGAGGACTTGGTGCGTGCCGCGACATCCGATCCGAAGCGTGCGGCCGATGTCGAACTGCGATTGCTGAGCGTTCTGCAGTCCGGCGCCTCGATCGAGGCGAAGCAGTTCGTGTGCAGCCAGCTTCGGCTTGTCGGGTCGGATTCCTCGGTGCTTTTCCTGGGGCGCATGCTCAACGACCCGAGGCTGGGGCACATGGCAAGGCAGGCGCTCGAGGCGATGCCGTCGGCGGCGGCGAGCGCCGCTCTGCGGCAGGCTCTCCACACGACACGCGGTGATTTGCTGGTGGGGGTGATCAATTCGCTGGGGGAACGGCGCGAGGCGACGAGCGTGTCTGCGCTGACGGCTCAACTCGACTCCCGGGACGTTGTGGTGGTGCAAGCCGCCATCAGCGCGCTGGGCAAGATCGGGGGAGAGGCTGCATTCGACGCCCTGCGCGCGGTTGCGGGGCGCTTTGATCCCGCGCTGGGCGAGGGGGCATCGATCTCGGTCAACTTATCCGAAGACGCGCGACGGCGTCTTGATGTGAGGTATTTGTTCGACGCGCTGCTGGCGTGCGCGGAGCGGCTGATCGAGAAGGGCCGGGCAGACCGGGCGGTCGACACCTTTGCGCGAATCTACCGGGCGACGCCGGTGCCCCGTCCGCAACGCGTCGCCGCGCTTGCCGGGTTGACGCGCGCCGCTCCTGACCGCGCGGTGCCGCTGATCGTGCAACTCCTGCGCAGTCCGGATCGAGCCTCGCAGGCGGCGGCTGCGAACTTGGTGGGGCGGTTGCCGCCGGCCTCGGCTGCGCCGATTGTCACGCTGCTCGACACCCTGCCGACCGTCGAGCAAGCGCTGGTCATCGAGGCGGTGAGCGGGTGTTCCGACCGCGCGTTGCTCTTCCCTCTCTTGAAGGCGAGCATGAGTCCCGATCCCGCGGTCCGGGCTGCCGCGCTGCGCGCGTTGGGGCACCAGCAAGGCAACCGCCAGATCGTTCAACTTCTGGTTGGGGCGGCGAGCGGCGGGAACGCGGAGAGCGCCGTTGCTCGGGAGAGCCTGAGCCGGCTCGATGGGCCCGAGGTGGACGCGGACCTCATGGCTCAGCTTGATCAGACCAGCGTGGCGATGCGGGCCGAGGCTGCGCGGAGTCTTGGCGTCCGAGGCGTCACGAACGCCATTCCACGGTTGGTGAAAGCCTTGGGTGACGCCAACGGTCCGATTCGCTTTGCGGCCATCGAGAGCCTGGGGCAGCTCGGTGGGGAGCAGCAGCTTCAAGACCTGCTGGATCACCTCGGTCGCGCGGACGCGGCGGCTGAACAGGAGGTGGCGGCTCGAGCCGCGCTGGCGATCGCGCGCCGCATCTCCTCCACGTCCCGCGGCCCGGCGCGGGCCGCGGCGGAGAAGGTTGCCGCGTCGATCGGGGCCGCGCCCATTCAATCCGAGGCCAAGGCGATCCTGGATGCGGTCCAGTGAGCAACGCGGCAGTCAGGAGGCCAGCCAAAGCGGAGCGCCCCGGAGCGCCGGCTTGTAGCCGGCTTCGAGCGCTGCGCCTTCGCCCGGGGCCTCGAACTTCGCGAGGCGCCTCAGGCTACAACGTCCACCCCTCGCCGTAGGCGCGGTCGAGCAGCTTGTTTGCAGACGCGTCGTTGGTGATGCGCAGATTGGGGCCGTCATAGACGAGTTTCTTCTGCACCCGCACGGCCACATTGCCCAACAAACAGACCTCGGTCACCGGCCCCGCGTGATCGACGAAATTCGAGCCGGGCGGCGGGCCGCCGCGGATTCCGGCAACCCACTCGTGATAGTGGCCGGGGGAGCGGGGCAGCGTCTTGGGCGGCATGCGGTAGGTGTCCATGCGCGAATCGGGCAGCAGGCGTTGACCCATCAATTTGCCCTGATCGCCAATGTAGATCGTGTCCTCAATGCCGTCGTCCGGATCGAGTTCGGGCGGTCGTGGCGGTTTCAATCCGCCGTCGGACCATGTCAGCACAACGGGCGGCATGGCGCCGCGCGCGGGGAACTCGAAGCGGACGATTTCGCCGAGCGGATAAGTTTCCGGCGAGAGCTTGGTGGCGCTGGCCTCGACGCTGACAGGGTGTCCGAGCTTGAGGGCCTTGAACACCGTGGACAGCTTGTGCGCGCCCAGGTCCCCCAGCAGCCCCGTGCCGAAATCGATCCAGTTGCGCCACGTCCAGGGATGATACGCCGGATGGTATGGACGGTGCGGCGCCGGACCGAGCCACAGACCCCAGTCGAGCCCCTCCGGGACCGGCGGGGTCTCTGGCGGACGTCCGTCCCAGGTGGGCCAGGTCCAGAAACGCGCCCCCGACCACACATGCACCTCCCGCACTGGGCCGATGGCCCCGTCGGCAATGATCTCCTGCACGACGCGCGCGCCCTCTTCGGCCTGGCCGTGATTGCCCATCTGCGTGACCACGCCTGCTTGGCGCGCGGCTTCGGCGACCTGGCGGGCCTCGTGAACCGAGTACGTCAGAGGCTTCTCGCAGTAGACATGTTTGCGGCGTTTCAGCGCCGCCATCGTGATCACCGCATGGGTGTGGTCCGGGGTGGCGATCATCACCGCGTCCACATCCTCCTTCTCGAGCAATTCCCGGTAATCCACGTACGCCGCGCAACCCCGATATTGGCCCGAGCCCCGTTGCGCGGCGTAGCCCGCCTCGACCGCGCGCCGCGCCGGCTCCCGTCCGCATGGCCGCTCCTCCCTCCCTTGCGACCAATTCCAGGAAAGATACCGATTGCTCTCGCGCTCGACGTCGCAGACGGCCACCACCTGGATCTCGGTGAACTTCTGGAGCGCGGCCAGATTCTGCATCCCCTGGCCGCCCGTGCCGATTCCGGCGAGCGTGATCTTGTCGCTCGGGGCGATTTGGCCTGCACCGCCCAGGACGTGCCGCGGTGCGAGGGTCAGCCCCGTGACGGCGGCGGCGGAAAGGCGCAGGAACTGGCGTCGGTTCGGCGCGGGGCAGGAGGGTTCACGGGAAATCGACCGACTGGATCGAGGCAAATAGCGGACGGAATTCATGGGTCAAACCATCTGGCGATTCAACGGCATTTGCCAAGAAGAATCGCGGGATCGAGATTCGCAGCTCAATTCGAGGCCACCGGCAGAATGATGCAGGTCGGATGCCGGGCCTCGACGAACACAGTGTTCTGCGCGGCCTGCCGGCCCGCGCTCGCCCGGAACGGCTCACCCGTGTTGGGATTGGGATCGAAGCCGGGGGCGCTGCTCGACGTGAGATGGAGCCGGACGCGATGGCCTCGATTGAAGACAATGCTTGTCGAGCCCAAATCGATTGCGAACGGATAAAGCCGGCCCGGCTCGAGCAGCTTCTCCCGAGCGAACGATTTCCGAAACCGCGCCCGCAATTGCCCTTCACACACATTCATCGACCGGCCGTCGGGGTAGACATCACAGAGCCGGGCGAAGAAGTCGGTGTCCGGGGCGTCACTCGCTGCCCAAAGCTTGACCCGCACACGCCCGGTGACCTCGATGGGCGTGTCGAGCGGTTCGGTCGAGAACACCAACACATCGTCGCGACTCTCGATCGGACGCTGGTCTTTCGGCCCGGCGGGGATCGTGAGCTGCGGTCCGCCCAAAGTGGGCACCGGCTGCGCCGGATCGTACCGGTAGGAGAGCCAGGCGGACCGGGCCGTCGGCGCACTTCGGGACAGAGTTCGATCCGCGGCGCAATAGAACGGGGTCGGTTTCGAGGGCACGGGCGGCCAGCGGTCGGCCTGGCGCCAGACATTGCCTGGCGCCTGGGGGTCGCCCGCATCGCCCATGACGTAATAGACGACGGCGGGCTGCCCGGAAATTCCGTTTGTGACCCCTTTCAAGGTGGAATCGAACCAGCGCCACGCATCGTGAAAATCGGTCGGCGGCGTCTTCCCCTTCGGATACTCGAGATCGCCGGCTTTGTCCTGGAACACCCCGTGCGTCCAGGGGCCCATGACGAGCCTCTGCCGCCCTTTGGATCGAGGCCCGCCCCGCTCCTGGTAACCCACAAACGCGTCGATCGAGCCCTGCGCAAAGATGTCGAACCAGCCGCCAATGTGGACCCCGGCTGCATTCGCCTTCCCATAGCGCCGATCCAACTGCCGCGCGCGCCAGTATGTGTCCAGACGCGGATGGCTGGTCCACAGGGTCAGGGCGTCCGGACTGAAGTTCGAGATGCGCAGCCAGTCTTCGATCATCGCTTTCTTAAACACGCCGCCCGGGTAAACGCAGTCGCGATAGAGGTTGGGCGCGCCCACGGTGATGTGCTGCGACGTGATGCGCGAGGACCCGGCACCGGCCAGCAGCAACTGCGTGATCCCCACAGCCGAACCGCCGTATGTGCCGATCTTGCCGTTGCACCAGCGCTGACCCGACAGCCACTCGGCAGTGTCGAAACCGTCCGCCGCGCCGTCCCAGCCGTCCGTCTCGAACGGCAGATTCGGCCCTTCGGACCCGAACCGTCCGCGCGTGTCCTGGACCACGATGGCGTAACCGCGACGGGCCCCCTCGGCGCCGATGTTGCCGACATTCTCCTTGTTGTACGGCGTGCGGATCAGGATGGCGGGAAACGGGCCTTCGCCCTCGGGCAGGAAGACGTCCGTTGCCAGGCGCACGCCGTCGCGCATGGGCACCTCGAACGTCTGCTTCGGCGGTGGCGCGGCTTCGATCTGGAGGTTCCAAACAGTGAAAAGCGCCAGCCAGCGCAGGCCGCCCGCGGAGGTGCGAGGAGAATTCATGCGTCAATCATGCCACCCCGATCGCATCTGGGGAAGCGGCGAAAACGGGGGCCGGGCCCCGGTGGGGTCACATCTTCATATTTGACATTGTGTCGGGATGAGACTTGCCTGAGGGGGCGGAGCGTGGTAGTTTCGCCGCGTTCCACACCCCGGGTCCTATGAAGACCAACATGCGAAAAGGCGCCGCCTTCACTCTCATCGAGTTGCTCGTGGTCATCGCCATCATCGCGATCCTCGCGTCCCTGCTGCTCCCTGCTCTGGGCAAGGCCAAGCTCAAGGCCCACGGCGTCCAGTGCATGAGCAACCACAAGCAACTGGCTCTCGCGTGGCGCTTGTACGCCGATGACAACGGAGATGTTCTGCTCTTCGCAAGTCAAGGCAGCGACACGAAGACGCACCCGTACGCGTGGCTGGTTGAAGACGGATCGGTCCCCTACGGGTGCAGCGTTCATGCCATTACGAACAGCCCACTCTGGCAATACGCGGGCAGTGCGCTCGGGATCTTCAGGTGCCCGGCCTACAGTTCGCGCCTCTATGCCAATGGCCGCTGGTATCCGCGGGTCCGCAGCATGAGCATGAACCTGTACCTCGGCGGCTTCGGAGGTTCCACCAGCGGCACTGCCTGGGGGCAGGCCCGCGTGTTCCTCCGCTTCTCGGACCTCGTCGACCCGGGACCGGCCGGGACATTTGTCTTCCTCGACCAGCGCGAAGACAGCATCAATTGGGGCAACTTCGCCGCGGACATGACGGGCTATCCCGACAAACCGGCCCAGCGGCAATTCAACCAGGACCTTCCCGGCAGCTACCACCATCGCGCCGGCGGCTTTTCGTTTGCCGACGGCCACTCGGAGATTCACCGATGGCTCGACCAACGCACGATGCCGCGCCTGCAGCGTCCGCCGGTGGGCTTCGGGGTCGTCCCCTCCCCGCACAATCCCGACGTCTTCTGGCTGCAGGAGCACTCGACACGCCTGGCGGCGCGCTGACGCGGGGTCACATCTTCATATTTGACATTCTGGCCGAGATGGCGCGGACCGTCGCGCCGGTTCTGCGGGGACCCCTGGGCGCAAAGCCTGGCGGGATTGGATCGGCGCGATACGACGGCAATTGTCAAATATGAAGATGTGACCCCGCTATGCGTGCGGCCCGGACAGGACATCGGTTTCCATGAGGGGGAGCGGGAACGGTTCGAGGGGCATCGGCTCGTCGTGATCGAGGAAGGCGCGGCAGACGCGATGGAAGTGGGCCTCGGTCGTGACACGCCGGATTTGGTGGAGGAACTCGCCCGCGGGGTCGATGCCCAGGCCGACGAACGTGGCGGTCTTCTTCACACGCTGGATGTGAAGGCGCTCGCGCATGCCCGGGATGCGCGTGGCATCGAGCAGGCCTTCGAGATAAGCCAGGACGTCGCGGCCCGTGGGCGGCCGCGCGGACTCACGGCGAAGCGCCTGGCGGATTTGTCTGAAAATCCAGGGATTGCGAATTGCGCCGCGACCGATCATGAGGCCGCGGGCGCCGGTTTCATCGAGGATGCGGAGGGCCTTGGCGGCCGATGAGACATTTCCGTTGGCCAGAACGGGGCACGGCAGGCGCGTGACGGCCCGGGCGATGAGATCGTAGCGGACCTGGCTCCGATAGAGTTCGGTGACCGTGCGCCCGTGGACGGTGACCAGGTCAAGCCGGTGCCGGGCCAGGACGCCGAGGAGATCGTCGAACAGTGCTGGGGAGTCGAATCCGACGCGGGCTTTGACCGTCAGCCGGGTCGTCACGGCATCGCGCAGCGCGGCGAGGATGGCATCGATCCGTTCCGGTTGGCGGAGCAGGCCGCCTCCGGCCCGTTTTCGACAAACGACAGGCGCGGGGCAGCCCAGGTTGAGATCGATTCCGGCGATGGGATAGGCCTGCAACTGGCGGGCGGTGCGGACGAGGGCCGGGATGTCGTTGCCGATGAGCTGTGCGATGACGGGGCATCCTGTTGGGTTCTCGGTGACGGCGCGCAGAATGGTCGGGTCGGGAGTGGATGTCGGATAGACGCGGAAGTACTCGGTCACGTAGAGGTCGGCGCCGCCATAGGAATGCACCAGACGCCAGAACGCGAGGTCGGTGACATCCTGCATCGGCGCCAGCGCGAGGATCGGCTGATCGGCCGCCAGCAAAGCGTCCATCGAGGCGCGCGCTGGTTTCGTTGCGTTATCCGGTGTCACGGCGCCGCTCCGGCTGTCGCGCAAGGCGGCAAAGAAATGGTGGCGCATCGAGGCGCGGATGGCATAGTTGGTCGCATCATGCTTCGCGCGCTGACCGTTTCGTGTGTAGTGATTTGGTGCACGACACTTGTCTGGGCTGCCGACCCGGCGGCTCGGAGCAATCTTGCGGCGGAGGCGCTGCTTCCGCAAGGCCCGGGGATCGCCGTCGAGTCGGGAGGAGACGCAGGTCTGCGCGCTCATCCGGACGTGATCTTCGCGGACGATTTCGAGTCGGGCAAGCTGGGCGAGGGCTGGGACGAGGTGGGCAACAAGGAGGGCCGGGTGCTGAGTTGGGTCGATCCTGGCGCGGCGGACTTGGGGGCGCGTTGTCTGCGGGTCGAGGCGCATCTGGACAAGGACACCGGCGGGGGGCTCACCAAGTGGTTCGAGCCGGCGGACACGGTGTTCATCCGGTTCTACACCAAGTTCGAGGGCGCGTGCGATTACGTCCACCACTTCGTCACGTTGCGAGCGAACCGGGGCCTGCGCGGGGGCGACAAATGGAGCGGATTTGGCGGGGCCGGGTTGAAGCCGTCGGGAGACGAGCGTTTCTCGACGGCGATCGAGCCGTGGGGGGACTGGGGAAGGAATCCCCCGCCTGGCCGCTGGAACTTCTACAGTTACTGGCACGAGATGAAGGTGTCGCCCGACGGGAAATACTGGGGCAACTCGTTTGCGGTTCCGGAGGCTCCGGCGATCCGGCGCGGCTCGTGGATTTGCGTCGAGTTCATGCTCAAGCACAACACACCGGGCCAACCCGATGGCGAGCAGGCGTTCTGGATTGACGGGAAGCTCCTGGGTCACTGGAAGGGGATCAACTGGCGCAAGACCGCCCAGCTCAGGGCGAACGCCCTGACACTCGAAACCTATGTCACCGATCGCTGGACGAAGAACCCGGTGAACATCGTCTTCTTCGACAGCGTGGCGATCGCGCGCCACTACATCGGCCCCGCCGGGAGATAGCCCAGGGGGTCAACGCGGGTCCGGAACTGTGTTCGAAAGCGGGCGCGGGCCGGCTGCTTCGTTCCGCGGTCGGTCGAGCACCTCAGGGGATACACTCCCTTCCTCGGGCGGCTCGACTGAGCTCGCCGAGGTCCTCGCGTCTGGCCCGGTGGCGCTCCCGCCAAAACCGGAATTAGTTTTTGGACAGACCCTTATCCTGGGCTGCCTGCGGCATTCGCAAACGCGGCCAGGGCCGGGCCGATGTCGGCCCGGGTCACGTTCAGGTTTGTGACGGCCCGAATGGTCTGGGGACCCGTCGCCAAGACCCTCACGCCGGACGCTTCCAGGCGTTTCGCCACCGTCGATGCCGCCAGGCGTGTCAGGCGGATCAACACGATATTGGTCTGCACGTGTGCGGGGTCGATGTCGATGCCCGTGAGGCTGGCGAGTCCCTCGGCCAGCGCGCGCGCATTGGCGTGGTCGTCGGCCAGGCGGGCGCGGTGGTGTTCGAGCGCGTGCAGGGCGCCGGCGGCGAGGATGCCGGCCTGGCGCATGCCGCCGCCGAATTGTTTCCGGAACCGCCTGGCCCTGGCGACGAAGTCGCGCGTGCCAGCCAATGCCGAGCCTACTGGCGCGCCCAGGCCTTTCGAAAAGCAGACATTGACCGAATCGGCCAGCGCCGCGTAGGTCCGCTCCGGAACGCCGGTGGCGACCGAGGCGTTCCAGAGACGCGCGCCGTCCAGATGCATCTTCAGGCCGGCGGCGCGGGCGGCTTCGGCCACGGCCCTGAGGGTCTCGAGAGGCCACAGACTTCCGCCCCCGCGGTTGTGGGTGTTTTCGACACAAACCAGGCGCGGTCGCGGAAAGTGTTGGTCGGGCGGGCGCAGCGCGGCGCGGAGGTCGTCGGCGGTGAAGACGCCGCGGCGGCCCTGCAGACACCGGCATGTGACTCCCGACAATGCGGCGGGGGCGCCGGCCTCGTAGTAGTGGATGTGGGCCTCGGCCTCGATGAGCACTTCATCGCCCGGCTCGGTCTGCGCGCGCACGGCAACTTGATTGGCCATCGTGCCCGAGGGCATGAAGAGCGCATCTTCCTTGCCGAGCAACTCAGCGGTCCGCTCCTCGAGCCGCCGCACGGTCGGATCCTCGCCGAAGACGTCGTCGCCGACGTCCGCCTGGGCCATCGCCTGCCGCATGGCCGGAGTCGGCAAGGTGACGGTGTCGCTGCGCAGATCGATGCGCCTCGCTGGATTCGCCTGGTCGTGGTGTGTCATGACTGGCCGCGATCGTAGCCGGTCGGGGCATGGTTGGCGACGGCCATCTTCAGCCACAGATTGTACTGATGAGAAGACAGGGTCAACAGCCAACGTGAATCGCAAGCTATTCTGATCCCGCAAGGGCCCACGGTTTGGGGTGCCCGGCTTCGTGGCGGTCACGACCCCGTGAAGCATGCGGGCAAGCTGTTGCACGTTCCACATTGCGCGCGGGGTGGCCCGTGGCTAGTCTCCGCGCGTGTCCGACATGCCAACGCCCGCCAGCGGAGTCGACAACCCGGTGTCCACGTCTCGAACCGACGGCGGCCGCGACGTCGCGCCGGCTGCAGTGGCGCGGGGGGTCTACCTCGGTCTCGAGCGGACGATTTGCTCGGTGATCCGGGGGCAGGCGGCCGCGGTGCGCCGGCTGCTGGCGGCGTTCGCCAGCGGCGGCCATGTCCTGCTCAACGACTATCCGGGCACAGGCAAGACCACACTGGCCAAGTCCCTCGCCCGCGCGATGTCGGCCCGGTTCACCCGGATCCAGTTCACGCCGGACCTGTTGCCATCGGACATTCTCGGCGTCGCCATCTTCGATCAGCCCACGGGCGAGTTCCGATTCCACGAAGGCCCGGTGTTCACCAACATCCTTCTGGCGGACGAGATCAACCGGGC
>Ga0116157_10007001_pt1 | contig 10086 bp, 9 predicted proteins | sample AD_UKC048_MetaG_FD_89882 | JGI IMG/M metagenome (GOLD analysis project Ga0116157, IMG submission 89882) | Active sludge microbial communities of municipal wastewater-treating anaerobic digesters from USA - AD_UKC048_MetaG | ecosystem: Engineered > Bioreactor > Anaerobic > Digestate | place: USA... | reverse complement strand
CTTGAAATAAAAATTATCTTTTACCATACTTAACCTAAGTTAAGTATGGTAAAATCAAACCCAAATGAATAATAATATAGAATCAGATAATAACCAGCCTACCACGGAAATGTATTTGAATGAACATGCATTATTCTTTGTAGAGAGTGATTCCGATGACACTGTTTTAGTCGCCCTAAATAGTTATTTTAATGAAAATTCTGAAACAATAACTTGGTGGGACTCAACCAAGGAAAGGGCTAAAGCTGCTAAAAATTTAACTTTGACGGATGGTAAACTTAGCTTCACTGACGAATCCGGAAATAATTACACTCTAACACCTATGACCATGGAAATTTATGAGGATAAAGTAAAAGACAAAATAAAAACCGGTGATAAAGACGTAAAAAATATGGAAGAACTGATAGCGGGTTTTGAGAAAAGCATTATATAGATTTATTTAAAATCTTTTAATATAATTTTACCCAAATTAATTTAACTCATAGTATTGACGATATACTCTGCCTTTGGTAAAATCCTAATACGTTTTGAAAAAAACGAAAAATGCTCGTTAAAAAATGTATACAGAAATGGGAAATTAAATAGAAAAAGGAGAAACTTATGTGGTTGTTCACAACGATTGGATTTTTCAGTGTTACAAAAAACCCTCATAACGAAGATCAATTTCAGGTTCGAGCAAGAGTCCGGGAGGACCTCGTCAACTTAAGAACGAAGTATATCCCCTCTTTAGGACCGGTTGTAGTGAAAGAATATGCTGACTATCGATATAGAGCTTATGTAAAAAAAGGTGATTTTATTGATGCGTTAAAAAGAATTGCAGAGGATATAAATTACTATAATTTTAAGTCGGAGGTCGGCATGACACAGGGAAGAAAAAGGGAGAAGCTATATAGTAAGGTGTGGTCGACCATGCTTAATGCTGAGGAATTTTTAGAAATCCCTGCAAGTTAAAAATTTAGTAATAAGTAGGAGAGGATAAAACAAAAAGTAAATAGAATCTCATTTCTGTATACTCTCTCTATAATAATACTTCTTAATCTTCTGTATCTTCGTAAATCATTCTGTACCCCATAAGATAGCATATATCATTTGATGACGTGATTACGACTTCATCTTTTTTTCTAACATCATAAGAGTCTTTTTTCGGCCCACCGAAAAGTACTCCGGCAGGAGGAACATTTACATTTTGCATTAAATCTATTTCTGAATTTTCTGAATTTATTTGAGCATATATTTTGGCCCAGCCTCTGGTTCCAATATGACCTTTTTTATTCACTCCGTCTGGGTGAGTATCTCCTACAGACAACTCCATCCCTATGAACTTCCTACCTTCCTTCAATTTAATATGTAATTTACCGATAGAATCAATAAAATAATCTTCGTCAGAATCTCTTTCATAATTGAATCCGTTAGTATAACTACCAATAGCTAGTGCTCCCGGGTAGATACCCTCGTTTTTTTGATAACCATAAGTTGGCTCTAAGACACCGGCACCTACATCAATAAAAGTTGTTCCTGGAGAAAATACCTTTTCTTCACAAACCGTTTTTTCAACATTTGGAAAAAATACTATTTCCAAACTATGAAAATTCACAGTAGAGAGATCGCCGACACCAACATTAGTAACAAAAACATATCTCGCATCGATTCTTCCTACTGTAAGCAACCAATCATGAAGAACCTCAACCTCCGGATCCTGGGGGCCTCTACGCTCAGCAAATTTATCAGGGCTATACCCTGCAGGGTCTGACCAGGTATTGACTCTGCCATCTGAAGATAAAACCTCTACCCTTGAATAAGAACCGCACGGATCGTGCCCAACCCCATCCCATCTACTGGGATCTTTTCGGTGAGTTAAAATGACATCTCTAACGAGTCTTCCTTTATACTCCTCCGGAATTTCGAATAAGAGGCTGTGATGCGAATCCAACTCATCTCCCATGTAAAGTGGAGAATTAAATTTCACAGATGTGTGACCGGCGTCATTCGGTTCTTTGTAAATCCTGTCTGGATACTTCTCCAAAAACATTTCTTTTAATTTTGATTCGAAATTTTCGTTATTTGCGGAAACATGTTCTGATTTTTTTTCTATATTTTCTAAGTTACTCATAAGCAAATTAAGTTAATGTTTTTATTTAGGTTTTACTACCTCCTTCCCCTCAATTGTATAAAAAATCCAATATATAAAATCCCAAATAACGATAAATTTAACCAGTGAATAAGACGAAAAGCATCCAAAAATGCAACCCCCACTACCCCAAAACTTAAAAAGAACCCCCACTTTAATCCTCTCTTATATAAAACCCCAAGATCAGTGAAATTCTTGTACCTTTTTTTATAAAACAAAAAAAATAAATGAGAAAAAGTCAATCCCAAAGCAAATAGCAGAGTTACCAAAAAGAGAAAAATATTAAAATATTTATCGGGAGAAATTCCAAAAAATAGTAGATAACACCAAAAAACCCACAAAATAATCATTAACCAAAAATTAAGCTTAACATACTTGGTCATTTTTTAATTATAACATCCATACTTCTCTATCAAACACTTGTCTGTTAAAATTAATTCGATGGACACACAAACACTAATAATTTTGGCAATTTTAATGGTAGGATCAATAATCCTTCTTGGTTTTTATCTCTCATCCCAATTTAAAAAATCTGAAAAATCCGAAGATACCGCACTAATTGAGTGGCTAAAAGACATGAAAGGAACGGTTGAAAAAAATACAGAAGTAATGGAAAGACAACTAAAAGATCAAAGATCCACGTTAGAAGAACAAATGAAAAACCAAAGAGAAACCTTGAGCCAACAAACAAAATTCATATCCGAAAGACTTGAAAAATCAAGTGATGTTATAAGAGAAGTTCAAAAACAACTTGGAGGAATACAGGAGTTTGGAACAGACATGAAAGATTTGAGTAACATATTAAAATCACCAAAACTTAGAGGTGGCCTCGGTGAACAATTTTTATATGAAATACTGGAAAACTTTCTTCCTAAGGACCTTTTTAAAACTCAGTACAAATTTAAAGACGGAAACGTATGCGACGCTGTGGTATTTACAGACAAAGGAATAATACCCGTAGACTCAAAATTCCCGATGGAAAATTTTAAAGCTATGATAACTGCAGAAACCCAACCTGAAAGAGATAAATTTAAAAAAGTTTTTAATGCAGATGTCAAAAAAAGAATAGACGAAATATCAAGTAAATATATTCTTCCTGAAGAAAAAACTACAGAACAAGCAATAATGTACGTTCCCTCTGAAAATGTTTATTACGAATTAATTGTAAATACACCGGAAATTGAAGATTACGCAAAAAATAAAAATGTAATTATGGCTTCGCCTAACACTCTCTCCTACTTTTTAAAAGTTTTACTTGTCGCATATCAACAACATGAGTTGCAAAAACATACAGGAGAAATTTTAAAAGCTCTTGCTGGTATAAAGGTGGAAGCCGGAAAATTTAATACAGATTTAAGTGTTCTAGAAAGACACATAACAAATTCTTTTAAATCTATGGATGGTATTAAAAGCAGATTTGCCCGACTTTACGGAAGAATTGATAAAGCTCAAGCTATTGAAAAAACAGGAAAAGAAGAAGAAACTAAGCTTTTGGAAGAACAGACCGAGGTTTTAGAATAAAAAAGGGCTTTAATAAAATAATTATCAAAGCCCCATACCAAAAAACTCACCGGAACAATTTTTATAATTTTCTCTTATGATCGCTATGGAACGGCAGAGTGAAAAATAATACGACAAACAGAATAATTGCTGACCATCCAAAAATCGGTGCCAAATTCATTTTATCTGCTCCTTTTATTTATTGGTTTTAAAGGATTATATAATATCTAAGGGCCTAAGTCCAAATCATGATGTAAAATAAAACAAATATGGAAAAGGCAGAACTAAACAAAGATCAGCTTAAAGCTGTAAAACACGAATCAGGTCCTTTGTTAGTTGTTGCCGGTGCAGGAACAGGAAAAACAAGAGTTATCACCGAGAGAATTAAATACTTAATTCAAAACAGAAACGTTGACCCCCAAGAAATATTAGCTTTGACATTCACTGAAAAGGCCTCGAATGAGATGGTGGAACGTGTAGGAGACATTATGCCTTTGGGTTACGAGGAGCCGTGGATTTACACATTCCACGGGTTTGCGGAAAGAGTTTTAAAAGAAAAAGGTATTGAAATAGGCCTAGATCCCTCATACAAAACACTTCCCGATTCCGATCAATGGCTATTACTACGAAAAAATATTTTTGATATGGATTTAAAATATTTCAGGCCCTTAGGAAACCCCACAAAGTTTATATCCGATATCTTAACTTTCATATCTAAACTTCAGGATGAAAATATCTCCAATAAAGACTTTGAAAGTTTTGCTAAGCAAATGAAACACGAGAGTGATGAGGATAAAATAAAATACGACGAGTTGTCATACATTTACAATGAATATGAGAGGTTAAAACTAATAAATTCGGGGTTGGATTTTGGCAACCTAATAATGTGGTTGATAAAAATCTTAAAAGACCGCCCTAATATTCTATCGGAATACCAAAAACAATTTAAACATATCCTTGTTGACGAGTTCCAAGATACTAATTATGCTCAATACGAACTAATAAAACTACTCTATCCTACAAAAGAGGTCCCAAAAGAAAAATCTGATAAAAGAAGTTTGCTTGTGGTGGGAGACGATTCTCAATCAATTTATAAATTCAGGGGGGCTGCTATTTCAAATATTCTCCAGTTTATGGAAGATTACAAAAAAGCGGAGACTGTAACACTGATAAAAAACTACCGATCGACACAAGAGATACTAGACCCCGCTTACATGTTAATACAAAACAATAACCCCGATACGTTGGAGTCAAAACTGGGAATATCAAAAGAACTGAGGGCTGAGCCCTCGGAGGGCTCAGCCCGCGGAGGGCTCAGCCCGGAAATCCTTCGAGCGGAAACCCTGGAAGATGAGGTCAACTTAGTGATCTCAAAAATTATAGAAGTATTGGCAAAAGAACCTCAATATACTTTTAAAGATATAGCAATATTAGCAAGAGCGAATAACCACCTCGAACCGTTTATGCTTTCTCTACGAAAATACGGAATTCCCTATCAGCTGGTAGGAAATCGAGGTCTTTATGACAGAGACGAGGTTCGCGACATCATAGCTTTTTTGAAATTAATAATAGATACAAAAGATGGAATAAGCCTTTTTCGAGTACTAAACATAGACAGTTTAGAAATTCCTTATGAAGAAATTTCAAACCTTCTTTCCCAATCAAGATTTAAAAAAATAGAACTCTGGGAACAAGTAAAAGAATCGTCAAATGAAAATGTTCAAAATCTCGTAAAAACAGTAGAAGGATTTCAAAAAAATATAATAAAGCAAACTCCTACCGAAATGGCTTTTAATCTTGTAAATTCAATAAATTACCTAAGTAAATTTTTAGAGGAAGAAACCCAAGAAAACGAACTTTGTATTAAAAATCTAAATCTTTTTCTAAAAAGAATACAAAAATTTGAAGTAGATTGGCACAACCAAACAAAGGAAATGCCAACCATAGTAGATTTAGTTGATTATTTTGACATGATAATTGAAGCAGGTGAAAACCCAGCTCAAGCAGAAATTGAAGACATAGATACTGTGAATTTAATGACCGTGCACTCTGCCAAAGGTTTAGAATTTCCGGTAGTTTTTATGGTTAACCTTGTTTCAGGAAGATTCCCAAGTAGAAACAGAGGTGACACATTAAAAATTCCCGATGAACTAATAAAAGAAACCTTACCGACCGGGGACGAGCACATCCAGGAGGAGAGAAGGCTTTTTTATGTCGGTATGACAAGAGCAAAAAAACACCTATACCTAACACTCGGAAAAAATTACGGCGGAAAAAGAGACACAATCCCCTGCGGATTTTTAAACGAAACCGGAATTGATTTAAAAGATCTCACCGGTGACGACATCTCTAAATTACCCTTTCCTAACGAGGTTAAAAAATCTTTTACACCTAAGATTAGAAAAATATCCGAAATAAAAGGAAATAAACTTGACCACATAAGCTATTCCCAAATAGATAACTACCTAATATGCCCACTAAGATACAAATATTCGTATGTTCTAAACATCCCCACCCCACCCAGCCGTTCCTTAAATTTCGGAGACACTTTTCATAAAACACTAAACGAATTTCACAGTAAAATAATGTTCGGAAATAAACCTTCGATTGAAGATCTTTTTGAAATATTTGAAAAAAACTGGAATCCGCTGGGATATGAAAACGAAAAAGACAGAAAAAATGCTTTTGAAGAAGGAAAAAAGATACTCAAAGATTATTATGAAAAAAACTATGATTTGAACGTAAAACACTTAGGGCTGGAGAAAAAATTTGTCCTCAGTATTGACGGCACCAAATTAAAAGGAACAATAGACAGAATAGACAAACTTCCGGACGGCACCGTAGAAATAATTGACTATAAAACGGGTAAAGAAAAATCCCAAAAAGATGTTGATGACAATGTCCAAATGACTATTTACACGATGGGGGCAACGGAAGCTTTGAAAATAAGACCTGATGTTCTGAGTCTCTACTTCCTAAATACAGGTAATAAAATTTCCACTAAAAGAACACAAAAACAGGTTGATGCCCAAAGAGAAATAATTAAAGATGTAATTAAAAACATAAACGAGGAAAATTTTGAACCAAAGCCCGGGCGTGATTGCATGTACTGTGATTTTAAGGGAATATGCCCCTTTGCTGAGAGGAATTAAATCCTTCAGGGCTCAGCCCGTTAGCGGGCTGAGCCCTGTTTTAACCCCGCACGAACGGGATTTAACTCGAAATTAGGTTAGAGGGCGGTTAGAGGGCTCAGCCCGTTAGCGGGCTGAGCCCGGCACTCTTTTTTACCTATAGAGGTAAGCTCATAAACTTAGAGAACAATCTCAGAACAGGGTTAAAGTATTTAATATAAGGATGAGGAAACTCAATGTTCTCCCCGCCGAATTTTTCTTTAAAATGGCTAAAACCTCCCCACTCTTTTGTAGCATCTTTAAATCGACGATCATCTCTTCCTTCCAAGTCTAACACTTTATAACCCAACCCTTTAAAATACAATATTGATTTCCACAGAAGTTCATACCCAGCTTTGGTTTTCAATCCCCTTTCCGATGTACCGCCGGTCGAATATAGAACCATATCTCCGTGGCATAAATAAAATTTTCCGCTTAATAGATTTCCATCATCATCATATGATAAAACGAGGTGGCATTCTTTTCCGAATATCTTCACTTTGTTTTCAAAATCAGCCATCGGCTGAACATAAAATTTCTTTCTTTTGCCTGTTTCTCTTACTACTTCAAAGTATTTTTCCATTTTATCTTTTAACGGATTCTGATAAAACCTTGTCACAGTGCCTTCTCTCTGCGCTCTTTTTATTGAATATTTTCCACTATGAGAGACACAGTCCCAAAGATCTTCCTCTGATTTTGTAAGGTCGATATAAATAGTCGACGGAGGTGTTAAAGGTACGGTACTTTTTAAATAACCTGACTCCTCCAAAACTGAAACATCTTGCCCAATAAAAGGCTCTATTTTAATAAAAAGAGGTTTCAGTTTTAAACAAAAATCTTCTATTTCTTTCACATCCTCCATCTCTATCCCCACCGGCTTTTGAATTTTAATAACTGTACCCAGAAATGTTTTGTGGAAATAAATGTTAATACCGCCGGACGTCCTGTGACTTCCCCAGCCCAACATCTCAAGATACTTAGCCCACTTTTCTGATTGTCTTATATCTATCTCAGGCTTCATTTTAAAATACTTAAAACTTTCCACCTGAGGTTGTTTGCTACCAAAAACATTTTATATAAAGGTTCGTTGATAACAAAATCGTAAGATTTAATATAACTTACATGGGTCGCACCGAACTTCTCTTTAAATAATGAGAATCCGTAATAAGGATCACTTTTATTACTCATATCCTCTGCAGCTCCCCACATATCAAACAAATCACACCCCATCTTTTTACCAAATTTAATAGCTTCCCATCCTAAAAGACAGTTTGATTGCACATCTTTATCTTTTTCTGTAGAACCTCCATATGGGTAATACAAAACACCGTTCTGTATCAAGAGCATCCAAGAGGAAAGCGGCTTACCGTCGTACTCAGCTATTAATAAAAAGGCGGAACCAGAAGATCTAAAGGTTTTCCATACCCCACTAAGATATGTCTTGGACCTTCCGAAAAATTTCTGTCTCTGAGTGGTTTCATAATAAAGGTCATAAAAAATCTTAAAATCTTCATCACTAGTACTTTCTCTTACTGTTACACCCTTCCTCTGAGCCAAACCAATGTTGTATCTATGTTTTTTATGCATGTTCGCTAAAATTTCTTCCTCATTTTTTGTCAAATCCATCAAGAAATTTCCCTTAGCAAACTCATCTCTTTGAGAAGGAACACATTTTTCTTTAAGAATTTGCTCGGCTTTTTCTGCATCGGGGTCGTTTTTTGTAATATTTGGAACATCGAAATGAACAGCAATACAATCATTCTCATCCAGTGACTTTCTTAATTCTTCAAAATCAATATCAAAGGGGTTAACTCTGGGACAGTAACCGTAATAATTGTTAGTAAAAGGTATTTTATGTTTTGTGTAGAGAATTTTACCGCAACGAACCGCCGGGGTTCCATATTCGTTTTTAAACTTCTCCCAAAGGTCGGATTGAAGAATATGTCTTTTCATAAACCCAGTATATCATTGACTCCAAGACCAATATAGGATATTTTAAGAACACAATTTAATATCGTCCTAAAAGGGCGGGATCAAAGAGTACAGGCCTTGATTAAAATCGGGCCGAAAAAAAGGCCCGTTCAAAATTTAAAAATTTGGCGGGCTTCGATCTATTTTATTAGCTTCTAAAAATTTCCTTAATTTCTCAAAATTAAAAGGTAGCTAAGAAATTTACATTAAAACTTGCCGAACTCGTGCTTAAACTTCCCTTGTATTTTATCTATAAAATCATTTTTATCTCGAAGGTAATAAGTAGCAGCCCTGAGGTTTTTTATTATCATATTAATTCTTCCTTCTTTATCAAAACGCCTGACGGAAACTTGTACTTTTGGTTTTCTCAATAAAGCATAAGTAAAACCGCTATTGTGAAGCCTTTTTGCTAAATCAAAGTCCTCTGCAAAATTTACATTTTCCCTGAAACCTCCTATTTTTTCAAATGAGCTTTTTTTAACACAAATAAAAACACCTACAGCCCCGGGATTTTTCTTTTTAATAAGCTCCAGCATAAAAATATTCATAAAAAGATAGATAAACTCATCAACGGGTTTATCTGAAATAGGTTTATTCCAAGTAGTTAAAATATCAATGTCTTGTTTTTCCAAATGATTGTTAATTTTTTCCAAAAAATCGTTTTCTATCATTACGTCGGCATCAAAGAAAATAACATAGTCATTTACAGCGTTTTTTGCCGCAAAATTTCTCTGGAAAGACACCCCTCTTTTTGGGGATTTTAAAAATTTTAGAGGGAATTTATTTGAAAACTTTAAAACCTCTTCCTTTGTCTTATCCTGCGACTCGCCATCAACAATTACCACTTCAAAGTCTTTAAAAGTCTGTTTTTCAAGACATCCCAAGATACCGCCAATGTATTTTTCCTCGTTTAAAGTTGGTATGCAAATACTAAATTTCATTTAGTGTTTTATAAAAACTAAGCCACTCATCTGCGTTTAAATTTTGCGCTCGAAGTGTTGGGTTTATTGTACCTCTTTCCAACTCTTCCTTCTTGAAAACTTTATTAAGCATCTTTCTTGGATTTGAGTAAGCCCTGTGTAAAAAACCTTCGTATTTTCTAATAAAAACAGGGTCGAAATTTGCGCCTTCCCGTTTAGTCATTTTAATAATTCCCCCATCAACCTTAGGCTCAGGATAAAACTTTTTGCTGGGTACTTTTCCTAAATACTTAACATCAAAAAAAGTTTGGACAAACGATGACATATACGAAGAATCAGGTGCCGTACTTTTTATTTTTTCAGCTACTTCTTTTTGAACTAGCAACACTACTGTTTG
>Ga0116157_10006999_pt1 | contig 10090 bp, 17 predicted proteins | sample AD_UKC048_MetaG_FD_89882 | JGI IMG/M metagenome (GOLD analysis project Ga0116157, IMG submission 89882) | Active sludge microbial communities of municipal wastewater-treating anaerobic digesters from USA - AD_UKC048_MetaG | ecosystem: Engineered > Bioreactor > Anaerobic > Digestate | place: USA... | reverse complement strand
GGGGTGGTGGTGGGGGGGATGGGATTTGGAGGGGGGGAATAAATGGAAATGATTTTTTATAAATATCAGAAACTACATTTAGTGCATCATCGCTATCTCCACCTAAAACAATGCGATTCTGATTTTTAAAATCATTAACGGCATTTGCTTCTGTTAGGAACTCTGGATTAAATACAAAGAAGAATGATGGATATTTATCCTGCAACATTTTAGTGGTTCCAGGAGGAATGGTTGTTTTTAAAATAAGGATTTTATCCTTAAAATAATCATCATCAGAAACTAATTGTGATATATCTTCTACAACTTCTTCTAACAAACCAGTATAGCACTTTCCATCTTTTTGCATAGGTGTTGGAATGCAAATAAAAATTACATTTGTTTGCTTAACCAATTCTTCAAGTGATTTACACATTGATAATCTCGGTTGAATGTCAAATGTTAACAAATTGGGATAATCTTTAATCATTCCTTCTTTTATTGAATTGCCAACAAATCCTTGTCCAACAATTCCTATTCTTTTTTCGCTTAGCATAATTGATTGTATTTTTTCATATTATATGCTAAACATTGTCAAGCGTTTTACAAAAGTACAAAATTTCCTGTAATTTTGTCAATTTTTTCTGGAGAATCAGGTCCTATTGCCGCAGCAGTAATTGTAACTTGCCCACCAAATTCAGTTAATCCTGCATCTTCGATTAATGAACATGGAATTCCTTGCTTTTTAGCTTCGTTATAGGCCGTAATCATGTCATTTAAATTTTCGGCACCCACAACTATTTTTTTAAATATTCCATTTAACCACTTATCGAGAGGAGAATCGACAACAATTGTTAATTTGTTTTCTTTTATAAAATCCTTATGATCTCCTGAAAACCAAACTCCCGATTGTTGCATCATATCAGCTATGACTTTCATCGAAGCGTGCGCTCCCTGTGCAATCATTTTTCCTTTTCTCATATTCAGGTCTTTACGAATTATAATGACCTGTTTTGGTGAATCTTGCTTATACATGATTTTTTAAATATCCTTCTACAATAAAATATTCGTTGCTACAAGTTCCATCTGTAAAATAATTCAATGAATTACAAGAAGTTTCAACTGTTCTCCAAAAATTAATTTCTTTGCCATTTAAAAAATATTTTTGGGCTAAATAATAATTTCCAGCCTGCTGATGTGTTTGGGCAAATTTTTGATAAAATTCTTCAAACATATCGATATCCTTTTGCAGCAAATCCAATCTTGTATCTGTGGAAATTCTTCGAACTTGAATATATTTTACGTTTGGAAATGAAGACGCAAAGTTTATTAGATCATCAAACTCATCAATATTGTAGCGATTTAAAACAATTGATATTCGTACATTTTCACCGCTAGCGGGAATTATCTTATCCCAGTGTGGGAGATAATTTTTTCCCATGATTATTTTATTCTTTTCACGATTTAATGTATGAATAGAATATTCAATTTCTCCATCCATTTTATGGATGCAATCCATTTTAGTTTCGGCTAAATATCCATTAGTTCTAACGCCAACAATAAAGCCTTTATCTTGCAAATAGTCAATTATTTCACTGAGATAATGATATTGTAATCCGTCAGCTGTTTGACCAGTTAAATAAAGTTTTGTTACAGATTCTTTTTTGCATTGCTGCAAAAAATATTCAAAATTTTTCCATTTAGAAAAATGAATATTTAATTGATTTTTCCCTGCTAATTCCTGGAGTATATCTTTTCCTAAACAGAAATAGCAATCTGCATTACAATTACCAAGTAAATTAATATTGGCAAATGTATATTTTTCTCTTTTTCGATTTTTAACGATCTCAATCATCCGAATACTATTTCGTTAAATAATGCATATTGAATTATGCAATCAGCATCAGTGGCGTCATGTCCTTCTACCATGTCCTCTGGATTTGCACCTCGTTCCTCACAATGTTTTTTAAATCCTTTGACAAATTTTTTCTTATCCAAAACCCATTGTTCTGATGGGTCTTCTACATCAGTTAATAGAAGTTGACCTCCGATACTGATAACATCCGATGCGTATTTAACTTCATCTATGTACTTTTTGGGAACAGATAAAATATGAGCTGCTCCACACCAGTAGTTGATGGCCCCTTCCAATGCAGTGACCATGATATCGTCAATGTCCTGATTGGTTAATTCGTAAGAGTGATTAATTGTCACTTTCATGTTCTTTTATTTTTTCTATTATTGTTAAGCCTGCAGGAAAAGTACATTGCAAAACACCATTTTGCCAAAAATAATAAACACCATCTATAACTTCAAAAGATGATGCTAAAACGTCATATTGTCTGCTATACATTCCTGGGTAAATTACTAAAACTTCGTATTTTTTCATGGTATTCTTAATATATGTTTACAAACTTCAATTTCTTTTTCATTTCCTGTATGTTTTCCAGGTGCATCAGACAATTTAATTGTATGAATCCATTCATCATTAAATGGTTTAGCAGCAGTCATTTTAATGACCATATTTAGGGGTTTAACCCCTACATCATTGGTAAAATTAGTTCCAATACCAAAAGAACATTTAATGATTCCTCTACAGAAATCTTTTATTTTAACTGCTGCTTCAGTATTTAAACTATCTGAAAATATGATGGTTTTGGATTTAGGGTCTATTCCCTGACTTTCATAATGTGCTATTACTTTCTTTGCAAATTCGATTGGATCGCCCGAATCATGACGAACTCCATCATATAATTTTGAAAACTTTTTCTCGAATTGTCTGAAGAAAACATCAGAGGTAAAAGTATCAGGAAGTGCTATCCCCAGGTCTCCTCTGAATACATTAGACCAAGCTTCCATCGCCATTGTATTGGCCATTTTATAACCATACTTGGCTGCATGAAAACTAAACCATTCATGTGCATGTGTGCCCATTGGAGTAATGTTATATTTATGGGCAAAATGAACATTAGAAGTTCCTACAAAATTTTCTCGATTTCCGAAACAATTCATGAAGTCTTCAATAAGTTCGTCTTGAACATCATATGAAAATCTTCTTCTGGTTCCAAAATCAGCGAAATGCATTCCTTTCATTTGAAAGGTATTAGCTTTCTTTTTATTGTTTTGTTCTCTATCCACTCGACCCCATGGTTTCTGTCCTGTCATTTTAAAATATAGTTCAGAAATAATAGCCATCAGTGGAACTTCCCAAAGAATTGTACGATACCAATATCCTTCGATACTTATTTCAAGATTTCCTCCAGTTTGAATGATTCCAATTTCTGAAGAATCAAATCTGTAACCCTGAAGAAAATCCAAATATACTGGGTCCAAAAAATAACACTTCTTGGATAAAAATTCTTTTTCGTCGTTTGAAAGAAAAAGACTTTCCATTTCTTTGATTTCCCTTCTTATAGCTCCAGCAAATCCTAATGGAAATTCTGTTTTTCCCCTATTTATAAAGGAATATTGAACCTTCGCTCTAGGATATAATTTTACAACAGCTTGCTGCATTGTAAGCTTGTAAAGGTCTGTGTCGAGAATACTTTTTATAATCATTTGAATTCAATATAAAAACGTGTATATAATAAAAATCCTTCTTGTACTTTTAAATCAAATTTTATTTCGTAGCTAATGGGTTTATTATGTTCACTGAGATAGTCCCATAACATTTTGTGAAGCCGTTGAAGTTCATAATCTGCACCAGGTAAATCTCCTTCGATATACATTTCATGACCACAAGAACAAGTAGTATTAAAACCATTATTTCGTAATAGCTTTACTATCTCTCGTACAGGCTCTTCTATTTGATCATACCATTCCATTATCAACTGTCATTTTTTAGCTTTTTTAGCTTTTTTGACACGTTTAGGAAGAACTTCTTTGTACCCTCTTGTTACAGGCTCAATAATTCCGGCAAGGAGGTCAAATAATTCTTTGTCTGAATGTTTTTTTGGTGTTTCCATGTTTAGAATATTAAGCTTCCTTCATCATCCCACCGCGCATAAAGTTTTCCATTTTCACGAAGGATGACATATTTTAATGCTTCGTCATTTTGTTTGGACATACAATCAGCATCGATAACCGTACTCATTCCGTTTATTGAATATACCGATGCGCCAAATGGTAATTTATAAAGTAATGTTCCGTTGGCTGGTCTTCCGGGTTTGGGCAATTTAAATCCGCCAACGTTAGTAATTTCCATTGGAATTCCTTGAATGTAATATTTTATCTCATCCAATAATTTTTCACAGGAATTTTGTTTAACCCATTGTGTTTGTTCAGAATTGTCATCAGCAAAATACAATTTTCGGAATGTTACTTGGTCAGCGCCAAGATGTTTGCATCTGTTTATCAAATCTTTGGGAGTGCAATCATCATAATATTTAGTCATATTTAATGACAAGCGAAGATTAAATCCTTCGTATTTTATTCGCTGACATAGTTCCTTAAGATCAAATCGTAAGGATGGGGGCATACCAATTATTTCTGTATTGAAATTATCATAAACATCAGATACAGATAATGAAATAGTATTTACACCCAAATCTCTAAGATGTTGAATATTATCTGCTGCAGTCAATAAAACACCTGATGTTTGAAATTCGACATTCGGAAACGGATGATCAAGTTCCTTAAAAATATCCGTCAGCGCATATAAAAAAGGTTTATTTTGCAAGGCTTCTCCTGTCCCAGTAATGATACAGGTATTTATCCCATTCATTACGGCCCATTTGATTCTTTTTTGGATTTGAAATTTATTGAAATTACTTTCGTAATCGTTGGTGTGCATTCTGGATACGCAAAATTTACATTGATTAACGCATCCTTTTGTCGGAACGACAATTGAAATTGATTGAATATTCATAGCAAATAAGTTTAATTACTTTTACCTTGCTAATATAATAAATAAAATTGAGATAAAAAATTATTTTTCAAATTTTTTAAGGAAGTCTTCCATTTCTTTCAAATATGCTACACTAGACCAATCATAAGAAACTTCTGCGGACGGATCATCTAAATCCCCCCATCCTCTCGTATCAGTTATTTTATCTCTATACTCGTAAATTTGACTTTTTAATGACTCAATTGATCGATGACGACGAAGTTCTTCATCTAATTGTTTTTCATATTCTGCTTCTAGTTCTTTTTCAATTTCATCAGCACTTATTTCCTCATCTTCTTCCTCGTCTTCACCCTCATCATCATTTGGGTCCTCATCTTGTCTGACAATCTGTATTTTAGGAACTTCAATTTTCTTTGTACGATTAATCAGTTCTTTCAGAAAATCCTTTTCTTCTTGTGTTCTTTCAGAATTTTTCTTTTTAAGGATTTCTCTAACTCTTTTTCTTTTATTTTTTGGAACTTTAAATGCTTCTAAAAAACTTTCTATATGGCCTTTTATTTCATCATCTTCTTCGTTTTCTTCATCTTCCATACATCGTTCATCTCGAACTTCATACCAGGGGTTTTCTACATTATTGTATTCACGAAGCATTTCTTCTAGAGTTTTTTGCTTGTGTTCTTCTTCCTCTTCTTCCTCGTACTCTTCTTCCTCGCAATCTTCACAACACTCTTCTTCTTCATATGGATCAGGCTCCATTTTGGCTACTTTTTCAACCCACCAATCTGGAGAATTACCAATTAAACCGCCTTCATAATCCCATTTAATAAGAGCCATTATTTTCTTCTTTTGTCTATTAACTTTTGTAAGCGTTCAGCTTCTTGATAATCTTCATTTTCGATAGCATCTTTTTTCTGTTTTTCTAATTCTTTTACAGAATATTCTTCTCCTTCGTCATCAAGCCCTAAAGTTGTTGGGTCGACATAATAATCCCATCCTTCTTCGAAAATTTCCAATTCAAGATGCATTAATGCAGATTCGCCAGAACCTCCACTCAACATACTAAAAAACGACATCATTTCTTTTGCTTGTTCAGATATAATACGTTTTAAGTAGATACATCCATTTGCTATTCCAACATATATAAAAGGAGTTCCAATGAAATTACGATCAACAAATTCTTCTTCACCCATTTTTACAATAGGTTTAGAAGGTTTTATTCTCGTAATTTTATCTCCTTTTTTGAATTCGTAAATGCTTTTAGGTGTCTGTTTCATACCCTTATTATTATTTTAAACACTTTTGTTTCTTTTTCACTTGATACAAACCACATAGTCTCAGGAGCTTTTTTCTGAACATATATCATTAAATCAATAGTTCCTCTTTCTAATATGTGTTTTTCTACTTTAACATTTACTTCACACTTATCTGCAACCTCATTGATTTTATATTCAATTTTTTTAATGACTACATCGATAAACTCAAATGAACTATCATTAATTATATCAGATATCTCATGAAGAACTAAAACTCCAAATTTCTTAGTTGATGATAATTTATTTAAATCTTCGTCGATTTCTTTTTTACTCTTTGGTACTAATATGGAATTACATGAGTTCATACATATCCATTTCCCAACTTTCAATAAATTTTACTCCGGCTTCCTGAAATTTTTTCAAAGTATCATTTATGTCACTGTTTATTGGTCGAGTTCCATCTTCAATAACTACTGTGTCAAACCCCTCCATCGCTGCGTCAATAGCTGTATCAGCAACACAAAAATCCAATGCAAGACCAACAACATAAACTCTTTCAATATTTCGTTCATTCAAGAATTCTGCTAACTCAGTTCCTCCAAATCCGCTATAAGGATGGAAATCTTTTTCGGTTCCCTTTTTAAAGAAATAAAAATCCTTTTTGCATTTACTAATGTCAATATCCTTGTGTAATTCAGCTCCTGGGGTTTCTGCCACACAATGATCAGGCCACAAAATATCTTCGTTACCATCTGGATTTGTATACTTATCAAATGGACTTAATCCTTCATGTTGAGAAGCGAATGCTTTCATTTCTGGATTATGCCAATCCATAGTAAATATAACCAAATCAAATTCTGGCAAAAGTTTATTAATTAGAGGAATTATTTCATCACCTTCTGGAACTGCTAACGAACCTCCTGGACAGAAGTCGTTTTGAACGTCAACGACTATAAGTGCTTTTTTCATAATATTTTTTAGTATTATACAAATTAAGACTGAGGAAGTTTTTTAAATAGATCAAATCGCGAGATATTATGCGGATTATCTCGTTTAAATCGTGTTTTTAAATGACGAATTATAACAGGACTATTAAAATCTACATATTCCATAATGTCATCTCCATGAGTGGCATATTCCATTTCATAGTTCTGTAATATTTCATCAACTTTTTTATATCCTTCTCTTGACGATCCTGTCCAACCCGGCATCAGCTGATCCAAATCTGTATTTGTAATTCCAAGACCATCGGTAGCATTACAATCAATACAACTTTGAATAGCTTCTTTTTGCTCTTCATTCCAGTTTTCGTTGTTGACCATCCACTCGGCCAAATCATAAACTTCTGATTTCCACAGTCTCTGTATCATACCATAGTCCCCGACATCTCCATGAAGAGTCCAGAACCCTAGGAGATACTCCGTTAGATTGTCTGTAGACAACACCATTCCATGATGAAGTTGCGCTAAATCATACAGATAAATCATTCTGAGACGGGCCTTTATATTTCCTTGCCTGAATTTCCTGGTGGTTTCTTCATCTGCTATATCCCAACCCTCTGGATCTAAATGAGACCAAATACTTTGAAAATCATCATCCATCAAATAATTTTCGTCAAAATCATGACAAAAATTAGTTCCAATTTCAAATGCCCTGTTTTTTTCGTCTTCCTTGTTTCCGGATATTGGTATACTTCTTCCAATTAATTTAATGCCTGCCGCATCACAAACCGGTTTTGCTAATGCTGCACAAAGCGCACTATCCATTCCACCAGAAACTCCCAGAATAAGAGCTCCAATTCTATTGTCAATAATGTATTTCGCTAATTCTAAGCGGATGTTTTTAAGCACTATTTGAGGATCATTCATATTATTGTTTTTTATATTGTTTCGGTACTAATCCATGTTTTTCAACCCATTTCTTTAAATGTTCGGCATTAGGAACTTCTTGAACATTTATTTTTTGAAGCAGTGTTGGATTTAAAGTAACCTTATCATATAGATAAAGATAGTAAATATTTTTTATTCCTGTTGGAATTAAATTTTTCAAACAGTCATTACAAGGAGAAATTGTGACATACATGTCGCATCCTTCAATGCCTATATCATATTTGGCTGCAAAAGCAACGGCATTCATTTCGGCATGTATCTCATTATCCTTAGACCATTTGTGATGTTCTTCACGATCAAAGTTATTTTTATCAAAGATTTCACAACAGTTTGGTAATCCAGGAGGAGTACCGTTTATTCCTGTTGAAATTATACGCCCTTCTTTTACTACTAAGGCAGCAACTTGGTGAGAAACACACTTGCTTTCTTCTGCAAGTATGAATACCATTTTTATGAATAAATCATGATTCTGTTTCATTTGTCATCAGGTGTTATGCCATTAATAATCGGAAAAATGATACAAATTATTGCACCTAAGTACAATATAAGAGTATACATTATATTAATAAAAGCTTTAATAAAAGTTGTTACTTCTGCTTTTGGAAATACATGAGGTGAAAATCCTTTAACAGCAGAATATATTAATGTCACTAGCAATGTTAATCCAAATATTATCATTGGAGTTCGCCATAGCCAATCTCTCATGGCTTCTTCTTTATCTGCTTTTTTCATTTGTTTTTGGACTTCGTGCCATGTATCTATTGGAATGTCATGTCTATTTAAAAATGACAGTAAAATTTCCTCTCCTGTTTTTCCTTTTAACCAGTTCATGCTAATTTTTTTCCTTTTAAAAGTTGTCTTAAAAATACATTTTCATTTCCACCAAGAAATTTTATCCACTCTGGATATTTTGGATTTTTAATTAAATCTTCATATTTCTGCATTTTAATTTCTACACTCCTTTGTGGTGAAATATATCCTAATGAGTTAATAAGCCAATCAACATAATCTGGGTATGTTTCATAATCCCAAACTCGTTCATCAGCTAAAAAACACACGGCTGTCAAAGCATTCTCTAAATCAGGTTCTCTAAAATAAGCATGAGGTATTGGACTGGAAATTCCGTCTCCTAGAGAAAGTTGATCGGCAATCTGATTAAGTGTACCTATTGAAACTAAATCTTCGCCTCTTTCACTATTTGTAGTTCCACCATTTAATATAATCCAAGTTTTATCATTTTTGATGAAGCTTAGATAATTTTCGGAATTTCCATAATGATATGCATATTCTAATGCAGCGTGTCCAGCTTGAATGGCTTGCTGAATAGGTGAAATATTATAAGGTACAAAAAAGTACAAACGAAATTTTAATCTTTCTTCTTGTTTAATTTCAGACATTTTTATATCTCATTTTAACGTTATTTGAAACTTCATATGCTAATACAGCTAATTGACTATAATGATCGATTGTAAATTTAATAATTTCTTCGATTTCTGGTTCTGTACACATCACTCTTACGGGTATCATTTTATCCCTGAAAAGAGTTCCATCAGGACTTACCCAATCTCCTTTTGCTGGTTGATGAATAGTCATTCCTCCAGTTAATTTGCGAACAAATTCATCCCATTTCCAATGATGTTCAATAGGAAATTTATCTCCATTGTTATCATCATAGGGAACTAAAATTTCCCACATGTATATTCTCATTCCAGACATTTCAGTATTTTTTGCAATTTTTCAACATCTTTTTGTGCGCGTTCAAGAGAATAACTATTGGGATATTTTTGTTTATAATCCTCAACATTTTTGATAGCCTCTTTCAATTTCTTTTCAAGGGTTTTTCTTACTCTATCAGATTCATCAATAACTTTTGTTGCTGATAATGAAAGAACAATTATATCCGGAATGCCAAAGTCAGGATAATTTGTAGCCCAAAATGTCACTTGTCCTTTTGCAGCACCTATTTTTGAGTAGACTTTTGCTTTGGTAATTTCGTTAACCCAACTATCACCATAACCATTGAAACCTTTAGAACGAAAAAACTTGCCGTCTCTTGATCTTACGACATAAAATTGTAAATCTAAATTATCAGATTTAATTTCCTGAATTCTTTCCCAATTTTTGGT
>Ga0116157_10006998_pt1 | contig 10091 bp, 8 predicted proteins | sample AD_UKC048_MetaG_FD_89882 | JGI IMG/M metagenome (GOLD analysis project Ga0116157, IMG submission 89882) | Active sludge microbial communities of municipal wastewater-treating anaerobic digesters from USA - AD_UKC048_MetaG | ecosystem: Engineered > Bioreactor > Anaerobic > Digestate | place: USA... | reverse complement strand
GTCCCTCCGGGCGCGGTTGTGGAGCTGGGCAGCGGAGGGGGGCTGATCGAGGACGTCCTGCCTCGGGTCATCACCTCTGACATCCTTTTCCTGCCACATCTGCAGATATGTTTCCGGGTGGATCAGGCCCCGTTTAAAAACGGGTCGGTCAGCGCTTTTGTGATGTTGAATGTTTTTCACCATGTTAAAGACACCCAGGCTTTTTTTGAGGAGATGACGCGGTGTTTGCGTCCGGGAGGGAAAATCGTCATGATCGAACCGGCCAACTCGTTTTGGGGACGCTGGGTCTATCAGAATTTCCACCATGAGACGTTTGACCCTTCCGCCGGATGGGGGGTGGAGGGGGAGGGGGCTTTATCCTGCGGCAACGGCGCTTTGCCGTGGATTGTGTTCCAACGCGACTATGGCGTTTTTAGCCGGAGGTATCCCCGGCTGGTTTTGAAGCGCTTCCGGCCCTTCGGGCCTTTGGGCTATTTGTTGAGCGGAGGGGTGTCCTTCCGGCAGTTGCTGCCTACCTGGGGGTATCCTATGATCAAGGCGTTGGAATGGCTGTTGTCCCCGTTGAGCCCCTGGTTGAGCATGTTTTATTATATCGAACTCGAAAAAGAGGGAGAAAATTTTAAAAGCGTTCAGGGAGAATGAGGCATGGATGTTGTCTTGGTCACGGGATCGGCGGGGTTGATCGGCTCGGAAGCGGTGGAATTTTTTGCTTCCCGGGGATTTAAGCCAATCGGCATCGATAATGATATGAGGCAGACTTTCTTCGGGGCAGAGGCATCGACGCGATGGAACGCCGCTCGCTTGAAAGAAATAATCCCGGGTTACGACCACCGGTCTGCCGATGTCCGGGACAGGGATGCTTTAGAAAGGGTTTTCGCGGAATACGGGAAGGGCATTAAACTTGTGATTCATACGGCGGCCCAGCCTTCGCACGACTGGGCGGCCCGGGAGCCTTTGACGGATTTTGCCATCAACGCCAACGGGACATTAAACTTGCTGGAAATGACCCGGCGGTATTGCCCGGAAGCGGTTTTTATTTTTACCAGCACCAACAAAGTTTACGGGGACGCGCCTAACCGCCTTCCTTTAGAAGAGCGGGAAACCCGCTGGGACCTCGACGAACAGCACCCTTTTTATGACGGGATCGATGAAACCATGAGCGTCGACCAGAGTCAACATTCGTTGTTCGGCGCGTCTAAACTGGCGGCCGATATCCTGGTTCAGGAATACGGCCGTTATTTCGGGCTTAAGACCGGGTGTTTCCGGGGGGGGTGCCTCACCGGGCCCCGGCATTCCGGTACGGTCCTGCACGGATTTTTATCCTACCTGATGAAATGCTGCATGACCGGCACCCCGTACACTGTTTTGGGTTATAAAGGCAAACAGGTGCGAGATAATATCCACAGTTTTGACCTGATCCAGGCGTTTTATCATTTTTATCGCGATCCGAGGCCGGGGGAAGTTTATAATATGGGGGGAGGCCGGGCCAACAGTTGCTCTATCCTGGAAGGGATCCGGCTGTGTGAAGAGATTTCTGGCCGCGCGCTTCGCTGGGACTATAAAGAGGCACCCCGGGCGGGAGACCACGTCTGGTATATCAGCGGGTTGAAGAAATTCTCCGCGCATTACCCGCAATGGGAACAGATGTTTAATATCCGCGAAACCCTTTCTCAAATATGGGAATTGAACCAGGACCGATGGAAACAAGGAGACCCCACGCATGACGACCGCCCTTAATTCGATTGCTGAACATTATGACCATTTGGCTGACCGGCGCGACCGCTTCCTGGAGAAAAACCGTTATTATTATAAATTGCTTTATAAACAATACCGTTACCTGATCCCGGAGGGGAAGAAGGTCCTGGAAGTCGGCTGCTCGACCGGCGGCCTTTTGAACGAACTGAAACCGTCCGTCGGCGTTGGGATTGATGTCAGCGGCCGTTCGGTTGAAATCGCGGCGCGGAAATACCCGCAATTAAGATTCGAATGTTGTGCTTTAAAAGATTTTTCGTGTCCGGATAAATTTGATTTTATCGTGTTGTCGGGTTTGCTGGGGGAATTGGATGATATTCAGCTGTTTCTGGCTGACCTTAGGCCGTTCTGTCATGCGCACACGCGGATTATTGTCGAATATTACAGTTACCTCTGGCAGACCATCCTTCAATTTGGGGAAAAAGCCGGGTTAAAGATAAAGCAGAAAATTCAGAATTGGCTGACATACCACGACCTGTGCAATTTTCTAACCCTGACGGGGTACGAGCCGGTTAAAACCGAGAGGGCTATTTTGTTCCCGCTGCAGGTCTGGGGCTTGAGTTACGTCATCAACCGTTTTATAGCACCGTTGCCGGTTTTTAACGCGCTCACGTTAAACCATATCGTGATCGCCCGGCCGGTTTTTGAATTTGAAAGGGAGTTCTCCGTCACGGTCTTGGTTCCTTGCCGGAATGAGAAGGGGAACATTGAACAGGCGATTTTGCGTACCCCTGCCTTCGGGCTTCATCAGGAATTTATTTTTGTCGAAGGCGGATCCCAAGACGGCACTTATGAAGAGGTGGAGCGGGTTATTCAGCGATATCCAGAGAAGGACATAAAGCTTTTGAAGCAGACGGGAAAGGGGAAGGGCGATGCCGTGCGGCTGGGTTTCAGCCGGGCTTCCGGAGAGGTGCTGATGATCCTGGATGCGGATTTAACCGTTCCTCCGGAAGACCTGCCTAAATTTTATGATGCGATCCGCCATAACCGGGGGGAATTTATTAACGGATGCCGGCTGGTTTATCCCATGGAGAAGCAGGCCATGCGGTTCCTTAATCTTCTTGCCAATAAGTTTTTTGGGGTTTTCTTCAGCTGGCTTTTGGGCCAGCGTTTCAAAGACACCCTGTGCGGGACCAAAGTGCTGTTTAAGCGTGATTATGAGGAACTGGCCGTTAATCGGGGCTATTTCGGCCCGTTTGATCCTTTCGGCGATTTTGATCTTATCTTCGGAGCGGTCAAGCTGAACCTGAAAGTCCTGGAGTTACCGATCCGTTACAAGGAAAGAACGTATGGCACAACCCAGATTCAGCGTTTCCGCCACGGCTTATTGCTTTTTAAAATGTGTTTCTTTGCCATGAAGAAAATAAAATTCCGTTAGCCTTTGTGTCCCAATACTTTAGAATTTTATAATAATATAGCACCGTGAGCGTAATATATCAGGAATACCACTTGACAATAATTAATATTATTAATAATATGTTCAGGTCTTGAACACGTATAGATGAGGATCCCCTGTGATCAAAGATACCCTGAACACAAAAGAAGCCGAGCTCATCAATATCATTGGGGCGGAATGTGCCGCCAGCCAGAGGGACTTCTCCCGTCATTTGAACATATCTCTAGGGGCAACCCATATGCTCCTGCGCCGTCTTGTTGAGCAGGGGTATATTCATATTCGCCAAGTCACGAAAAGAAAAATTGAATACACGCTAACGCCGAAAGGCTTGTCCGAGCGGTTGGAGAAATCCAGGCATTGCACGCTGGAGACGATTCGGTCTATCAAGCGGTATAAGCAGACGATCCGGGACATTGTGCGCGGTTTTTACCGCAGCGGGGAACGGGATTTCTGGGCTTGCGGGGATGAGGAGGTGTCTTGGCTCGTTCAGTCGGTTTTTAAGGAAGAGGAATTTCAGGGCTGCCGGTTTCGGATTCTTTCTGACGAGGAGCGGGAAGACCTGGAGGACGGGGTGCTTTTTATCTGCCGTCCGCAAGCGGAACCTCCGGGATGGCTGGCCGGCAAGAGGGTCAATGTGTTCGAAACCCTGGCCCGGGAGATTCATTTATAGAAACGAGGTGTTAAGTGAAGAAGGTATTTGAAATACGTCCGGAGTATAAAATTTTTGTGGCCGGGCATAACGGCATGGTCGGTTCTGCCGTTGTGCGGCAGCTCAAAGGCAGGGGGTTCTCCAATTTTGTTTTAAGGTCCCGGGTGGAATTGGATTTGATGGATACGGAAGCGGTTAAAGAGTTTTTCTCCCGGGAGAAACCTGATATCGTGATCGACGCCGCAGCGCGGGTGGGAGGGATTAAAGCCAACAATGAACATAAGGCGGAGTTCCTTTATGAAAACCTGGTGATTCAAAATAATATTATTCATCAGGCTTATGTCCACGGTGCCCGGAAATTTTGTTTCTTGGGCAGTTCCTGCATTTTCCCGAGGGAGTGCCCGCAGCCCATGAAGGAGGACTATCTGTTGACCGGCGCTTTGGAGCCGACAAACGAAGGGTATGCTTTGGCCAAGATCGCGGGTTTGAAGATGGTGGAATATTATAACCGGCAATACGGGTTTCCCGGGATCAGCCTGATGCCGTGCAATCTCTACGGGACGAATGATTGCTTTGATTTGGATAAATCGCATGTCCTTTCCGCTTTGGTGAAAAAGACGGTTGACGCGGTGGATGAGGGCCGGGACGCGGTTCCCCTCTGGGGGACCGGGAGCGCCCTCCGGGAATTCCTGCACGTGGATGATGCGGCGGCCGCGATTGTGTATATGATGGAGCACTATGACTCTCCGGAATTTATTAATGTGGGAAGCGGGAAAGAGGTGACGATCCGTTCCCTGGCGGAATTGATCGCGCAGAAAGCGGGTTTCCGGGGCCGGCTGGCGTGGGACACAAGCAAGCCGGACGGCATGGCCCGGAAATGCATGGATATAAACCGGATGACCGCGTTGGGCTTTACGCCGCGCATTTCGCTTGCCGAAGGTGTGGAGCGGACGATCGCGGAGTACCGGGCACTCAAACGGAAATCTTCTATCGGATAACGCGTTATTTTATGAAGGAGTTCTCATGTTGAATCAAAAAGTGGTGCTGGTGACCGGCGGGACAGGGTCGTTCGGGAAGAAATTCACAGAAGTCCTTTTGAATAAATATCAGTTGAAGAAGCTTATTATTTTCAGCCGGGACGAGTTTAAACAGTTCGAGATGTCCCGGGTTTTCCCGGACCGGAAATACCCGGTCCGTTATTTTCTCGGAGACATCCGCGACCGCGACCGGCTTTACCGGGCTTTCGAAGGGGTCGATTACGTGGTTCATGCCGCGGCGCTCAAGCAGGTCCCGGCGTTGGAATATAATCCGACGGAAGCGGTGAAGACCAACGTCATCGGCGCCGACAATATCGTCAACGCGGCGATTGACGCCAGGGTCAAAAAAGTGGTCGCGCTGTCCACCGACAAGGCCGTGAACCCGGTCAACCTTTACGGAGCGACGAAGCTGGTCGCGGAGAAAATTTTCATCGCCGCCAACGCTTTCGCCGGCGGGAGGGTCAAGTTTTCCGCGGTCCGTTACGGGAACGTGATGGGGTCCCGGGGGAGCGTGATCCCGTTGTTCCTGAATTTGAAAAGCAAAAAATGCCGGGAGTTTCCTCTCACCGATGAAAGGATGACCCGCTTCTGGATCACGCTGGATCAGTGCGTCCAGCTTGTTATCAAGGCCCTGGATACTTCCGAAGGGGGGGAGGTCTTTATCCCCCGGGTTCCCTCCATGAAGATCGTTGATCTGGCCCGGGCCATCGAGCCGGACTGCACGTTTAAAATAATCGGCATCCGCCCGGGGGAGAAAGTCCATGAAACCTTGATTTCCGGGGATGAATCCCGTAACACGAAAATCGACGGGGACAATTATGTCATTCTTCCGCAGTTTTTTGACACACAGGAGGTTCACTGCCAGTATGATAAATTGTCGTCTGTCCCGGAGGGGTTCGCTTACACCAGCGACACGAACCAGCAGTGGCTCACGGTTGAACAATTAAAGCGGGTCATTGCCGGCCTTTGATCCTGCAGGAGAACCATGAATATCGCGTTTGTTTTTTCGTCCCAGAATGTGTTTTCTCCTGAAAAACCGCTTCAGTACCAGGAAGAAATGAATTTCGGGATTTCCTACATTTCGGCGCTGTTAAAGAAGCACGGGCACCGCACGACATTGTTTGTGTTGACGAAAGATACGCGGATGGACGCGTTCCGGGCTTTTATCAACGATTTTAAGCCGGCGGTCCTGTGTTTTTCCGCGGTCACGAGCGAATTCTTTTTTATCACCCGCTGGATAAAAAATATAAAGGCGGAATTCCCCCAGATTTTTCTTCTGGGGGGAGGGTGCCATCTTTCTTTGAACCCGGAAGACGGGCTGGGGACGGATCTGGACGCCGTTTGCCTGGGGGAAGGGGAATACCCGACCCTGGAACTGGTTGAGAGACTGGAGGGCGGCCGTTCACCGTCTGGAATTGAGAACTTTTGGTTTAACCGTAACGGCAAGGTTGAAAAGAACCGTTTGCGGCCGTTTTGGGAGAACCTTGATGAGCTCCCTTTCCCGGACCGGGAGATGTGGCGGCCCTGGACCCTGGATTTAGACAGCCGTCCGGCGGTCTTGTTGGGGCGTGGGTGCCCGTTTCAATGCACGTACTGTTCCAATCATGCCCTGAAGAAGCTCGCTTCAGGCGCGTATGTGCGTTGCCGTTCCGCCGGCAACATTATCGCCGAGCTTCAGGACATCACGGAACAGCAACCGTCTGTGCGGGAGGTGTATTTTGAAGTCGAGACGTTTAACGTGAATATGCCTTGGGCCCTGGATTTGTGCCGACAATTGGCGGCCTTTAACAGCCAACGGGCGGTGCCGCTGGATTTCGGGGTGAATATCCGGGTCACGCCGAACACGGATTTCGGCCCGCTGTTTGCCGCCATGAGGGGGAGCGGTTTTACGTTTATTAATGTGGGTGTGGAGTCGGGGAGCGAACGCATCCGCCGGGAAATTATGAAACGGCATTATTCGAATGACGATATCATCCGCACAGCGTCCTTGGCCCGGGAGAACAGGCTCAAAGTGCATTTTTTGAACATGATCGGCCTGCCCACGGAAACCGAGGAAGATGTCCGTCAGACGATCGCGGTCAACCGCGCCTGCCAGCCGGACATGTGGCCTTCGCATTCCATCTTTTTCCCGTATCCCGGCACTGAAATCCACCGGGTGTGCCGCGAGATGAAGCTTTTGCCCCAACGGCTCGATGTCGAGCGGGAACGTTCCCGGCCGGTCCTGAATTTAAAGGGATTGCCCCGGCGGAGATTGATGCATTATTTCGTGTGGTTTGATTATTATGTCTACAAAGGCCACCGCCCGCTCTGGAAATTGCTGGCCAGATGTTTTGTCTCCCGGCTGCATTGCTCTTACCGGTTGATGCGGGTTTACCGCGCGGTGACGGAATGGGGCGTCATTAAGAAATTTAAGGAGTATGTGAAGAAATAACCATGGTTAAGATGATGAGGAAACGCAAAATTTCTTACGGTCGGCAGACGATCACCAAGGACGACATCAAAGCGGTCACGGATGTGCTCCGTTCGGACTGGCTGTCCCAGGGGCCGAAGATCAGGGAGTTTGAAGAGGCCCTGTGCCGGTACACCGGCGCGAAATACGCGGTGGCCGTGTCGAACGGGACCGCGGCGCTTCACATGGCCTGCCTGGCCGCGGGGATCGCTCCGGGAGACGAAGTCATCACATCTCCGGTGACATTTTTGGCCTCGGCGAACTGTGTCGTGTACTGCGGAGGGACGCCGGTGTTCGCGGATATTGATGAGGAGACGGTGAATATAGATCCTGCGGCGATCGAAAAAAAGATCAGCGCCAGGACCAAGGCGCTGATCCCGGTGCATTTCGCCGGGCACCCCGCTGATATGGCGGCGATCCGGCGTATCGCCCGGAAGCGTAAGCTTCTGGTGATCGAAGACGCCTGTCATGCGCTGGGGGCGGAATACCGCGGGAAAAAAATCGGCGGCGGCGCGTATTCGGATATGACCGTGTTCAGTTTTCACCCGGTGAAGAACATCACGACCGGAGAAGGCGGGGCCATCCTGACGAACCGTAAAGACCTTTATGAGCGGCTGCAGATTTTCCGCACGCACGGGATGACGAAAACCCCGCGTTTATTAACCAGGAACGACGGGCCGTGGTATTACGAGATGCCGGTCCTGGGGTATAACTACCGGATCACCGATCTGCAGTGCGCGTTGGGGGTTTCCCAGTTGAGAAAACTGGACCGGTTTCTTGACCAGCGCAGAACGCACGTGGAGACGTATCATGCTTTGCTGGCGCAAGATTCGCGTTTTATTCTCCCGGTGGAAAAGAAAGACGTGAAGGCCGCATGGCATATTTTTGTGATCCAGTTTAAAGACGCGGCGTTAAGAGACAGGACGTTTCAGGCGTTGCTGCGGGAGGGGATTCTCCCGCAGGTCCATTATATACCGATTCACCTTCAGCCGTATTACCAGAAGCGGTTTGGTTACCGGCGCGGGCAGTTCCCTTTTGCGGAGCAGTATTATGAGCGGGCCATGACCCTGCCGCTTTATCCGCAGTTGCGTAAATGCGACGTGCGGCATGTTGTGCAAACGTTAATCAAGGTGTTGGCATGAAAATAAGGGAGATTTCATGAATGTGCTATGCGTGATCCCCGCCAGGGGCGGAAGCCGGCGCGCGCCGATGAAGCATGTGCGGGACCTCTGCGGCAAGCCTCTTATTGCTTATACGGTCGAGATGGCGTTGAAGAGCCGGCTTTGCAATAAGGTCGTTGTGTCCACTGATAATGATGAGATTGGCGCCGTTGCCGGAAGGTATGGCGCGGAGGTGATCATGCGTCCGGCGGAGTTGGCCCGGGACACATCCCCGTTCGACGACGCTTTGCGCCACGCCTTACAGGCGGAAGAAGAGGCGGGTGGAAAAACTTTTGATATTGTCGTGGCCCTTCAGGCGAATGTCCCCATCCGCAAGGATGGGGAGATCGATGAGGCGGTGCAAAAACTGGTGTCCCGTGAGGATGGCACGGCGGTGGCGACCGCCTACGCGATTGATCAGCGGCCGGAATGGATGAAAATCCTGGACCCCGAAAGCGGGTTGATCCGCCCTTTTATACCATCGGCCCATGCTTTCCGGATGCAGGATTTGCCCACGCTGTATTTGTTGGATGGGGCGGTCATTGTTTTAAGAAGAGGTCCCTTGCTGGCGGCGGCCGGGGTCTTGAAAGTGCACGCTTACATGGGAGACCGGGTGGCGCTTCTTGTTCATGATGAGCGCTATGCCACGGAAATTGATCATGAACAGGATTTTCTCAAGGCGGAATTTTATATGAAATATCAGGCGGCCCTCGAGGCGAGTCTATAAATGAAACGTGATGTCCTGATCCTCACCGAAGGGGGAAAAAGGTTCGGATTCGGGCATCTCGCCCGGTGCACGGCGTTGTATCAGGCTTTTGAGTCCCGGGATTTTACCCCGCGCATGGTTATTAACGGGGACGGATCAGCGGCCGCGTTCACAAAAGGCATGGCCAGTGACGTTTTTTGCTGGTTTGAAAACGGGTGTTTAAACAACCTTTTGGCTTCGGGTCTCGATGCCGTTGTGATCGATTCTTATTGGGCGCCGGAGCCTGTTTACCTCGCCGTGTCAGGAGCTGCCCGGTCCGTTGTTTATCTGGATGATTATAAACGTTTGCTTTATCCTCCGGGGTTTGTCGTCAACGCCACGGCCTGTCCGGAACAGTTTTTATACCCATCCCGGGAGGGGACGGTTTATCTTCTCGGTGAACAATACATGCCTTTGCGTTCGGTGTTTTGGGCGGTTCCCCAAAGACCTGTGCGCGAAAGCGTTGAGAATATTTTATTAACGATGGGCGGCAGCGATATGAAACAGGCCACGCCGCTGTGTTATCAGGCGATAAAAGCGGAATACCCCGCTGTGAAGAAGACGGTTATTTTAGGGCATGGCTGCGGGCCTGACGCCGCGTTGCTTGAGCAGGCGGACGAGCGAACCGAATTTGTCGCGGCCCTGGACGCCCAACAGATGAAGGCCCGCATGCTGGAAGCGGATTTGGCGGTGTCGGCGGGCGGCCAAACCCTGTATGAGTTGGCCCGGTGCGGGGTCCCGACTTTGGCCGTTTGCGTGGCTGATAATCAGTCCGCGAACGTCCGCGGGCTTCAGCATAAAGGGATGATTGAGTTTTGCGGGAGAATCGAAGCCCCGGAGGTGTTCGTTAACCTGCGGGCGGGCTTGAAAAAATATCACGATAAAGGGTTGCGCCAGGGCTTG
>Ga0116157_10006997_pt1 | contig 10092 bp, 11 predicted proteins | sample AD_UKC048_MetaG_FD_89882 | JGI IMG/M metagenome (GOLD analysis project Ga0116157, IMG submission 89882) | Active sludge microbial communities of municipal wastewater-treating anaerobic digesters from USA - AD_UKC048_MetaG | ecosystem: Engineered > Bioreactor > Anaerobic > Digestate | place: USA... | reverse complement strand
GTATAAACGTTCGCCACAATGTTGTTCACTATGTAATTGCCTATTCGTGGAGAAAAGCTGTTCGCTATCTGAAAGACACAACTGTTTAATCCATAAAAAGCTATAATAAGAATGGTCTTATCTCTTTTTGAAAAATAAAGAAGTCCAAGCGCGGCAATTAAAAAACTACCAAAGAGCTGCAAATAACTTGAAAAATAAATAAGTTCTAAGCTCACTATATTTCATTCTTATAAATCACCTTTTGGGCATACAGGAGGACAAGTCGCTCCTTCATTTACAATGAAGGGAGATTCAGCCGCATCTTTAGTTAATTCATCCGTTGCGGGTAGAATAGCATTTCCGTCTTTATCTACTGCTACCAACACGAGGGTTATTGTTTTTTCATCGGTTTCAGCAAGGTGAATGCGCACGGTTACACATTTTGGAATATCAAGCAACTCCTGAATAAGGCTGGCATCGTAAGATACAGAGTTGGTAGATTTTGGATGATTGTCTTTGTATCTCTTTACTTCATTAATCGCTTTCTTTTTCGAGATTTTTTTTCCGTCCGGCATAGTATGAATGTTTAAGGATTAACATGAATTTTTTACAATACAATAAATGATATGTAAGTATAATGAAAACAATTTTACAAATCTAAAATACGTAGCTTTTCAGATTAAAGAATTAATAGTTAAAATTTTCAGGCAAATGTTTTCAATCTGAATTTTTTTTGCTCTCGCAGTCAGCCCTATCTTTGTTTCACTTCGAATTTCTCCAGATGAAAAAACAAAATCTTTCAAAACTCACCCAAAGTGTTCATGTTGGTTCGCCAGGCGATAGCCAATTTAAAGGAACAGTAACACCCATCTTCCCATCTTCAGCCTACGATTACGAAGGAGTTGAGGTGTCGCTATATCCACGTTACTTCAATACTCCGAATATGAAGGCTGTGGTGGAGAAGCTAGCCGCGCTGGAAAATGGAGAAGATGGTTTGATTATGAGTTCCGGGATGGCCGCTATTCTCACTTCTATTTTTGCCATGATGAAGAAAGGTGATCACGCTGTTTTTCAAAACGATTTATATGGCGGCACTTTTCATGCAGTTGTAAATGAACTGCCTCGATATGGAATGGAATATACTTTAGTTGATGGATCAGACCCAAGGAATTTTGAAAAGGCCATTCAACCCAACACACGTGTTCTGTATATTGAAACACCTTCAAACCCTACTTTAAAAATTACGGATTTAAAAGCTGTGGCGGATATTGCCAAAAAGCATGGATTGATTACGATTATCGATAATACTTTTGCTTCGCCTGTTAATCAAAATCCAATTGATTTCGGCATTGATATCGTTACGCACAGCGGCACAAAATACATTGGCGGACACAGCGACATTTGTTGTGGTGTAGTAGTAGCTTCAAAAGTACTCACACAAAAAATTTGGGAAAGTGCTATCCATTTTGGTGGATCACTCGATGCGCAAACATGTTGGCTTGTTGAAAGAAGTTTGAAAACCATTGTATTGCGGGTTCGCCAGCAAAATCAAAACGCACAAGCTATTGCTGAATTTCTTGAATCTGATTCAAGAATAGGCAAAGTATTTTATCCGGGTTTACCAAGTCATCCTGATCATGCTATCGCGAAAGCACAAATGCTGGGTGGCTTTGGCGGCATGCTTTCATTTGAAGTGAATGGTGATGCTCATGCCTTTATGGGGAAACTTCAATTAATAAAACGTGCTATTAGTCTGGGAGGAGTAGAATCTACTGTTACCTCTCCGGTGAGAACCTCGCATTCAAAAATGAATGCTGAAGAACGGGCTGCAATTGGTGTGAGCGATAATCTCGTTCGCTTCTCTGTAGGTATTGAAGAAGTTTCTGATTTGATAAACGATATTAAGCAAGCCTTGCAATAAGATTATGATTTCAATACGGGAAGCAAAAGAAAAAGACATTCCGATCTTGATTGATTTTCAACAACGATTGGCTGATGAATCGGAAGGTGTAAAGTTAGATGAAACTATACTCAACGCAGGCTTACAAGCGATGTTTGATGATCCTGCAAAAGGTATTTATTATGTTGTGGAGGATGACAAAGAAATTATTGCCTGCCATTTAATTACCTATGAGTGGAGCGATTGGCGCAATGGATTAGTCTGGTGGCTGCAATCTGTTTATGTAAAGCAAAGTCATCGGAAGAAAGGTATTTTCAAAATGATGTATGATAATATTTTGAGCATCATCAAGGCTGATCCGAAATTAATTGGTCTCCGTCTTTATGTTGATAAAACAAATGAACGTGCCATTAAGGTTTATGAATCAATGGGTATGGATGGATCTCACTATACTGTTTTTGAGTGGATGAAATGAGTTTCGAGTTTAAAGTTTCGAGCCCGAATAATGTCACCTTTCCCTAATCCAATCTTGATCATCGCAGGACAGAAGTCTCTGGTGAGCTAGCACATCAATATGATCGGAAATCAACTGCTTTTCCCCTATCATTCTGCCATAATGCTTGCTTGAAGGTAGCATTGAATGCACCATGAGAGTGTAGCAACACTGTAGGATATCGCATGGTAGAAGCTAGGTACTCACATGGAAGACTGATTTCACTCTTGGCGGCAAGAATACCTATGCCACGAAGACACAAGGTCACAAAGAAGCACAAAGAAAATGGGAGACAATTTTAGATTAGGGTTTGTGCTTGGCATTTAATTTTTCAAACTTAGTGTCTTCTTGGTGTCTTAGAGACTTGGTGGCAAGAATTCAAATGCACAAGTTCTAAAAGTCTTACGTCTATTATCTAACATCTAATGTCTAGTTTACATGAAAGAAAAAATTCGCTGCGGATGGTGCCTGAAGTTTGATCAATACATTCAATACCACGATGAGGAATGGGGTGTGCCTGTTCACGAAGACAATAAACATTTTGAGTTTTTAATTTTGGAAGGAGCTCAAGCAGGCTTAAGCTGGTCCACCATTTTAAAAAAGCGCGAAGGTTATCGAAAAAACTTTGCTGATTTTGATCCAAAGAAAGTGTCTCGCTTTACAGAAGCACGGATTGAAAAAATTCTTCAGGACCCAGGTATCGTTCGTAATAAACTAAAAGTGAATGCAGCAGTGAACAACGCCAAACGATTTCTGGAAGTGCAAAAAGAGTTTGGTACTTTCAATCAATACATCTGGAGTTTTGTTGGAGGAAAACCGATAGTGAACAAAAGAAAATCATTAAGTGAAGTGCCGGCCATTACAAAAGAATCTGATGCATTGAGCAAAGATTTAATTAAGCGTGGATTTAAGTTTGTCGGCAGTACGGTAATCTATGCGCATATGCAGGCGTGTGGTCTGGTGAATGATCATCTTATCGATTGCTGGCGTTACAAAGCCTGATTCTATACAACCAAAATATGAAGTGATGTGTTAAAAGGACTATGAAGAAACTTTTTCTCATCGGTATAATCTTTTGTGCGTCATGCAATGATAGCGATGAACCAAAGGAGTGTATCAATCCTGATAAGTGGGGAGAGATAAAGGCTTGCCCTTTTGTTATTGATCCTGTCTGTGGCTGCAACAATGTTACCTATGACAATGAGTGTTTTGCAAAAGCGGCAGGAGTTGTTACTTGGACCAAGGGAGTATGTAACTAATTACTTTTTACTGGCAGAAATAATTACCTGCTTCTTTGCCAAATAGATATTCCAGATACCCGTCACATTTTCAACACCATCTTTTGTTACCACAATAGGCTTCGAATAAATCAATGAGTCATAATCCGTTTCGCTCTTGCGGATTTTCTGAATGTTATCAGTCATACTTCCTGTAGCAGCAGCAGAAATGTAGGCATCCAGCAATTGTTTTTCTGTTTCATTCGTGATGGGTTTAGAAGAATTAATGTCTAGTTGTACGGCCCTTACGCCATAGGCTTTGGCAACTGAATCTATTTTAGTTGAATCGAACGAAAGTCTTTCAATTACTGAATAAAACGTACGGCCTTGTTCCATTGCTGCCAGCACAATTTCAGAGTCGTTCATCTTTACAATTTTCTGTTGCTCCATACCTTCGTGGAGGCGTTTGCGCTGTTCATCAGACATTGATCCGCCACACGACATCAGTACAACTGAGGAGATTAAAAGTATTTTCTTCATCCGACAAAGTTTAAATCGTTCGTTTCAAAATCCTAATTTCAATTAACATTCCTGCGTTTAATTATTGCCGAAGTCTTCATGGTGTACGACACTTAGACAAATGACAGCTTACTATTGGCGTACGCGGGCAAGGGATTGTAGTGGAAAGCCCGAAGTGTCTTAGATCGAACCAATCGAAGCGCTTGGCAGGGCTTGAAACGGAAAGCCCGGTGGCCTTGCGCCTCGCTTGGCCATGACCCCAACATCACAAAACTCTCATACACTCGTCCTGATTTTGTTGATAGTCAGCCATCGACTTTTTATTACCTTTGCGCGTTCATTTTTAAGTATGATTCAGAAATTAGAAGATATCAAGCTCCGCTTTGAAGAAGTAGGTCAGTTATTGGGTCAACCCGATACCATGAAGGATATGAAGCGGTTTTCTCAGCTCAGCAAGGAATACCGTGATTTGGAGAAAATTGTAGTGAAATTCAATCAGTTAACGGAGGCTAAGCATCATCTTCGCCAGGCAAAAGATGTGTTGGAGCAAGAGAAAGATGAGGAGCTGCGCGAAATGGCCAAAATGGAAATTGATGAAGTAGAGCCACGCATTGAAAAGCTGGATACTGAAATCAAGGAATTGCTTATTCCGAAAGATCCGAATGATGATAAAGATGTAATGCTCGAAATCAGGGCCGGAACGGGTGGTGATGAAGCCGCTATTTTTGCCGGTGATCTTTGGCGGATGTATCAGCGTTATTGCGATCGTGTTGGACTTAAAATGTCGGTTCTCGATGTTACGGAAGGAACTGCCGGAGGCTACAAGGAAGTGATTTGTAGTGTGAGTGGTGAGAATGTTTACGGCTTATTGAAATTCGAATCGGGAGTACATCGTGTTCAGCGCGTACCCGAAACCGAACAAATGGGAAGAGTACATACCTCGGCAGCTTCAGTTGTAGTTATGCCCGAAGTGGATGATGTATCGATTGTCATTAATCCTGCCGACCTTGAATATCAGACATCACGTTCGGGTGGTGCTGGTGGACAGAACGTAAATAAGGTAGAGACGAAAGTTCAGCTTACCCACAAGCCATCCGGAATAGTAATTACCTGCCAGGTAGAGCGTTCGCAGCATGGTAATCGTGAGCGTGCGTTGAAGATGTTGCAGACCAAACTGTTTGAATTGGAATACACCAAGCAACAATCAGAGATCAGTAGCGCACGGAAATCCATTGTTCGTACAGGAGATCGTTCCGAAAAAATCAGAACCTATAATTACCCGCAGAGCCGCGTAACCGATCACCGCATTGGTTATACCCAACATAATTTACCGGCTGTGATGAATGGAGAAATAGATGAATTTATCGAACAACTTCGCATTGCCGATAGCGCAGAACGCATGATGGAAACTTCGCAGTTATAGATGCGATATTTTCGATACATTTTCGTCTGATAACCTGGGTGTGCCTTGGCACGTTCACAAACTAAATTTTGTTACTTTTGAATAACATTTAAAACAACTATGAAAAAAGGATTAATCATTTTAGGGGTCGTTCTTGTACTGGGTTTTATGCTATACAGCTTCTTTGCAGGCCGTTACAATACGATGGTAGAATTATCTGAATCTATTCCAAAAGAATGGGCACAAGTAGAAACACAATATCAGCGCAGGGCGGACTTGATTCCAAATCTTGTTAATACTGTTAAGGGTTATGCTGACTTCGAGCAAGAAACACTTACCAAAGTTATTGAAGCAAGAGCAAGCGCGACACAGGTAAAAATTGATCCAAGCAACATTACACCAGAAGCTTTGGCACAATTTCAACAAGCTCAAAGTGGCGTGAGTTCAGCGTTAAGCCGTTTGTTGGTAGTAGCTGAAAACTACCCTGACTTAAAGGCTAACCAAAACTTCCTTGATCTTCAAGCTCAGTTAGAAGGAACTGAAAATAGAATTGCTGTTGCTCGCACAAGATTTAACGAAGTAGTACAACCATACAATGTATACATCAAGCGTTTCCCTTCGAACATGCTAGCGGGTATGTATGGCTTTACTGCAAAAGGATATTTTGAAGCTGCTGAAGGTTCTGAAAAAGCACCTACCGTAGCGTTCTAATAGTACTCTCTGCTTGCAATTAAAGAGAACCCTGCCGAAACCGGTGGGGTTTTTTATTTAGTGATTGGGCCAGTTTATTCTTAACCGCAGAGGACGCGGAGATTCGCAGAGGGTTTTGTTGAAGTATTGAGCTAGCGTATAAACCACAAGATTTTGTTATTGCATTTTGAATTTAACTTTGCGTACCTCTGCGCCCTCTGCGGTTTATTTACTCAACCACTTACTTACTACCTCTACAAACTCTTGTGGCTTCTCTGCCTGCACCCAATGTCCCGCTTCCATCGTCTCAAGCGTAGCTGAGGGAAACACTTCCGTGATGTGCTTCCAATCAGTATCCTTTACATAATTGGATCGCTGGCCGCGAATAAAAAGTGTTGGGCCTTCAAACACACCTTTGTAATGTAAATCAACACCCACGTTGCTCAGCTTCGCAGTAATTACCTTCAGGTTTATCTTCCATGAAAAGCCACCCTCTGTTTTGCGTTGTAGGTTTTTAAGAAGGAACTGACGAACATCTGCTTCCTCTACATATTTTGAAAGGGCAACATCGGCATCATTGCGTGATGATAAAGCTGTAAGATCAATAGCTTTTAATCCTTCGGCAATAGTGTAATGTTCCAGATTATATGCACGCGGGGCAATGTCGACAACAATTAATTTGCTGAGTTTGTCAGGGTGTGCAATGGCAAAATTCATCGCTGTTTTTCCTCCCATAGAATGGCCAATCACAATTGGATCTTTCAATTGATGATCTTGAACGAATTCCAATAAATCATCTGCCATAAAGCGATAATCAAAATCATCGCTGTGCGGAGAAAGGCCATGGTTGCGTTGATCGATGGTGTATACCTTATAGTGTGGCGCAAAAAGTTTGGCTTGTGTTAGCCAGTTGTCAGACGAGCCAAACAATCCATGAAGGATAATGATGGGCTGGCCTTCACCGTATTCGCGAAAATGTAATTTCATAAGTCAAAAATAGAATTAAGAAGCAAGAAGTCAGAATTACCTTTGGGCATCCTATATTTGACGCTTTTAATTTAGCATGGAACAGACAGCAGGAAAGTACACCATTCAGGGTTTAGCCGTTACCCAAATTGCCCAACAGTTTGGAACACCTCTTTACGTTTATAATAGCACTAAAATTGCTGAGCAGATTAATACCTTGAAGCTTGCCTACGCTGGTGCGGACCTGAAAATTAAATATGCTGCCAAAGCACTAACCAATATTTCCATTCTGAAGTTTATTCGTAAGCAAGGTGTAGGTATTGAAGTCGTCTCACCGCAGGAATCACAGTTAGCTTTACGCGCAGGGTTTACGGCATCCGAAATTTTATTCACACCCAGTGGCGTTGACTTTTCTGAAATTGAAGAAGGAGTAGCACAAGGATTTTCCATTAATCTTGATAACCTTTCAGTACTTGAAAAATTCGGAAAGAAATATGGCGCCAATTACCCGTGTGGCATTCGATTGAATCCAAACATTATGGCGGGGGGAAATATTAAAATTTCAACAGGGCATGGCAATTCAAAATTTGGAATATCTGTTCTCCAACTTGATCAGATTAAAGATGTTGTGAATAGATATAAAATTCAAGTGAAAGGATTTCACATTCACACCGGTTCCGACATAAAGGAAACAGAAGCCTTTTTAAAAACAGCACAAGTATTATTCGATACAGCAAAAGATTTTCCTGACCTGGCGTTTATAGATTTCGGTAGTGGTTATAAAGTAGCCTACAAAGAAGGAGATGTAGTGACCAATGTTTTGGATCTTGGAAAAAAATTAACGGATGCGTTCAATGCGTTTTGTCAATCGTATGGCAGAAAACTTGAACTGTGGATTGAACCCGGAAAATTTATTGTGAGTGAAGCCGGAACATTTCTCGCCACCGCCAGTATCGTGAAAGAAACACCTGCTATTACTTTTGTTACGGTAGACTCTGGTTTAAATCATTTGATCCGACCGATGATGTATGACGCGTATCATCACATTGTAAATGTCTCCAATCCTGAAGGCGAAACAAAAGTCTATACCGTGGTTGGCTATATCTGCGAGACCGATACTTTTGGTTCTGACCGCGAACTAAGTGTAGTAAAAGAACGTGATATTCTCGCCTTTAAAAATGCAGGGGCGTATGGATTTTCAATGGCGTCTAATTACAACTCAAGGTTTAGACCTGCAGAAGTGTTAGTACTGAATGGTGAAGCCAAACTCATCCGCGAACGTGAAAATTTAGATGACATTCTTCGAAAGCAAATTGAAGTGGATATTTGACATTGAAACTTAATTCGAAAGTTTGAAATCGTACTTCATTTTGCCGATTATCCCATTACGGTATGTACTCATCAAAAGCAGTGTTTCTAAATAAGATTAATCGGCTATTATTACAAATTAGATCATTAGGTGATCGCAAACGATGACGGAATTTCAACTCTACTTTGATCTGGGGAAAGATCACATTCTGGATTATAAGAATGGTTATGATCACATCTTGTTTGTGGTTGCTTTGTGTGCCCTCTACCTTTCACGTGATTGGAAGAAAGTGCTTATACTCGTTACTGCTTTTACCATTGGTCATTCTGTAACTTTAGCACTATCAACTTTACGAATTGTAAATGTAAATTCGGAGCTGATCGAGTTTTTGATTCCACTTACCATTTTTATAACCGCTGTGTCTAACTTATTTCGGAACGAAGATAATTTGTCCGGAGCAAGCACTAAGATCAATTATTTCTATGCTGCTTTTTTTGGGTTGATTCATGGCCTTGGCTTTTCAAATTACTTGCGTAGTATTTTAGGTCTAGACAAATCAATATTTACACAACTTTTCTCCTTTAACCTTGGTCTAGAATTTGGACAATTGGTGATCGTAGGAATTTTTATGATGGCAGGTTTTATACTGGTTGATTTATTAAACCTGAACCGAAGAGACTGGAAAATGGTAATCTCTTCTGCCATTGCCGGTATTGCCCTCATCCTGTTAAAGGATAATATGTATTGGATCGAATAACCTAAACCATTTCTTATGCGACTATTTTACATTCTTCTTTTTGTAATCTTCACAGTCCCTTCCATTGCGCAGCAAACTCCTGCACCAAAGTGGCAAGGTAAGTTTGAACAACTTGGTCAGACTTTGCCAACACCAAATGAATATCGCACGGGGTCTGGTGCACCCGGCCCGAAGTACTGGCAACAAAAAGCAGATTATGTAATTAGCGTTGAATTGAATGATCAGAATCAAACAGTAACCGGTTCTGAAACCATTACCTATACCAACAACTCACCAGAGACATTGAAATACCTATGGCTTCAGCTAGATCAAAATAATCAGGCGAAAGATAACAACACTGAAAAAATTGCAACCAATACGATTGTCGATTCTTCTGCAGCAAAATCTATTGCCGGTACTCTTGGCTTATATGATTTTGATGGCGGATTTAAAATCAAATCGGTAAAAGATGGTAGTGGAAAAGCATTGCCGTATACAATCAACTATACAATGATGCGGGTTGATTTACCTCAACCTTTAGCAGCAGGACAGAAGTATTCGTTCAATGTTGAATGGAGTTATAATATTAATGATGGAATGACTGCCCGCGAGCGCACGCAATTCGAATACTTTCCGGAAGACGGAAATTATTCTTACGTAATCGCACAATGGTTTCCACGCATGTGTGTGTTTGATGACGTAAACGGTTGGCAGAACAAACAATTTTTAGGGAGAGGAGAATTTGCTCTTCCTTTCGGAGATTATAAAGTTAAGATTACTGTTCCGGCAGATCACATTGTTGGTGCAACCGGAGCACTTCAAAATCCCAAAGATGTCTTGAGTGCAACGGAGGCTCAGCGTTTTGAAAAAGCAAAGACCAG